>ENA-OSEO01004837-OSEO01004837.1-sediment-metagenome-genome-assembly--contig:-NODE-4837-length-13640-cov-4.309887_pt1 | contig 13640 bp, 9 predicted proteins | sample MGYA00237883_ERZ534232 | MGnify/ENA metagenome assembly ERZ534232 | reverse complement strand
GTGGCCTTGTGGGGTGTTTTTGCCATGCTGCTGGTCTGGATCAAAGGGCTGAACCAGACCAATATGAATGATGCCTATGGGTTTGCGTTGTGGATCTGGGCCGATCTGACGGTCATCGCTCTGGGCGGCGGCGCTTTTTTTACCGGCTTCTTAAGATATATCGTTGGCAAAGATGAGCTGAAACATATCATCAACTATGCCGTCCTGATCGGTTTTATCTGCTACAGTTCCGCCCTGCTGATTCTGGGAATCGACATCGGCCAGCCGTTAAGGGGCTGGTTTATTTTCTGGCATGCCAATGTTCATTCCATGCTGACCGAAGTGGCGTTTTGCCTCACGGTTTATTTCGGCGTGCTGACCATTGAATTCGTGCCCCTGATTCTTGAAAACCGCCAGCTCGACAAGGTCCCGTTCTTTCAAAATCTCAGCCACAACATGCATGAGATCATGGCGGTGTTTGCCGCCACCGGCGCGTTTCTCTCTTTTTTCCACCAGGGTTCTTTGGGCGGCGTGCCGGGCGTGCTGTTCGGCCGCCCGTTTGGTTTTCGAGAGGGCATTTTTATCTGGCCCTGGACATTTTTTCTGTTCACCTGGTCGGCTGCGGCCGTGGGTCCCTGTTTTACGATTTTAATTACCAAGATTACCGAGGTTGTGACGGGTAAAAAACTGGTCAAGTCCAATGTGATTGATCTCCTGGCAAAGATTTCCGGCTGGATGCTGCTGACCTACATCATTGCCAAGATAATCGACACCTGGTACTGGGCGGCGGTTACGGCGCCGTCCAAGGGCTTGAGCCTGATGGATTTTTATTCCGACAATCCGCTTTACGGCATTTGGATACTCATCGCTGAAATCGTTGTCTGCGGGGTTGTGCCCGCACTGATCCTGGTGAGCGCAAAGGGGCGCAACCATAAGACCCTTTTTACGGCCGCCCTGGTGCTGGCGGTAATCGGCGTGTGTCTGAACCGCTGGGTAATGGTCCTGCAGGTTCTGGCGATGCCGGTCCTGACGTTTGAAAAATGGATCATGTACTTTCCCAGCTGGCAGGAGATTGCCACCACGATTCTGCCGGTGGCATACGGCATCATCCTGATTGCACTGTCGTACCGATATCTGCCGGTGTTTCCCCAGGAGCAGGAACTCAACCCGGTGGAATAAGGGGAGTCTTTACGTTTTTTGATTATCGTATTTGTGAGTATTCTAAAGGCGCGGCGTGTCCGGCGCTGGAATGATGGAACATAAGTTACCATCATTCCAATATTCCAATATTCCGATTGAGGAGGTTCAATGTTTCCTTTTAATTTTGAATGGATCTGGGACATGTCCCACATGGTCTTTATGGGAGGGCTTCATTACGCCATGACCATCATTACGCTGGGTCTGGCCTATTGCGTGATCAAGGCGGTTTATGATACCTGCAAGGGCAAAGGCGGCCAACGCCACTAAATCAGCCATCCAGTTTTGTTCAGGAAAGCGCCGACTTCACCCTGCCGGGGGAAGAGGCGCTTTTTTTTCGCAGGTTAAATTTTATTTGGCCCATTGAGCCGGATCATCCCAACAAACGCATAAGGATAAATTTTAAATGGATAAAATTGTGATCGAGGGGGGCCGTACCCTTCAGGGCGAGGTGACCATCAGCGGCTCTAAAAATGCCGCGCTACCCATTCTGGTCTCTTCGCTGCTAACGGATGGAACCAATACCTACACCCATGTTCCCAGGCTTCAGGACATCCAGAGCATCCAGCTGCTGCTGACCCATTTAGGCGCACGGGTTGAATCCGACGGCAGCACCGTGCGGATTGACGCCGGCGGTTTATGCAACCCTGAAGCCCCCTATGAACTGGTGCGGAAAATGCGTGCGTCCATCCTGGTCTTGGGTCCTCTGGTGGCACGGCTGAAACGGGCGCGGGTGTCGCTTCCGGGCGGCTGCTCCATCGGCGAGCGGCCGATCAATTTGCATTTAAAGGGGCTCCGGCAATTGGGCGCTTCGATTGAACTGGCCCATGGCTATGTTGAGGCATCGGCGGAGCGGCTGATCGGCGCTGAAATTTATTTTGATATTCCCACCGTAACCGGCACCGAAAATCTGATGATGGCTGCGGTCATGGCCGAAGGTGTGACGGTCCTGCGAAATGCCGCCCGCGAACCTGAGATCATCGCTCTGGCGGACGCCCTTAACCAAATGGGCGCAAGGGTGCAAGGGGCCGGCACATCAGTGATTACCATTACGGGGGTAAAGAATTTACATCCGGGGTCTGTTGCAATTATACCGGACCGGATCGAAACCGGGACCTTCATGGTGGCTGCGGCCCTGACCGGGGGAGATATTACCATTCGGGGCTGCCGGCCGGAACATCTGGAGGCCGTTATTCACAAACTCAGCCAGACCGGGGCCAGGATATCGATGGCAAAAGATTCGGTTCGGGTGCTGGGCTCGGATAAAATTAGCAGTGTGGACGTTAAAACACTCCCCTATCCGGGGTTTCCCACCGATATGCAGGCTCAGTTTATGGTGCTCATGTCCGTTGCCGGGGGGTTGAGCATGATGGTTGAAAGTATTTTTGAAAACCGGTTTATCCATGTCAGCGAGCTCAAGCGGATGGGGGCGGATATCACCATTGCCGGCAACGCCGCCATGATCAAAGGCGTTGCGCAGCTTTCGGCCGCGCCGGTGATGGCAACCGATCTGAGGGCCAGCGCCTGCCTGATCCTGGCCGGCCTCATTGCAAAAGGGAAAACCGAGGTCAACCGCGTCTATCATCTCGACCGCGGCTATGAGGCCATCGAGGAAAAATTTTCAAAGTTGGGGGCGGCGATAAGACGGGTAAAATAAAAAGGGTGTCAGGGGTCGGGGTTCAAGGCTCAAGGTTCAAAGGTTGAAGGACTCAAGGCTTAAGGGTTTGGGTAAAACGCAAATTGACGGTTAAATGCTCTTTTTTGTTTTTGAAAAAAAACCGCCGGCTTGTCAGAGATTCCATAATTCCCCTCCCTTTGAGGGGAAGGGTTGGTGAGGGGGGTATGACCGATACAGTTTATGCCCGTCCGGTTATTCCGCTTTTAATCGGTTTCATGATCGGTATTGCTGTCGGCCTGCAGGCTTCCGGGCTTGACGGGTGGGCTTATTTGCTGATTGTAGCAGGCCCTGCCGGCATATGCATCGGCCTTATCAGAAATAGAACAACCCGCAGTCTGCCGGTCGTTCTGTTTTTCTCCCTGGGGTATCTGGCCATCCAGCCCTGGGCGGCGCCGGATTTTCCGGCCGGCCACGTGATGCGTTTTGTTGATTCCCCCGCCCGCAAAATCAGCGGTACGGTCGACAGCCAGCCGGTCAAATATCCCCACCGCGTGCGATTTACCTTGAATGTAAAAGCCATTGAAGCGGAAACCGCCGGACCGGTCAACGGTCGAATCGTTGTATCGGTCTGGGGAGACGGCCCACCGTTTTCCAGCGGAGACCGTATTTCATTTGTCGGTACCATTCGGGAGTTTCGCAATTTCAACAACCCGGGGGGATTCGATTACCGGCGGTATATGCATTTCAATAATATCTGGGGCGCCTCCCACATCCAGGCAAAAGACCTGCATATACTGGATCAAAATTCAAACCCGACTTCTTGGTTCGATATTCAAAAAGCTCGGAATCGAATTTCCCGGCTCATCGACAAAACCGGGGAGGGGGAGCATGCGGGAGTTCTAAAGGCCCTGATCGTCGGGGAGCGCGGACAGATTCCCGACGAGTTGAAGGATGCCTTTAATCGGGCCGGGGTGAGTCATCTCCTGGCCATTTCCGGGTTGCATGTCGGCATCGTCGCTACGGCGGCGTTCGCTTTTTTTAAGTGGCTGCTTCAATGGATCCGGCCGCTCTTGTGGCGGGCCTGGACACGCAAGGGTGCTGCGCTGCTGACCCTGGTCCCGGTGATGATATACGGCCTGCTGGCCGGGATGTCGCCGTCCACCCAGCGGGCCGTGCTGATGATTACAGTCTTCCTTTTCACCTTTTTAATGGAAACCGATCAGGACTTGATCAATACCCTGGCAGTCGCCGCCCTGGCGATTCTGATCATATATCCGCCGGCGCTTTTTTCCATTTCTTTTCAGCTTTCGTTTGCCGCCGTCTTTTTCATTGTTTGCGGGCTTGCCGGAACCCGAAACCGCTATCAGAAGCCGGGCGTATTGCGAAAGCTCTTTATTTTTATTCAAGTGTCTTTCTGGGCGACGATGGGAACGTTGCCCCTGGTGATGTTTTACTTCAACCAGGTGTCGCTGGTGGGACTGCTAAGCAACCTGGTGCTCATTCCCCTGATCGGGTTTGGGGTGGTCCCCCTCAGCCTGACAGCGGTATTCGTCTATCCGTTCAGTCCCGAAGTGGCGCTGGGGTGTTTAAAGATCGGGGTTTTGATTCTGAATCCGTCGCTGGATCTGATATCGTTTTTTGCAGGTCTTCCGTTTGCGGCCGTTAAAACGATTACACCCAACCACTTGGAAATCGGCTGTTATTACGGGTTGGCTGGGGTGCTGTTTTTTTGGAGGCAGCAACGGCTGCGAAAAGCGGCCGGAGCAGAGACTACCTCACGATTTTTGGAAATGCGGACATCGGCGCAGAAAGAGCCGGAGGCGGGGGGTCAGGGCCACGCAGCTGCTTCAGACGGACGCCAGGTTCGTCAGTTGGGGTATCGCATTTTTCAGCGCATATCTCTTAAAAAATACCTTGCAGCAGGGGTGGCCGGCGTTCTGCTGCTGGCGGCCGGTCTGGATGCCGGTTACTGGTTCTATCAGCGCTACCGGCATCCCGACCTCAGGGTGACGGTCATCGATGTCGGCCAGGGCAGCGCTGCGCTGTTGGAACTGCCCCGGGGGTACAATGTGCTGGTTGACGGCGGCGGCGGGCCTGACAACAGCAGTTTCGACATAGGTGCTCAGATTGTGGCGCCGCTGCTGTGGCGAAAGAAAATAAAAACCGTCGACACCCTGATCCTGTCCCATCCCAACAGCGACCATTTAAACGGACTATTGTATATCGCCGAACACTTCCATGTAAAAGAAATCTGGACAAACGGGCAGCCGGCTGCGATTCAGAGCTATAGGCAGCTTCTGGAAATTATTAAAAAAAACAACATCCGTCTGCCTGCGTTTGACACATTCGCCCGCAACCCTGAAATCAACGGGGTCCGGTTCAATATTTTCTATCCAGCCCCAAAATTTTTAGCAAAAACGGCAAAGGAAAAGTGGCGCAACCTGAATAACAACTCTCTGGTCGTCCAGGCCCGGTTCGACGCAAAAACGATACTCTTTACCGGCGACATCATGGCGCCCGCCGAAGCGGAGCTGGTTTCAGCAGCGGGCACAACGCTGGCCAGCGACATTCTGGTTTCCCCCCATCACGGCAGCGCCAAGTCCAGCACGGAAGTGTTTTTAGATGCGGTTTCACCGAAAACGGTGATTATTTCGTGCGGATGGAAAAACCGATTCAAATTCCCCCATGAAGCGGTCCTGGAAAAATACCGCCGCCGCGGATACCGGGTTTTCCGGACGGATACGAACGACGCCGTTTTCATCCGTACAAACGGAGTTGATTTAGACATCCGTCCGTTTCTTTGATGGCCTATGCTGCCTTATTCAGGTGGGATCAAGTCAAGCATGCTTGCCGGATAGACACGAATAATGCTTTTAAAACTGGGCAAAAAATTTAATATCCTTTCGCTTTTTACTTCAATCCCGCCTTGAGTAAGCCATTAACAACTAAATCGCTAACGGCTTTATCTTTGAAGGAAAGTATCGTTACAAAATGTTTCATTGTGAAATTCGGGTATATTTTCATAATCTGGGAGGCTTCTAAACGAGCTTCTTCCATACGTCCCTCTGAACTATATGCCACAGCTAAAAATATATGATAAGGCAAAGAACGAGGTGACAGTTCTTTTGCTTTTTTTAATGTCACAATCGCCTCAAAATTCCGTCCCATGAAAAGATATGTACAGCCTATATGATACCAAGTGAATGAACGGTCAAAAGGGCTAAGACGTGAAGCTCTCTCAAATTCCCTGAGGGCTTCCTCATACCTGCCAGTACGACTTAGAATATATCCCAAATGCGTTGCAGCGGCTGCGGAATTGGGATTGAGATTTACGGCTCTTTGCCCTAAATATACCGCTTTTTCATAATCTCTTTTTCCAAGAAAGATAAGCCCTAATTGCATATAGCAAGCATAAAGTTTATCATCCAAAGCTAAACATTTCTCAGAGCAATCTAATGCTTTATCAAGCAACTGTTCGAAGGTGGGGCTAGGATAAAATATCTTCTGTAAGTGAGCCCAAGCTTCCCACGCATAGGCCATTGCATACTGCGGGTCTAACGTGTGAGATTCCTGAAAACTTTTTATGCTTTCATCAAGCCTGCGATTAAGATAGTATCCAATACCATCTAAAAATTTAAAGTATGCTTGGAGGTTGTTGGTATATTTTTCCTGATAGATTTCTATTTCCCCTGGCTTAATCTGAACCATCAGAGAATTCAGTATTTTTAGGGTGATTTCATCCTGAACGGTAAAAATATCCCGCAATTCTCGATCATAAATTTCTGACCATAAATTATAGCCTGTTACAGCGTCTATAAGCTGAACCGTTATTCTGATTCGATTTCCATCCTTTCTTCCACTGCCTTCCAGCACGTAATTCACACCATGTTCTCGGTGTACCTGCTCGACTTTTATATCTTTCCCTTTATATGCAAGCACGGAACTGCTGGCGATAACAGATAGGCCTGGAAATTTAGAGAGTCCCGTAATAACCTGGTCGGTCAAACCATCACTGAAATGATCCTGCTCTGGGTCGTCGCTATTGTTCCGGAAGGGCAATACCGCTATCGATGACTTATCGAATGAAGAAAGCGCGATCTTTTCCATTGAAGGAAGTCCAGCTTTGGGAGGAAATAAATTGGATTTCCAGACCGCAATGAGTGCAATGCCAACAATCAATCCGGTGAGGGGACCAAATATTGTCCAGCGCCATCGGATAGGCATTGCCGCGAACACACTTCTGAACCGGATCAGGCGTGACTCAGAGGTTTTTTGTTTGCTATAGCCGCCTTCGTTTTTTGGCTTATCTTCAACCCTTCCTCCCAGATTCGCGATAAACCCTTCCCATGCATCTCCATCTGTCAACCCCGGGTCTTGTCCATAAAAAATGATCACATCATCCAGACATGCACCCAAACGGTCTATCGAGAACCTCAACCTAACGTCCTGGTGGCTCCCCTTATACTCGAAAAGATTGGCCCAACTGTCTTTCTCGGCTTCACTGAATCCGTAAACCTTCTCCATTAGCTCATCGTATCGTTTCTTTCTTCCAACGACCCTAAAAAGTGGGGCGTTCTCAAGGTCAGGGAGCGCATCTTTCCACTTTCTGTAGATTCTGGGAAGCAGATGCTTCCTTTCCGATGATCCCGCCCCTGCTCCCACTGTTTTGTTTAGCAACGCGAGGACGTCAAGGTGCTCCTCAAGGGATATGGAGGTGATTCTCCCTCGTTTTTTCATTTCATTAACTACAAGACCGATAAGCGACAAATAGAATCTGCGCGATGGAGAATCAAAATGCAGGGTTAATTCAAGTTTAGGTTTGAGATGCAGATGGAGCTTGAAATGGTTTAGGTCGATCTTAACAGACGAGTTGGCCTTTTCGACCATAGCCACGCCCCCTGAGTTGAAAGACCATAAAAATTAAAAAAGTATGACGGTTCAGATCGTCACTACAACATAATTTAACATATCAAGATTAATAGTCAATGCCTTTATTCAACATTCATTCAGAAGGATTTTACTTAAGAAATCTCTCTATAATGTTTTTAATATCATGCACATACATCCTCTTTATCATTTGGGGGAGTGAAATCAAGTATAAAAAATAATTTCCAAAAAGCCTGGGAGTTTTATTTATTCGCTCCTTCTTAGTCTTGTAGCACCGTGTTTTACAATCGAAGGATAATATAAGTTTTCTGGCTGCAAACATAAACGCTAAACAAAAGGAGGACTCAAATGGAACACTTTCTTCTTTTTAGGATTGTTTTCTGGATCGCACTGATAGTTTTTATCCTCGTCTCAGGACTGATTTTTCTATTGATAGAAAGGGTAGGGACAAAGATCAGGCTATTAAGAACAGAACGGGCTAAATACTCAGAATTGAATGATATCCTTCCCGAGCAGGATGGTTCATTAAATCAACTGACAGGCTAATATTACTACCCTGTTTAGAAGGAGATGGATATGGAATTTTATAATGAATATCAGTTTATTAAGGAAACTTATCGGGAGAATGTTTGGGCTTGTGCAGTTGATTTTGAATCGGAGGAGCATCGAAAAGGGGATCCAGTGACGGCATTTTACACGTTAGTCAAAAATGGTAAATTTGTTGAAGCCATTGAGGTAATACATGGAAATGGCAGCTTTATCTTCTTATATACGGTGTTTGATACGGTTTTCCACTGGATAGTCCAGAAGTTAGGAACAAGCTCAAAAAACAATGAAGTTCAACAACCTGATCCCAAACACATGTTATTAGTTCGTAAAAAATGACAAGACAGATCAACAGAGCCAGCCTTGCAAAGGATTTAAAGGAATTAAGCCGGAGCCCCTGGTCCGGTCACTCCGCTCTTACCGGCAAAGTCAATCGTCTGTGGCAGGATGCGGCCTACGTGCTATCCTATTTCGGAAAACATATTTGTAAGAGTCACCCCACTTATTTCATTAACACACATGAGCTGAGAGCGGACTTGAGGGCAGATTTGGTTTCTTGGTCTTGCCTAATAAATTGGACGCCCATGCCCCGGTTGACGACCCTATCCTGAGGAACATTCTCATTGGACCAGACGACTCTTGCTTTTGATTCAATCGGTTCTTTGCCGGGCATGGATATCTTCAGGTTGAAAATTTCGCTGGCGGGCAAGGGCTTCCGGCAGCGAATAAACGCCCCGTCCTGGCTGGCATTGATTATTGCAGCATCGACAAAACCATCGGGCGTTTCAATGGAGGCAGGCCAGTCGGTTTCAAACCTTGGGTAATCGCGTTTTTCCTTCCAATCGATCGAAGCCGACGCAGCAGAAGGAGGGTCGTACAGCTTGATGCGGCTGCTCTTTTTCCAGAAACGAAAGACCATAAAAAAGATTAAAAATATCAGAGCGGTTATTACACCCAGGAAGGTATGCATTATTTACTCTCTTTCTTAAAAATGGTCGTCCGCTGCCAACAAAATCATACCCTAAATTTCGAAGATAAATATCATAATCAATTGGTTTTGACAATTGTTTAATTGTCACAACTATCGCATTTCCGCGCCCCGCCACAGACGGGACTAAACGGTATGATGTCCTTAATTAGCGCCAGGAACTGGGCCCGAAGCGGCTTTGTATTGACAGGCGTTTTATCGAGTGCGACGGTATTTAAGGGCACTTTCACTTTTTTTCTTGACAATTCTACTCGTTATTTATTAAAAACCTAATCAAAAAATAGTCCAGATTCCATATCTCCTCAATTGAGTTTTAAGTATTTGAACCTGAACGCATCAAATTGTTTGATATTCTTGTTTCGGATCTATGACTCAATCTCAATTTAAATTTGCATATAGTTTCCCATTCTTATTTAGTTTAGATCTACACGCATAACCTTAGACATCGTTGAATCAGCACCAGGAATTTTTATTGAAGAACCAATTTAGTGATTCTCTAATAACTTTGATGTTTTGTTTTTTTGATTTTTAAAACATTGCGGTTAACTAACTTTTCAAATGAATCCGAAAATCTGCTGGAATTCGGTCCGAAAGGGGGTGAGATATGCAACTGACCAGCCAGATTGTTAACATCAAACGTAAGGGAGGTGCTGAATGAAGAAAAGACTATCGGTTTGGGGACTTTTGGGAGCTGTTTTATTATTTATTTTGATTTTGCCTGTTACATCTTTGGTTCAAGCCGCAACAGAGTTTAAACTGAACGAAGAAGTTCCTCATCTAAGGATTCATTCGATCGGTGTTATTTATGGGAGCTGGAGGGAAATGGGGGTTCAATATGGAGAAAGATGTGCAGAGGACATCGCAAAAAATTTTGATGGTGCGTGGGAATATAATGTGCTTAAGGGGAGTCAAGCCTGGCAAAAAGTAATTACAACGCCAGAAGCGCGTGCGGAATATGCCACAAAATACATGGCAAGAAGCCAGCTGGAACTTAAGCGGCTGAGTCCTGAATTAGATGAATTTTTTAGCGGAATTGCAGAGGGAGCAAAAGAAGCATTTGAAAAAGGTAAGTACCCCGATGTGATTGAAGATGTTCTGAAAATTCAAATTTTAAACTGGTCCAATCTTGCGTTTCACCCATATTGGGACTTTGAAAACGATCGTCCCGCTACACCCTCCGCGGCTAAAAAATCTTCCGATAAGAGTGTGATGTTGGCAAAACTCGATGAACCTGGCCACGATTGCAATGGGGTGTGGGTACATGGGTCGGCAACAGTAGATGGCGATACTTATGCTTATCGCCAAGCTCAGGGTACTCACATATATACAGACGGTCCTCCGGATTATAACGTGGCAAGGTCATCTGGGAGAGAAAGGCAGGTATCTTACGTTGCTATTCCCAGTGATCCTAAGGCAGGAGTTTTCTGGGCTTACGGCAGAGCCGGGAATATAGGAGGAGGCCCGGGTGGTGGCGTACTAAATGAATATGGAGTCGCCGTAGGTACGTCCGGCTGTTCATATTCTGCTGAAAATTATGATGCTTTGGATATTACAATGGCTCCCGGCGCCAGAGATTTCATCCTCGCTGCCTATGGCGTAATTTTTTCCAAGACAGCACGTGAAGCAGCAGACAGAATTGCCGTTGGTACCAAAGCGTACAGGAAATTGACCGGCCGGAAAACAGTCCTTCGAGGAAGGGGTGCCGACATCCTGTTTGGGGACCCCAACGAAGCCTTTGTGGTAGAATCAAACGCCCGTCGATATGCGATTAGAGAACCAGGTTTCATATGGGGAACAGGGGATGAAAAATTTCTGGTCCATGCCAATCATTTTAACTATACCGCTGGAAGTTATGATGAGAATAATGTTTTTCACGAAGATGATCCTATGACCGGTTATGAAGATGCAGTACCGGGAGGTTCCACCTATTATCGATTCTGGTCGGGTATGCATTGGGCGAAGAAAAATATCGGTAATATTTCCAAAGAAAAAATGTTACGGGAAATTGCATCCCTTCATACGGCATATGACGAGGTCGGGAATGAATATCCACCTCATGCGACCGGAGTACCATCTGTGCCCGGTACATTTTGCGCTCACAGCGGTATCGACTGGAGAAATGGGGCGGTGAACCCCAAGCTACGACTTGGCAGCGGAGGCGGTCAGGAAAGTACGGTTTTCAATTTATCCAAGCGTGAAGCTTGGTATGTACCTGTATGGCCCTGCCACTATAAGGAATGGGACATGAATTGGAATTTTGTTGATCTTAAACCATACATCAACATACGAAAGTCTTTGGGGTGGTATAAAAAATATGATTAATATTTCCCGATTGAAAAGCGGAGGGATGCTATGTCCATGATTAGAATGTTTTTTACAACCTTTGTATTTCTGTTTTTTATCTTTGACCTGGGGTTAATGCTCTGCTTTGAAACGGCAACGGCGGCCTGGGAGCCGCCTTCAAAGGTTTCAAAGGAAGCGTGCATTGAGGCTTCAAAAGACCTTGAAGCTATGCCTGATATTGAGATTAAGAAAAAGGAGGACGTGTTTCGCATTAACGTGGTGGGCATGGATTGGGATATCGGCGTTATGGTTTACGAGCCGAAGGATGCTGCAAGGATCCCGTATGGTGCGGATGGGAAAAAAGTGGGGTTTTTCTTACTTCATGGAGGGTCCGGAGACTACAGATCCATGGACAAACTGGCCCTCCTGCTATCCCGAAAATACGGATACAAGGTGGTAAGCATGACCTATCCCGGCAGATTGTATTTGCAGGACCCCAGCAGAAATTGGCCGCGTGACACGCTGAATCCTGACGGGACCGTGAGAACGCCGATATGGAAAAAAGATGAGCTCATCACCCCGGATCAGTACGAGGTGACTTTAGACAAAACAAAAATGCAGCGGTATGGAACAAGGCATGTTACGAAGGCGAAACCGGGCACTACATTCTACTATCGGATGGCCGGCTGGCCGGCGGCATTTGAGGACGGCATGAAAGAAGCCTGCCGACGCCATCTTCCGGAAGGTGAGTATTCCATCTATGCCAATGGACATTCGACGGGAGGACCGTTTGTCCATATGATTCTTCAGCGTGTTCCCAATATTGTCGGGATGGCCGATGTTGAGGGTTCCCCCTTTGGGTACATATATTCTCAGGCAAGTAAATGGAGTGGTTCTCTGGGAAAGATTGGAGAGTTAAAGATGGCCAAGGGGAAAATGGACAAAGATTTTTCAACATGGCCGGATCCATTTTATGAACTTTCAATCCGCTCCTGGCGGGATGTCGCGCGGTACAGCGGACCTGAAGCATTCGGCAAAGAAGGGCCAAAGGCACTGATGCGGTTACCGATGTTGATGGAGGAAGTATTTGAGGACTGGGATAAGGGAAAAAATAAACCCAATTTCAAAGCTGAGTACATCGTTACACGTAACGGCATCAAGCAATTGGCTGAAGCCGCCCGGGTTACCGCCAAGCGCCTAAACATGTCCCCTGAGGATACTGAAAATCTGGTTAAGCGATATACTGGATTTACGAGGGAATTGTCCGGTCCGGGCGTCAAACCCGTTCCACCCATTTTATATTGCATTTCCAAGGACAGCCGGGATCATAGCCTCGAAGTATACCAGGAAGTGATCCTGCCGATGCTGGCGGAAATTAATCCGGCACCGAAGGTTCGTGTCGTCCAATATGGTGCAGGCGTCCACAGCTATATGAAAAAAGAAAAGGGGTTGCCGATGGGTATTGGGCCGGCGGTGATTAAGATGTGGCACGATGCCATCAAAGGCGGCTATTACAACTTGAAATAGCAAAGGCAATCCCGCTTATCTTTTTAACCTTTTAAGAGGAATGGAGGGGATACTATGTTTCAACCAGGTCGATTGCATCGGACAGCACAATGCATCATTTTGTTTTTTTTCTTATTGGTGATTAATGTTGAAACGACATCTGCGAGTATGGATCTACCTGCAAAAATCGAGCGGGAGGAACTCATCCAAACTTCTAAAACCATCCTTGACCAGCCCAAAATTGAGTGGACTGAAACGGAAGACGTCTTTCGCATTAAGGAAGTGGGAATGGACTGGGATATCGGCGTCATGGTCTATGAGCCAAAGAACCCTGCTCAAATCCCGCTGGGCAGTGATAAAAAAAAGGTGGGGATTTTTCTGACGCATGGAGGCTCCGGGGATTGGAGAGCCATGGAGAAACTTGCGCGATTGCTTGCAGGAACCTACGGCTACAAAATAATAAATATGACCTATCCCGGAAGGCTCTATCTCCAGGATCCCAGCAGGGACTGGCCGGGAGATACGTTTAATCCGGACGGCACAATGCGGACGCCGATTTGGAAGAAAGATGAGCTGATTACACAGGACCAATGTGAAGTCGTCAAAGACGTATCCATGAGAGAAAGATACGGCACA
>ENA-OSEO01004836-OSEO01004836.1-sediment-metagenome-genome-assembly--contig:-NODE-4836-length-13641-cov-2.881303_pt1 | contig 13641 bp, 11 predicted proteins | sample MGYA00237883_ERZ534232 | MGnify/ENA metagenome assembly ERZ534232 | reverse complement strand
CACCGGCTGGCTTGCCCCGCAACCCGACCTCCGTGACTACACTCCTGTTCATCGTCAGATAACTGACTTTAATAAGAAGCTTAAATTCCCGGACAAGAAAACCAGGACCTCTACGCTTTCCTCTTTACGGCCTGAGCTGAGATCATCCGTTGATCTCAGGGAATGGTGCAGTCCTGTTGAAGATCAGCAGGATCTTGGCGCCTGTACGGCCCACGCCGCCGGCGGTATCGTTGAGTATTTCGAAAAACGGGCATTTGGAAAACATATTGACGCATCAAGACTTTTTCTTTACAAGACCACCCGCAACCTGATGCAGGTGACAGGCGACACAGGCGCATGGCTCCGTGAGACCATGGGGGCGCTGGTGCTGTGTGGCGTGCCTGATGAGAAATACTGGCCATACAAGACAAAAGACTACGACAAAGAACCAACCAGTTTTATTTATACCCTGGCAGAAAACTATTCGACAATAAAATACTTTTGCCATGATCCTCAGGGTGCAAACCTGTCGGGGGCAGAAGTGCTGGCATCGGTTAAGAAATACCTTGATGCAGGCATACCATCTATGTTCGGGTTCTGGGGCTTTGAATCCTTTGAAGATTCCGATAGTCCGGGTGACATATCATACCCCTGTAAAGGTGAGAAAGCTCAATGGGGACATGCTGTTATGACCGTTGGGTATGACGATGACAGAAAGGTATCCAATCTGGGTTGCAAGACCGAAACCACTGGCGCCCTTCTCATCCGCAATTCCTGGGGAAAAACATGGGGTGATGACGGCTACGGCTGGCTGCCTTACGACTACGTCCTCAACGGCCTGGCCCTCGACTTCTGGTCACTGATAGACATGAAGTGGATTGACACCGGCAACTTCGGACTTTGAGAGTTTCATTAGTTTATGTCTTAATTGTTTATATCCAGCATTTTGAGTAAATTCAGGCATGGCCACTCATCAACAAAGTATAACTGATTTTCTCAAAAAGAAATATTTCTGGGATATTGAAATTACCCCGGGGAGACCTGTTTCTAAGAGACTGGTTGTTGATAGGATCTTTAGTTTCGGATCTGTTGAGGAGATGAGCCTGGTAATTAAGTTCTATGGCAGGAAGGAGATTGAAGATATTCTTACCGGCCTTAATTACCTTGATCCCAAGACCCTCAATTTTGTCTCAAAATTTTTCCGAAGGCCTAAAAAGGATTTTAAATGTTTCACACGGAAGCAGTTGACAGCTCAACACTGGGACTACTGAGGTCCTTGCAGTCAAAACCTTACCTGCATGGCTTTTTTCTCGTCGGAGGAACAGCATTGGCGTTATACAACGGTCATCGGAGGTCTGTAGATATAGTTCTTTTTTCTGATTTTGCTTTTGACACTGCGCATATGCTGGAAAATATCATGCAGGACTTTCAGTTCACTCTTATGTTTTCGGCTGTAAATACCTTAAAGGGAACAATTGAAAATATAAACGTTGATATTCTCGCACATCGGTACAAAAAGGTCAGTGAACCTGTCGAAGCAGATGGCATAACCATGCTTTCTGAACCTGATATTGTTGCCATGAAGCTGAATGCCGTATCGACAAGCGGACAGCGTATTAAGGATTTCATTGACATATATTTCCTTCTTGAAAAGTATGACCTGAAGACCATGCTGGCCTGGTATACTGACAAATATGGCCAGACCAATGATCTTTTAATCCTGAAGAGTCTTATTTATTTTGATGATGTGGAGGAATCAGAATGGCCTGTGATGATCAAAGAATCCGGTCTTAAGTGGAAGGATGTTAAGCATAGGCTTGAGAAAAATGTATTAAACTACACTCACTCAAATACCAAATAGAAATCAGAGCTGCATAATACCCTTCTTTTGCCCTTTATCTTAAGCAAAAGAAGGTTCGCGCTTAAACATAACATCCTGTGAATTTGTCGCCAGGCACTTTAACAGATAAGACAACGCCGCTGATACTCCTGCAATAAGTACAGGCTTGATAGTGATCCATGTAAAGACAGCCCCGGCATCAAGTATATTTATCACTCCGGTAATGATAGCTGTCAGTATGGCAACCAGCAGACCCCTTAAAAAATCTCTGGCATTAAGCTGTAAGAACTTTGAATTCATGACCGATTGTTTTAGCGTTAAACTTTCACCTTAATAAAATTAGTTCATTTGTAGATACAAGTCAATAACTGACCTTCATACATCAATAGCTCACTTTGTACTGCACCGGGGGTGCTCAGCAGTGAAAAAGATATGAGATGTGAGAGAAAGACATTTTTTTGCCTTATATCTTGTTTTAGCCTGTAACAATGAATTTTATTAAATTCTCCGCGACATATTTACAAAACTTCTTTTCAAGAGGCCATTCACGCACTGTCGTTGCAAAAAAGAATATTGCAGGCTCTTTTGTCATCAAGAGCATCTCCATTGCCATCAGCTTCCTGGTGGTTCCTCTGACAATTGACTATATCAATCCTACTCAGTATGGCATCTGGCTGACACTGAGTTCTATGATAGCATGGATAAGCTTCTTTGATATCGGATTCGGACATGGACTCAGGAACAGGCTGGCAGAGGCCATTGCAAAAGGTGATAATGAACAGGCAAGGACATACATAAGTACTACCTATGCGATCCTGGCAATGATCTTCGGGGCAGTATTTGCAGTATTTATTGCCCTGAATTTCTTCATCAAATGGGATTTCGTCCTGAATGCCCCTTCCTCCATGCAAAAAGAACTGTCGAAGACCGCCCTTCTGGTCTTTGGCTTTTTATGCCTGCAGATGGTATTTAAAATAATCTCATCGGTATTACTTGCAGACCAGAAACCATCATTGTCAAATTTGATATTGATGCTCGGACAGCTGCTTGGACTGGTTTTCATATTTATCCTTTCTAAAACCACTGACGGATCGCTGGTCAGGCTTGGGTTTGCAATAGGATTTTCACAGGCTCTGGCACTCGCAGTAGCTTCTTTGTTTCTTTTCAGAGGCAGATACAGAAAATACAGGCCACGATTTTCTTACGTGCATTTCAGCAAAGCGCCCGAGATACTCAACCTGGGCATAAAGTTCTTTTTAATACAGATCACCGCGATCGTCATATTTCAGACTACCAATGTGGTTATTTCTCATATTCTTGGTCCTGTCTATGTAACTACATATAATGTGGCATACAAATATTTCTTTGCCATTGCAATGGTATTCACAATTATCCTGACGCCATTCTGGTCGGCGTTCACTGATGCACATACAAGAGGTGATTTAAACTGGATGCGAACGACGGTCAGCAAATTGAAAAATGTGTGGCTGGCATTAATACCTGTTGCTGCCGTTATGGTGGCAGCGTCGTCATTTTTTTATAAGATCTGGGTTGGTGATAAGGTGCAGGTACCTTTCATAGTATCGTCATTGCTTGCCGTGCATGTTTTGTTGTTTACCCGGTTCAGCCTGTTCGTCTACCTTATCAATGGCATAGGCAAGGTACAGTTGCAGCTTTATATAAACATTGCAATCGCAGCATTATATATCCCGCTTGCAGTTTATTTAAGCAGGTGGCTCGGCCTGCCGGGTATCATAGCTGCCAATATCTTTGTTTCGATAATACATGCGATCGTAAGCCAGGCACAGATAACCAGGATATTAAATAATTCTGCTTCCGGTATCTGGAATAAATGAATACTGACATGAGGCATTTGTTGATAAATCCGTTTACCAGGTGGATCATGTGGTACGTAAGATCAGTACTTCTTCTGATACGTTACCATAAGAAACACCTGAAGATTGGCAGTCTTGCCCGCCTGCATAAAGTACAGCCGGGCAATTATAACACATTCTATAAGAATGTTACGGTCTCCTGTTCGGCCATTGACGATTTTGTCTATGTTGGTGACGGCAGCATAATCAGCATGACTGTCATCGGTAAATTCTGCTCCATCGGTCCCGGGGTGAGGATAGGACTAGGATTGCATCCTGTTGATCTTATCTCAACCTTTCCGGCATTTTATTCCAGGGCAGGCCAGTGCCAGGTATCGTTCGCTGAGAAGGATCACTTCAATGAACACGGGGAGATACGTATAGGTAATGATGTGTGGATAGGTGCCGGGGCAATGATACTTGACAACGTTACTGTCGGCGACGGTGCCGTTATTGCGGCTGGAGCCGTTGTGACGAAGGATGTCCCGCCGTATGCAATAGTGGGAGGCGTACCGGCCGCGATCATAAAAATGCGGTTTAACGATGATGAGATCAACAGGTTGCTTGCGTTTAAATGGTGGGACAGGGATATTTCATGGATAAGGAAGAATTATGCACTCTTCAATACACCCCCGGAGTTTTTTAAGATGATGAAGATGACCGGCGATTGAAGACCAGGCCCTGAGTCGGGACATGAAAAGCCGTATGCCTGTCAACATTGCAATTTGTCTTTTGTCCTGATCTGATACTGAACGTATATTCCCATGTCAAAATTACTTATAACCGGTACTGCCGGCTTCATCGGGTTCCATCTTGCCAATGCTCTACTTGAGAAAGGAGAAGAAGTAGTAGGACTTGACAACATCAATGATTACTATGATGTTAATCTCAAGTATGCCCGGCTGCAGGAGGCGGGAATTGAAAGAGGAGAGGTTGAATGGAATAAACTCACACAAAGCAAAACACACGCAGCATACCGTTTCGTGAAAATGAACCTTGAGGACAAGGTAGGTATGATGGAGCTGTTCAGGAGTGAGAAGTTTGATTGCGTTATCCATCTCGCCGCCCAGGCTGGTGTAAGGTACAGCATTGATCACCCTGATGTTTATATAAACAGCAATATCGTTGGCTTCTTCAATATCCTGGAAGCCTGCAGGCATTACCCGGTAAAGCATCTTCTTTACGCCAGCAGCTCGAGTGTTTACGGCAATAATGAGAAAGTGCCATTCAGCGAAGATGATAATGTTGATAACCCTATAAGTCTCTATGCTGCCACAAAGAAGAGTAACGAGCTTATGGCCTCAACGTACAGCCACCTGTATGGCATTAATGCAACCGGGCTCCGTTTCTTTACTGTTTATGGTCCCTGGGGCCGCCCAGACATGGCGATATGGAAGTTCACGGAGGCGATGATGAATGACAAGCCTGTACAGGTTTTTGCCGGAAGCACTCTTCAGCGCGACTTCACCTATATTGACGATATCATCAATGGCATAACAGCCATTCTCGATAAGCTTGGCAGAACAAAACCCCCATTGCTGATGAACATTGGAAACAACCATCCGGTCACTGTAAACTATCTCATAGATAAGCTTGAACAGGTGCTCGAAAAAAAGGCTGTAAAGGAGTATCTTCCCATGCAGCCCGGAGATGTTGAGAAGACATTTGCAGATATTCACTTAATAACTGATTATTGTGGATTTAAACCAAAAACCAGCTTGCGCGCAGGCCTTAGTTGCTTCTACTGTTGGTATCTGAGCTATAGTAGGCAGTAAGTAGTAAGTTTAAGGATGTGACGTTAAACATGAATGTGCCACTATGCAGCGGGATCTATGCTTATATAATTTACAAGTTAGGTTTTTATTAGATTTGAATTAAACATTCCCAAGTTTTTCTTTTAGATGTCTCTAGCAACGAAAGCCGGTCAGGCCGGTGCTTTGATGCTTTTTCGCAAGGGATGGGGTGCGCTGGTCTCCTTTGGAGTGATGGCCTACCTCGCCCGGGTGCTTGATAAGTCTGATTTTGGACTTCTGGCTATTTCAGCGACACTGATAGGGATTATTGAAACAGTAGCCCTCAGCGGAATTGGTGAATATGTTATTTTTTACCGTGGAAAAGATGAAAGGGAGGTTGCCAATTCGGCATTTTGGTTAAATCTTTTATTAACAGTTGTTGTATGTGCGTCAGTGCTGGTTGCTGCGCCATTGTGGGCTTCGTTTTATAAGGATGAAAGGATAAACAGGATAATCTGGCTACTCCTTGTCGGATTTTTCTTTAATATGTTGGCATCCATTTCTGTGGCTCAATTTAGAAAGACTCTAGACTACAAGCCACTTGTACTGATACAAACAATATTTGGAACCATTGCACAATTAAGCCAGATTGTTTTTGCTCTATTAGGTTTTGGAGTTTATAGCCTTGCCCTGCCACATGCAGTAATAACTCCTGTGATGGCTATTACTTTGATTTATAGATCCGGTTTCCGGCCTGAAATGAAAATGCACAGGGAACACTGGGGCAGAATTTTTAGCTATACCAAACATGTCATTGGTGGGAGGGTACTGGGCAAGTTTGTCAATGAAGGTGACACACTTATTGTAGGCAAGTTTCTCGGGATGGAACTACTTGGAGTCTACAATCTCGCTTTCAGGTTCGCGCATCTCTTCTTCGCTAATTTCCTTCCGATTATCACCAATGTAACTATGCCGGTCTTTTCACAGATTAGAGACAACCTTCCACGTTTGCGCGATAATTTTACAAGAAGCCTCAAGCTGATAGCTTTTGTATCTATCCCGGTGATTTCATTTCAAATTCTCTTTGCAGAGCCATTGATAAATCTTATTTATGGTCCTAAATGGCATGATGCTGTTATGCCATTTCAGATACTGAGTCTTTTTGTGCTTTTCAAGAGTGTCGGCAGCCCTACCTCCGGACTTTACAACGCAACAGGGAAACCGCAGATAGGATTCTATTTTTCACTCATTTTTGCGCCGGTATTTTTGGGCTCAGTCATGTTCTCCTCAACTTTCAATTCCCTGATAATTACTACGTTAATTGTTGCATCAGTCAGGATATTAGGGACTATGACCCATTTTTTCCTTTCGGGAAGAATCCTGAAAGTCCCAGGTTTTTCGCTGGTGGCCCAGGCACTTAAATCATTAGTCCCGGCGATCATCATTGCAATTCCTATATATCTTTTCAGGTTAACTACTGGCTGTCATTTCACGATTGTTGAAGCGATAATATTTATAACAGGCTATTTTCTGTTGTATTATGTGCTTTTACGTACAGACTGGAGAGAGATTTTACTCGATCTTGAAAAAATGATGCCGAAAAAGCTTAAAAACATAATACCATCCAGGCTGAGAATAATCTTAATTGATGAGGCATTGCCTGAAGAAATTTCTTAGAAATGAGGGTGGAGTGTTTTAGAGGGATTTCAAAGATGTAATTTAGTTCCACTATGTGTAAAATAAATAATTGAAAATTAAACATTTTAACGTTTGTTAAAATGAACAAAAAGAAATCAAACAAAAAGCCCGCAATACTTTTTACAGGTAATGAAATCGGTGGGCAGATGCAGCTTCTTGCTGAAACATTTCGAAAAAAGGGCTTTAAAGCATTAGCTGCAACTCTTGATTACAACGACTCTCGCGGATATAATAATGACGTAAGATTTCGATCAGTCGAAAAGGGGATCCGTTATAGTCGCTTACTATTTTTTCTTTGGGCACTTACGTATTTCGATGTATTTCATTTCATTTTTGGAGTCAGTTTTTGGAGTTTCTGGAGATTTCACAAGATCGATCTTCCAATTTTGAGACTATTTAAAAAGAAAATAGTGGTGCATTTCCGTGGTAGTGACATCATTGATAAGCATACGTACTATGATTATTTAAAGGAGATCAATTCATGGGAAGAAATTAATCTTAAAAGAATGAGTCGACCTGATCAATTAGCAAAAATAAAGAAGTGGTCTAAATACGCAGATGTTCTATTGGTCTCGACGCCAAACCTGCTGGAAATTGTACCAAAAGCAAAATTATCTCCTCAACTAATAGATATAAATTATTGGAAAACAGATAAAAAGCCACTTTCCAGACAAGATGGGATATTTCGAATTGCGCATGCTCCAACAATGCAAAAAGTAAAAGGAACAGAATTTATAATTAGTACAATTGAAGCCCTTAAAGCTGAAGGTTATCAAATAGACCTGGTGATAATAGAAAATTGTGAACATGATAATGTTAAGGGGTTATACGAATTATGTGATATTGGGATCGATCAATTATTAATAGGCTGGCATGGGAAGGTGGCTGTTGAACTAATGGCAATGGGTAAACCTGTAATATGTAATATTAATCCTAAATATTTAAAAAACAGACCTGATTTACCTATTATTCAGGCTGATAGAAATGATCTGGGAAATGTAATGTTGGAACTAATCAATTCTCCAGATAAAATAGAAGAAATTGGCAAGTTATCGCTTCAATATGTGAGTAAGTACCATGATGTTTTTAAAGAAACAGATAGATTACTGGAGTTGTATACGCAGGATAATGCACAACTGAAGTGAAAAAAAACTAAATACTTACTGAGTGAGAATGCAGGGTTCAAACAAATAATTAAATTAAGGTGTGTTGAACCTCTTATGCAACCATAACACTAGTGTCCGGTTTAAATTTACTTAAAGGCATTTAATTTATTTATATACAACATAATACAGCGTTTAGAAAATTTGACGATTTGAAAATATATTTTCGCTCCTTTCTTTATTTGAGCGAAAATGCATATAGGTAAAACAGTCTTTGCGCAATTGATGACATTTATGCCAGAATACGAGTTTCAGAAGTGTGTTGATCATTACCAGGGAGACTATCGGATAAGAAAACTTTCTTGTCGGGAGCATTTTCTTGTTATGAGTTTTGCTCAGCTCACTGGCAGGGAAAGTCTTCGTGATATTGAAAACTGTCTGAGTGCTTTCTCTGGCAAATTGTACCATTCCGGGTTTAGTAAACCAGTTTCCATATCTACTCTTGCTGACGCAAATGAGAAAAGGAACTGGCGCATTTATGCTGACTTCGCACAAATTCTGATCAAACAGGCAAGGCCTCTTTATATTGATGATAACGACTTCAGGGTTGATCTTGATAATATGGTCTATGCATTTGACAGCACAACCATAGATTTGTGTCTTAGTCTGTATCCGTGGGCAAAATTCCACCATCAGAAGGGTGCTGTAAAGATCCATACATTACTGGATCTCCGGGGATCCATTCCTGTATTCATTGACATCACCGAAGGTTCTGTTCATGATGTCAACTTACTGGATGTGATGCCTATAGAGCCGGGAGCTTATTATGTCATGGATAAAGGATACATTGACTTTCAACGGTTGTATTCCCTTTTTCATCAGGCTCGTGCATTTTTTGTTATGAGAGCTAAGGATAACCTCAGATGTGAAGTGATTTCATCGGCAGAAGTTGACAAAAATACAGGCGTGATAAGTGACCAGGTAGTGAAATTGACCGGGTATAAATCCTCCAAATCTTATCCTGATAGATTCCGATTGGTCATTTACGAAGACTATGCCACAGATACTGTTTACTCATTTATGACTAACGATTTTAAACTCCCCGCTCTGTCCATTGCAGAGCTCTACCGGGAACGTTGGAAAATCGAACTCTTCTTCAAATGGATCAAACAGCATTTGCATATCAAGGCATTTTATGGAACAAGTCAAAACGCCGTTTCATGTCAAATCTGGATAGCAACTTGCACGTACCTGCTGATTGCAATCGCTAAGAAAAAACTCGATTTGGCAATAACGCTGTACACTTTTGCTCAAACATTGGGCCTTACTCTTTTTGAAAAGACCCCTATCAAAGAACTTTTTAACAATAATAATAACCCAATTAATCTGTCCGATGAGGACCAGTTGTCATTTTGGAATTCTTAACCGGACACTAGTGCAACCATAATACTAAAATTAATTAAGCTGTTGCAAAGGTAAAACTATTTACGGTAACTTATTAAACCGAGGATTTGTGCCAATTAACTTCATTGAATCCATGACCGAAAAGATCAGAAAGCTTTATGATAACAGGCAGATTATTGAAACAATGGGCTCCAGAGGCGCTTAAGGGCTGCTGAAAAATTTGACTATAAAATTCATGTCCAAAAGACGGTTGAATTTTATAAATCTGTAATTAAATAGACTAATGAATATATTCAATTTAACCATATGGTTAATTCATCAGAATTACATTAATATCTGATTCAAAATAATCAATGAAAATAGGATTGGTACTGCCAGCTTTGCCTGGTTATTCCGAAACGTTCTTCACTAATAAAATTAAAGGGTTTCACGAGAACGGTCATCAGATATTTCTTTTCGTTTCGGGAAAGAGCAGAAAGAAATTCGATAACGTAAGAGTGATTCGAGGACCTTATATTTCAAACAATCAGGTACGTAATGCCATTGTTTCTGTGTGTGCATTGCTCAATCTTGCATTTAAAGCACCAATTACAGCAATAAGACTAATAAAATTAGAGAGATATGATGGATCATCATGGTCTAATACGATAAAAATACTGATAATAAACAGTCACATTCTGCCTTATAAACTTGATTGGCTGCATTTCGGGTATGCTGCAATGGGGGTAGATCGAGAACTGGTTGGAAAGGCCATAGGCTCTCGAACTGCATTAAGTATGAGAGGGCATGATATTTTTCAGTTTCCATTGAAAAATCCGGGATGCTATAATCGGTTGTGGAAAAATGTAGATAAGGTACACACTATTTCAGAAGATTTATTGAAGGTAGCCATAAGCTTGGGGTTGCCCAAAGAAATCCCAGTCATCAAAATTACACCGGCAATTGAGACTGGGAAATTCTATTGCATAAGAGATCGACTGCTTAGAAACGGTGAAATAAATATTACAACTGTTTCCAGACTTCATTGGGTTAAAGGCTTAGGTCATATCCTCGATGCTTTGACTTTACTTAATAATAAAGGAATCAAGTTCAATTATAAAATTATAGGTACTGGTGACGAAACGGAGTATTTAAACTTCTCAATAAATCAGTTAGGACTTAATAAAAGTGTAAAATTAGTAGGGAAATTAGAGCATAATTTAATACCACCCATATTAAAAAAGACAGATATCTATATTCAATATAGCTTAAGTGAAGGTTTTTGCAATGCTGTGCTGGAGGCACAGGCGGCGGGCTGCCTATGTATTGTTAGTGATGCAGAGGGATTAAACGAGAATGTTTTAGATGGCCAGACAGGTTGGGTAGTAACAAAACGAAGATCAGACCTTTTAGCTCAGAAAATATTGGAAATCATAAACACCCCTCAATCAGAGCTTCTTGAAATTTCACATCGGGCAGCAGAAAGAATTAAAGCTGAGTTCAATCTGGAAAAACAAAGAAAAGAGTTTGTGGCTTTTTACAAAGATTAGATAATGCTTTTTGATTTCCTGAGATACATAAGTCCTACCTGGTACTTTAATTTGATAACAATTGATCAGTCAGTTCCCTATTTTGTTGATTATAATAAACTAATTGAGGAGGGAAAGGCTTTAATTACCATTGATGACGAGTATAAAACACTTCGTGGGAAACTTGCTGATGCTTCTTACCAGGCATGGCATAAGGGTATTATAAAAAGCGATCCTAAGTTGTCAATTTATTCGTCTGGTGTCATCAGCAATCCTGCAAACTGCAGAACAATAAATCTCTTCGACGACTACAATATCAATGTCTCAAATACGCCTGCTGTAACTAATCTAAATGACAATTATCGATTTATCAGACGTTTTTTTCATCCTGGCATCAGTTGGTACATATTTTTTGTGCGTTTGCTGTCATTCCATAATCCGTTCCGGGAGATCCCAGCTTTTGTACATTCATTAAAGACAAGGCGGGTAGATCTTTACAGCAGAAATGCATTTGAACTTTACGCTGATAGATACAATGCATTTGATTCTGAATTGATAAAAAGCAATCCCAGGGTTTCTGTTATCGTACCAACCCTTAACAGGTATGAATATCTTAAAGATGTACTTGCAGATCTTGAGAAGCAAACCTATAAAAACTTTGAGGTTATTATTTGTGACCAGTCTGATCCCTATTACAGAGACTTTTACAGAGGCTGGGATCTTGATATAAAACTAATCAGGCAGGAAGAAAAAGCACTCTGGTTGGCAAGAAATTCCTCAATCAGAACTGCGAAGGGCGAATATTTACTCTTATTTGATGATGATTCAAGGGTAAAGGAAGATTGGATTAATCAGCACCTGAAATGTCTGGATTATTTTAAATCAGATATTTCTTCCGGTATTTCGTTATCTGTTGTTGGCAGTAAGATTCCGGATAATTATTCATTTTTCAGATGGAGTGATCAGATTGATACTGGAAATGTGATGTTCAGGAAGGAGATCATGAAGGTGACGGGGATGTTTGACCGCCAATTTGAGGGCCAGAGACAGGGTGATGGTGAATTTGGACTTAGATGTTATCTACTAGGGCTTCGTAACGTGTCAAATCCTTTAGCAGAGAGAATTCATCTTAAAGTAGAAGAGGGGGGATTAAGGCAAATGGGCAGTTGGGACGGATTCCGTCCTAAAAGGTTTTTCGCACCCCGGCCTGTGCCAAGTGTTCTTTACTTGCGTAGAAAATACTTTGGTAATCATTTAGCAAAGCTTATGCTACTTTTTTCTATTCCCGGTTCAGTAATTCCGTATAAATACAAGGCAAACAGGTTACTGAAATTTATTGCGAGCATTTCTCTTATTATAACATGGCCCGTAATAGTGTCACAGGTATTATTATCCTGGGCAAAGGCTTCCGAAAAAATAAAAGCGGGACCACTGATTGAAAAGCTTTGATAATAGAAACACAGCTCTGCAGCTTCATAAATGAAAATATTATTAGTTTCATCTGAGTTTCCTCCCGGACCCGGGGGTATCGGCCGTCATGCTGCCGATTTAAGCTTGGCTCTTGCTTCCAGGGGTTATTTAGTTGATGTTTACTCTAATATTGACTATGTTGAGAGAGACAAAATATCTTCATTTGCAAATGAAATACCTTCTAATGTCAAGTTGCATCAGTTCCGGCGTTTAGGCATCCTGACATATCCACTGAGAATACTTCGCGTCATTAATTCTGTAAGACGATATAGTTACAGCAGAAGCATTTTTACCGGTAAGTTTTCTCTATGGACTGGTGGTGTGATTAAGATCCTGTATGGCAAACATAGAAAAATAGAATTCTTTGTCCATGGCAGTGAGATAAACCCCGGGAATATATTTTACAAGCTACTTACACATTGGGCGCTTGGCAAAGCCGATATCATCTGGGCTGTCTCAGAATTCACCAGGTCAATTCTTCCCGAAAAGGTTAGGCTTAAAAAGGAGATTCGAATACTACCCAACGGAATACATACAACCAAATGGCCGGCACTGGATTCGGTTGAACAATACACCGACTGGAAAGGATATCCTAAACTATTGACAGTCGGCAGTATTTCAGCAAGAAAAGGTCAGCACAGGGTAATTAAAGCCTTGCCGGCATTAATTGATAAATTTCCAGATATACATTATCACATTGTCGGAATCGATTCGAATACTAAATATTTGAGAGATCTTATTAGTACTCTGCAGCTTGACAATAATGTCACAATCCACGGCCGTTTGCCTGGGAGAATGGAATTGGCAAGGGCATATAAGACTTCGGACATTTTCATGATGCTGAGTGAAAACCAGCCTGATGGTGATGTGGAAGGTTTTGGAATAGCAATTCTTGAGGCAAACATTTACGGTTTACCTGCCATCGGGGCTTTTGGATGCGGAATTGAGGAAGCAATAAGTCCCGGTATCAATGGCAAGCTTGTTGATGGTAACAATGTGGCAAGTATTACTGGAGCGATAATTAAGGTACTT
>ENA-OSEO01004834-OSEO01004834.1-sediment-metagenome-genome-assembly--contig:-NODE-4834-length-13648-cov-5.957999_pt1 | contig 13648 bp, 12 predicted proteins | sample MGYA00237883_ERZ534232 | MGnify/ENA metagenome assembly ERZ534232 | reverse complement strand
GGACATGGTCCGCGGTAGTCGCGTGCGACGAAACGTTCTTAGCCACTAAAGGTCCGTTCATCAGCGCTCTACTCTACTGGATGAGAACGGACTTGATGCTGATGTTCCCCCTTCTTTGCATGTATCTTTATGCTTGACGTAAAGCATAAATGTGCAAAGGTACCTTATGATCGTGAGCTTCAAAGACAAGCGAACGAGGGAATTTGCCGAGGGCAAGCGGGTTAAGGCTTTTGCCGGGTTTGAGCGGAAAGCGGAGTTGAAAGTCGACCAGTTGGAAGCGGCCACCTCACTTCTCGACCTGTCTTTGCCGGGCAACCATCTCGAGACTCTCAAGGGTGATCGTCAGGGCCAGTACAGCGTCCGCATCAATGACCAATGGCGCTTTTGTTTGGAATGGCCGAAGGGGAGCTCGGGTCCGGTCAACGTGGAAATAGTCGATTATCATTGAGGTGCAATATGGGACGAACTGCTATCCACCCAGGCGAACATCTCGCCGAGCAGCTTGAAGAACTCGGGATGAGCGCGGCGGAGTTGGCCCGCCAGCTCAAGGTGCCAACCAACCGGATTACCGCCATCCTGAACGGCCAACGTGCCATTACCGGAGACACAGCCTTGCGTCTCGGTCATTTCTTCGGGACCAGTGCCGAGTTCTGGATGAACCTGCAGAAGCTGTACGAGCTTCGTATCGCCGAGCAGAAATCGAGAAAGATCATCGAGGGGCTGCCAACTCTCGAAAAATCGGTCAGGAAAGAACGTGTCTCCCACCAGCCGGAGCCGGGACGTTCGTGAATGAGTGTGGAGGTAGGGGTGTTGGTGAAATGAATTCCAGTTGAGTTATACGTACATGTGGTTATCTGCGTATAATCAAGAAATGGTTCACCCACGAATCCGACGTGGATCTTGCAGTCGAGGGTTTAGAAGCAAAAGACTATTGGAAGCCTGTATATTACGGGCCGTTGCCGGAGACCCGCGTGTGCTTAGACGAACGTAAACACCAAAACTCCGGCCAACAGGCCAAGAACCAGCAGCCCTAAGTACTTGAGGAGAATCTTCAGTTCAAGATTCCTAACCTTCTTGAGGACTCCGTTTTTGAAAATATAGTAATCCACTGCATCTGCCCATATCACCATCCCGCTCCGCGGGAAACTCGCGACCTTCCCGCATTACATGGGGGACGTTCTGACCAGAGATTTGATAAAGGCTTTACTCTTCCTACTCTTTATCTGGTTTTCTCGCCTGACAGCGGAGGCTCGATCAGAAAATTCCTCCCAGTACACCAGGTTCCACGGTCTTTTGGCTTTGGTATACGCCGAACGACCTTCGTTGTGCCGCACTAAACGCTTGTTTAGGTCCTGAGCAGAACCTACATAGAAACTCTGGTCGACCATAGATTGGAGTATGTAAACGACGTATGCCAGTGGTTGAGACCAGGCCTTCTCACGCCGGAATAGAAAAAGGGGCTGGACCATTGATCCAACCCCTCAGTATGGCGGGGACGACGAGGCTCGAACTCGCGACCTCCGGCGTGACAGGCCACTTTTTTGTCTTTTCCAGATTTACGTCTACTTTTATTTTCTTACCTAATCCCTTGAATAATAAACTTTAATTTTCCTTTGACTTTTATCCTCTTACTCTGCTAACTAACACCCAGGGTGGAAATAGGGGTGGAATTTTTAGCCCTGGCTTCCAGAGGGGAGTCAGAAGGAGTGGAAAACTCAGACCTACGTTTTCACACCGCTAGAAACATGGGGTGAAAAAACCAAACCCCCGGCTTTTGCGAGGATGGAGGGTGGAAAATGAAAAGGGTGCTGACCGATTATCCAGGGGTCTATTACCGCGAGGTGAGGCGACTCGGCAAAAAAGGGACCGAAAAGGTCTTCTATGTCACCTATAAGGAGAACGGGAAAAAGGTCGAGCAAAAGGTGGGCCGTCAGTTTAAGGATGACATGACCCCTGCAAGGGCGTCCGCAATACGGGGCGAATTAATTGAAGGCAAGCGTCTGACAGCGAAGGAGCAGAGAAAGCAGGAGGAAGCTCGTAAGAAGGAAGCAGAGGGCCGATGGACTATTGATCGTCTTGCGAAGGAATACTTCCTTTCACGACCAGAAGGCAAGAGCCGTAAGATCGACCAAGGGCGGTATAGTAAACACCTAAAAACAGCTCTCGGCGGAAAGGAGCCCAAGGACATTGCACCATTGGACGTTGATAGGATCCGGCTGAAACTTCTGAAAACGAAATCGCCTCAAACTGTAAAGCATGTGTTGAACCTTCTTGGCTGGATTATTCATTTTGGAGTGAAGAAGCGTCTCTGTCCGGGGCTTCCCTTCCATGTCCCGAAACCTACTGTGAATAACTTGAAGACGGAGGATCTTACTCAAGAGCAGCTATCGGCATTACTAAAGGCGATGGATCAATCTGAGTACAAGGTTGCTGGCGCCATGATGAGGATGGCCTTATTTACCGGAATGCGGCGCGGGGAAATCTTCAAGCTTAGATGGGAGCACGTGAGTTTCGAGCGGGGGTTTATCACCCTAAAAGACCCGAAGGGCGGCCCAGATCAAAAGATCCCCATGAATGAGGGGGCACGGCAACTTTTAAACGAGTTGCCAAAGGGCGAAGGACCATATGTGTTCCCCGGACGCATGGGTGAACAGCGGAAGGACATCCACAAGCTTACGAGGGACATTGCAGACAAGGCAGGCATCCCAAAGACGTTCAGACCACTGCACGGCCTCCGGCACGTATACGCCTCAATGCTTGCATCCAGCGGAAAGGTGGACCTGTACACGTTGCAGAAGCTACTCACACACAAAGATCCGAGGATGACACAGCGGTATGCACACCTTCGCGATGAGGCGTTGAAGAAGGCGTCCAATTTGGCCGGTGATCTCGTGACGCAGGCGTTGAATGAAGCGAAAAAGGAAACAGAGGTTAAGCAATCACCTTCCCGAGAATAGGGCCGCAAACTGATAATGCGGTGCCCTGACAAGCTTCCACCCAGAGTGTCACAAGGCCTAAAGGGGATCGACCATGGAAAAAGACATGGACCCAATCTTTATAACATACGCGAACGCCTCAATCAAACATGACCCAGGACTTTTCTGGCAGATGTATAAACGATTTGCTCCCAAGCACCGTATCGAGATGTACGGTGAGTCGGAGAGGAAAGCTGTTCATGCTCTTGTCAGCGCATTCAGGATTTTCGTTAGGTGCCAGACTTCAACCGCGGCCCAAAAGAAATTCCGTAAAATTATGGACAACTTCGATATGAGCCAGACTTATCTTGGGAGGTGCACATCCGAGCACATGCTTAAGTGGGGCATGGAAGCCTGCTTTAGTGATTGCAATGAATGCGACGAACACGAGACCTATTATGAGATAGTTCCTCTTGAGTCGAAAGGGCGCTGCTACGAATGTCTACAAAGTATTTTCAGGGAAAGTCTTACCAAATTCATCGAAACAGGAAAATTGACTGGAGAAGGCGAGAACAGATCTGGAGATTCACATTTGTATTTTTTGGAACAATTAATAGCATTTGGAACTTCAAACCACTACAAACCATGTAATTTTGTCGTTTCACCGAAAAGAGTAGAGCGTGGAAATATGCTAGATTGGGATCTTTTTATGCGATCTAGGGAGCGCACACCGTTTCATGATTTGTTCTTCTACACGATAGTCGGTAATGATTTCGTAACTTTTTTGACTACAACTGACTGGCGGAAATTGAAGAAGTGCGAGGAATGTGGGAGGTTTTATATCTCCCGAACAATCAGACCATCCCGGTTCTGCTCCAGTTCCTGCAATGTTCACGCCCAGAACCGACGGCGAATTGAGACCGGGAAGGCTCGGGATTATAAGAGAAAGAGGCGTGCCGAGGGAAAAGATCAATAAGTGGGTACACTGAAAAAGGTGGGTACACTGAAATACCAGTGTTCTCTCATGTTTTTGAATATACGACATTTTAATTGATTTATAGTTGGTTTGGTCATTTACTAAGGCATCCATTAGCGATGCCCTTTTTATTTGGGCGTATCTCATCAAGGAGAAGCCTTTTATGGAAACAAAATGGACTTGGGTAGACGAGAAAGACGTATATCAAATAACCAAACGATCACTCCAAACGCTCAGAAATGATCGGCACCTTGGTCGCGGCATACCCTATACAAAAATCGGACGATCAGTTCGCTACAAGCTGCAAGACGTGATTGACTTCATGGAATTGGGTCGCATCGAAACCGAGAGATGACAAGAAGGGAGGGCTGCCTGAGGTTAATCCGGAATATCTCAGCACTATAATAAGAAATGAGGATCCCTTTCTGAGGTAAGAGATGGCGCGACCCCATAAATGCACCGTTGACTATTTCAGTCATGACGTACAACACAAAAAAACGATCTATACCCTTCAGGTCAAGTGGGGAAATGACGGTTACGCATTTTGGTTTAAGCTGCTCGAGTTATTAGGCGCCACAGAAGGCCATGTTTACGACTGCAATAATCCTGCTGCATGGGAGTATCTGACGGCATATACCCGCGTGAACGGGGTTATTGCTGACAATATTCTTGACGTGCTCGCTAATTTGGACGCAATCGATCCCGAGTTATGGCGAGACCGTATAATATGGTCGCAAAACTTCGTTGATCGGCTGGCAGATGTGTATCATCGGCGAAAGGTTCCGAAACCCGAAAGGCCTGAAAAAGGGTTAATGTCAACACTTACACCTCTGGAGCCGAATAAATGTCAACCAAAACCCCTTGGTGACAGGATTCCCTCCGATGTTAATCCACAAAGTAAAGTAAAGGAAAGGAAAGAATATAAAGAACCAACGGACACCCCGCCGTTGTCTCCTCCTCCGGATCCCCCACACGAGAAGAAGAATGGAAAGCACTACTCACAGAAAATGTGTGGGGCGGACTTCACGTCGATAGAGGCCCTATGTCAAAAGCTGCTCGATCTGAATTGCGCCGAGAAGAAGATCAACCCCCACCAAATTGTACAGCGCCTCATCAATGAGTCCATCCATCCCAGGGCCGTCATACAGGCATTCCAAGAAATGATCGATCGCTGGGTGAGCATAGAAAATCCCTGGGGGTACATTAGGCGGATCATCGGGAAGCTCAACTACCGAGCTCAGGAAGAAGCCAGGATCCAGGAGAGCAAGAACGTCTCCAGGTTGTGGGATGATTTTTCAAAGACCCTTCCCAAGAGCGTAATTCCCTTTTTCGATATGCCTGACGCAGCAACACCTGAAAACGAACGAGAACGCCTTGCGCTCCTGAGAAGACAATGCGCAGCGCTGAAAGACATATAGGTCTCGAATGGAGAAGACGATGAACCCGAATCCGCTCTGCAGTGCGGATTCTACACGAAACAGAGAGATTATCAATCAATGACTCAGGTAGAGCAAAGGAAACCGCCGATAAGATATGACCCTGAATACATCCGTAGTCTCACGAGGATTATTGAGTTCACGGGGATTCCTCGAAAGACTTTCTACCGCCGAGGGTATGTAAAAAAACTCAAAGAATCCGGTTACGTGTTCTGCCGCACCGGTAAGTATGGACTAAAAGTATACTGGAGTTACAAGCGGCTCATTCTGGCATTTATGGTAGAGAATTTCTCATCTTTTAAAAACATGAGTTGACACAATCTGGTGACACAGCATGGTGACACGGCATGATGACACGCTAGAGATTTGTCTTTCCTGCTGGCAAGAAGGCTCACATAGAGCATTGACTTGACTATCGAGTGGGATGAATGCGGCTTGAAAGCTGATAGGAAAATATCTCTAATGCAACATGTTCCGTTTCTCGAAAATGGCCTTACCCCTGCCAAGCCTCTAGCTTCACGCGCAGGTCCTTCACCATGCATCCAGGCAGGGGGACGAAGTTGATCTCTCTTTCCTTCCCTTCCGCTTTCTTACGATCATCATGACCCTCAACATTCTCAAATGCCAAATCACCGCCTGTAAGGACTTCGAAAACTTGGGCTCGCAATCGGAGTTCCTCGTACATGCGTTCGTCGTACGTCCCTGCAAGGAAGGGGACACCAATTTCGAGGAATGTAGGCGCCTCCGATGAAGCCAAAGATCTTTCCCGGAAGGTCTTGCTTCCAATGCGATCCGCCCTGCCAGTCCGCTGCTCCAGCACTGCCGGGTTCCAGGCCAGATCATAATGTATTACTTGGCGGCAGTGTCTGTGCAGGTCTATACCTTCCTGCCCTACTGCAGTGCAGATCAACACCTCTGGTAGAAGAGGCGTATTGAAGCCCGCGAAAGCCCTCTCTCTATCGTGGGTCTTACCAGTGACAAGAGCCACGAAGTTCTGGTCAGTGAGCCTTGTCGCACTCAGAACGAACGAACGGGCAGACTTAGGTTCTGACAGGTCACCGCTGGCCGCCATGAGGTCTTCGAGGAAGATTCGAATTCTGTCCGCCATACTCTCATTTTGACCCGGCAGGTTCGAATGGAAAGATTCCACCAGCATCCTCCCCCATCCTCGTTCTTCAGTTCCAGCCCCATCCGGCAGCAACCTGAGCAACACAGATTCCCTCAGAAGAGCCCTCCTCATTGCCTGGATGACCTTCCTCCTTGGCTCCCAGTCAAACCCGCGATCCGTTTTGGTGAGACTAAAAAGCTGCAGATGAATTTCCAGGATCGTTCTGTAGACCGGACTCTTCTCCTTTAGAAGGGCTCCATTAAGGGAATCTAAAGGTCTGATTCCCAGCCAGAGGTTAGGGCCATGAGTATAATGGTCCAATATGGGGTTGAGCCTTTGCTGACGGGCCTTTTCCCTTCTCTCCAACATCTGGCGGGCTCTCCTCTCGACTTGCTTGAGATCTGGTTCGGTGATCACTTCGTATCGAGTGTGGACACCTCGCTCATCAAATTCTGTTTGTTCCGCCCCGGTGTCCTCGGCTTCTTCCTTAGGGTTTAGCCCATAAGGGCTCTTGATCCATTCATCTCTGGCTACCTCTTCCAGCAGGGTTCTCCACGGCCCTTTGATCGAGCACTTGTCTAGAAGTCGTTTAGCGATAACGTACTCCACAGCCCGATTCAGGAATACGCGATCGACGCGCTTGGCAGTTAAGTCGACATCATAAGCTAAAGACAGTCGCGAGAGCTCAAGAAGATCCGTATTTCGGAGTGTCAGATCCTCAGGCGCGAAGTCTACCGAAGAAGCCTTTACGGATTCTGCCATGGCAAAAGAGAACAGGACCCTGTCGAGGCCCACAGAAACAAGATCCCGATCTCTGCTTGTCAGGCGACTTCGAAGGAATCTTATCTTTTCTTCACCGCCAAGGCATTTTCTGCGTCTAGAGTCCAGCCTCTCCTTTATTCTCTGCTCAATGATCTCCTTTAGCCGCTTTGCCGTGTTCACCCGAAAACAGAATATCAGAGTCTTTTCACCTGATTCCCAGGCCCGAACAGTCGAATTCACTATCTCATTCACTTTTGGGTGACTGCAGTCCTGGTCTTCTTTAACCATGCCCATCAACAGATTTAGATACACTTGCCCCAAAGGGCTATCCTTCAAGACTCTGTTTACCTGTTTCCCCTCCTGGCTGTCCAGGAGAGTGGAATAGCATCCGGTCAAAGCATTCCCGAGGCTTGATCTACCCCTGAAGTTTTTCATCTCGGAGACACAGCGCATCAGCAAGTAGTGCGGCAATTCGGCTTCGCCCCTGACATCCATACCAGGGGAAAAGTGCAGGAGGTGACTATCCGGCCGCTTGCAGATTGCAGCAAGATCCATGGTGTACTCATTCCCAACCTTGAATAGACGGTGTTCCGTTCTCCTTCTGTGCCTGATCACGAAAGCACCCATTTCAGAAGAAAGGTCGGCGTTGTGAGCATACAACCTCAGGGCCTCCCTCATGAGTTCCCTCACATCCGGATCAAGCCCTGCTAAGATGGGTTCGATGACTCGTCGAATAATGTCCATCTCGCTGGCCACGCCTTGTGCCCGGCAAACTTCCATCAGTTCCGTCCTCGCACGATCGAAACTGCGGGATCCCCATATGGCATCTAGCTGCTCAGTCGCTATTTGCCGAGGCAGCCGAGACCATGCATGGGCGAAATCTCTGCTGGCATTAGCCGACCTTCTTAAAATAGGTCTGATCACCGTTTCGCGCTGTTTCTTCAAACGGGCGCACCTCTCCTCAGACTCTTCCTGAGTCGGGCATGGTTTCAGGTGATCCGACAATTCGAGAACGCTCAGGATCTCCTCGGGTCGAAGCTGAAAAGGGGTTGCAGTCAGCAACAGCAGTCTGCGAGTTCTTGGGCCGATGGCCTCCACGAACTTCTGATAGCCATTGTTGTGGTTCTTCCAGTTGTGCGCCTCGTCGACGATTACCAATGGGAAGTTGCTTCTTATCAGTTGCGACGCCACTTCTCTATAGAGCCTGTCCAGCCTCTTCTCGATCTTTTCAAACTGCCCCCTCCTGTCGCGGACGTATTTCTGAGACAGCTCTTTACAGATTTCCAAGAGCTTTCCTAGCTCTTTGCATTCATCTCCATTCCCATTTTCAATCTTACGAAGTGCTCTGAAAATTTCTTCTTCATAGAAAGGCACCTTGTCAATATCAGCTTCATTGAAGAGAGTCAGCTCTCTTGGTTCTCTTGGCCAACCCTCTCCGGCAGAAAGGAGTCGCTCACGGTTTTCCACCTTGAACCTTGGACCCCAATACCTGAAGAGGATACCCAACAGGAACCTGCGTTTGAGGTGGTAGTCACGGAGTTTCCCGCCGGCAAACATGTTCATATTGGCAACAATAATCTTGGGAGCTGTACCTGTGCGCCTGAGTTGCGATGAAAGCTCATCGATTCGCTCCACAGGGATTGGAGAGAACCACTTGCCGGCTTCTTCACGGTACTGAGGATGGACGCACCGCTTCACAAATTCCGCAACCTCTCTCTGCCATTTTGAGAACAGGGCTGAGTTATTCGGTGTGATGACGAGAACCTTCTGATAACAGTGTTCTAATTCCAACTCGCTTCGCTCGCACATCATGTGTTCAAGAACCGAATAAGCCACGGCCAAGGCGACAAAGGTCTTGCCCATCCCGACTTCATCGGCCAGCATCTGTATATCCCACCTGTCGCTGGTTTTCGTCCTGAAAAACCGGTGGAGGATAACTTCTACCGTTCTGTTCTGGCGGTCCGCATCTTTCTTGTCTTTCATTCTTGTTTGGTCGAGACCCAGATCAAATTGCCGTGACTTCTTAATCATCTCAGTAGACCCTTACCGTCCATAGTGATTGCGCACCTTTGTCTCGTATACACTAAAGCCTCCGCCCTGACCAAAATCGTCCGGAAACTTTTCCTTCAATTCGGAAAGTAATCTGTCCAGAATTGCCAAGGCTTCTTGGATGAATTCGAGCCATTTTTCCTTGCGTTTAGCTGGGCATTCATATTTTATCGCCGCAACGATACATGCACGGATTTCCACCAACTGAAAACCTGCAGCAACGGGACTTCTTTGTCCATTCCCTACGGCGGAGACGACGGCGCGTGCCAGAGCGATCGGGCTTACGGGCCCAAGCAAGGAGAGTCTCATGGCCGACTCGGTACTTTGAGAGGCGGCCTTGATGTCATCGGCAATCCCCCTGAGTGCTTCAATGAACTCCCTGATCTGATAGGACTGGATCCGCGAGGTATCGACTTCACCATTGCTCTCTTCGGGATTTGAAGGTAAAGGACCCTGAGGGGGGTACTCTTTCGGCTCTGGGAACAGATCCTCCCACGCGATTCGGCCCTGGTAATATAGGATGAGATGTTGCTCATTGAATCTGCCGCTCTCAGGACTGATTGGGAGAGTGTGGCGGGCCTCCATTGATACATTCACTGGGAATAGCTGCCCTTCATCGCTTTCCCACCAGCGAACGACTACCTCCTGCTCTCTCAGAATCGTATTGAGGTTGGTCTCATCCAGAGCTACTCTCTGAAAATCAACGGCCTCATTTGCCCCGCAAAACTGAAGGATATAGCTCTCCGGATACTCAGGGGCCTTTTCCGGAAGTGAAACGGACCATGACCCTTTAACCATCCCCGGCTCTAAAAGAACCAGGAGCTCGAGCCTCTCTTTGTCATCTGATGCGGGGGTAAGCAAGATATCTTTGACAAAAAAAGGAAATGGGTTTTCCTTGGGCGCAGGTTCTGGGGGCGCGAGTTGTGGCTCCACATCCCCCTTTAGTTCCACAACCGGCCCGATGCCTTTAGGGACAAGGTTGTCGATCCCCTTTATGCCTGCATTCTCCTGCAGCATTATGATACCGGCTTCCACGTTGGCTCTGTTGTTACTGTCGAGGAATCCCCATCCCCTTTTTGTAAAATTGGCAGAGCCCACGTAGGATAGGGAGTTCTTTGCCCCTTCAAGAAGAATGACCTTTGCGTGGAGAGACCGGCTCCTGACGAAGCCCTCAATCCCGACCTCTTCTTCCGATACCCCCGGGTCCACTGCCTGTGCGGAGGCTCTCACCCCAAATTTTCGAAAATCAAACTTCCCAAACGTTGCGGGCAATGTTGGTCTGTAGCCGTCTTTCGCATCGAATGTTGCTTCCGCCAAGAGTCTTACATTGACCTCGCTTTCCAAACATCCCCTGTTCCGCAAGGCTGAGAGCATTGTCTCCAGTTCCGTATGCTTCTCATCCTCTGACCAAAATGGAGAGACGATGGTAATCATGGAAACCTTTTCGGTTAGTGGCCAGCGTGTAACGAACTGCTCCCACAAAGGCGTGGTAAGCCCTCCCCAGGCAAACCATGCACTCTCCTCTGAGCTTGTCGTGATTCGGTCGGTCAGCAATTCAGAAGCGATTTGGATAAGCCGTTCATGTTCCGGGCGCCACCATCTGTCGAGCACTTGGGGCAACGCCGAAAGCGCCGAACTGATTAACGGGGCCAGCTTCTTGTCTTTTTCTGTGACGGTCAGCACAACGGCAGCTTCCCGGTTTTCGCGATACCCTTGTGTGGTCAAATTGGAACTGCCCACAATAAGCCGAACCGCCCTCTCGTAGATAAGTACAACCACTTTTGCATGAAGGGATCTTCCGGCGCCGAAGGCGACTGGCATAATCCTCACCCTCAACGAGCGCGGGCGATTCCGGTACCTGGAGGCGTCCAGAAAGACTGCGGCGGCTTCCATGTGGGCTAGATGTTTTTCAATTTCGATCCGGCTCGTCCAGCTATGGTTGTCCCATGCACCCAGGTTTAACACGGCAGGAAGGAAGTCTGTCTCGAAGAACTCGGGCTGGAATTCGTAAGTAGTAGTCACCAGCCCAAGGAGTGGACCGAATTGAGGGGGTGAAGCCAATTTGTCGATCAGTTTCCGTTGGTTGACGTCTGTTCCAGCACTCTTCATCTTTGCCTCGAAGCCAGTATTAAAGCATCTGCCGAGTTCAGCCGATATGGATGAGCTGGAATCCTGGACACGTCAGTCACTTGAAATGTCAGACCGCCAACTCGCGTTGAAGTGAGGGCAATCCTCCCTTTTGACACATATTCCAACCAAGGCATTTTTCGGCGACCCTTATCAAATTTTCCTCTTTGGACTTCCGAGTGACGCAGCATAATTCGCTTCGCGATATCACCTCCATTGGTGCATATGGCTGCTAGCTCCTGAAGGAATTGCCTGACATCATCAATCCGATTCAAGTCTCTCTTGAATTCCTCCGTTTGTCCTTTTTCTACAGCATTCATGAAGGCGGTAATACGTTTGGGAAGGCTTTGCACTGCCTTTTCCATGACCTGGTCCCGAGATAGGTCATCAGGGGAAATGCTGCCGGATGGATCTGAACGGCACAACCACAGTATTCTTTCAAAGGCTAGGAGTATCCATCGGTAAGAAGACTCGTATGAGAGGATCGCGTTTATCGCTTCCTTTAGGTCAGCACTTTTGTTCTGACCATTTATGTTTTCGCGTATTCTGGATAGCCTATGTAGTTCCGTTTCCCCCTCCTTCGGAGGGTACTTCGATAAGATTCCCACCATTCTCGATCTTACGGGTTCGAGATGAAGGGCATCATACAGGCAGTTTGCCTCTGTCGGTCCGACCGTCGCACCGATAAAGGCACGGTCTCCCCAGGAGGCGAGCTTAGCCAAATCAACGCTTCCGTCCTCTTCTATAGCCTTTATGATTGCTTTTGGGAGTTCCGTCTCTTTAATGAAACCCTCGCCAAGAACTCTTCCCAAGTCGGCAGAGAGGCAGAGAGTCTGCCGATCCAGGATTCTCATCCTATCGGCGACTGTTCCATACATGCCTATTCCTCCGTACTGCACCTGCCGGGACAGCAGTTTGAAATCCGCATTGGTCTCTTTTTTGCCCCGTCTTGCAAGTTCTTCCGCTTTGGCCTTGGCGTAATTTACTCCTCTTAATCCGTAGAGCTCTAGTTCTCTCGCTACACTGTTGGTGCTCGCAAGGACATTCCCTAGTGCCCAGAAACGCTCGAGACGAGTGGTCTTGTCGATCCGAGTTTCATATTGTTTCCTTTGCGGTTCGTGGAATAGGTCGCCTGCAAGATATGCCCCGGCGGCAAGCATGCCGAAGTACCTCGGCCTGCTTGCAACGTTTGTCAACCCAGGCAGGATCTTCTCTGCCAGGAGCAGGTACCCTCTCTCAAATCCGAGAGGATCGATACTGGTCCCAGGAAGATCTGAGGGGTCATAAGCGGTGAGGAATGCCTCGATTTCCATTTCTTACCCCAGCACTTTAATAAATTCTCCAACATCAATGAAATAAAGTCCCGCTTCCTTCACTTTCTCTCCGGACATCTCCCTCCAGAACTTCCGGTACATCTCCACCTGGGGTTTGTAGTAGGCCACAAGCTTTTCCAGGTTGCCGTCCACCTTGTCCGTCTTGTAGTCGGCGATCACCCAGCCATCCGGTTCCTTAAATGCCAGATCGATGACGCCCGAGACTACCCTTGGGAGCCGCTTCCCTTCAATGCTGAGGGAGAAAGGCACTTCGACGAGCGCCCTTTCTGCCCTTTTCATTCTCTGCCACAGGTCCGAACCCATAACGGCCTTGACGGTCCCGATTACCGACTCTTTTTCGGACAGGGGCCATTCCTCCTCCTTGAGAAGGTTTTCCGCCAAAAGGTCCAGGTCCACCCCCGTGTCCCTTGCAGTCGCCTCCAGCATCCGGTGGATGATGCGGCCCCAGCTCATACCCCTGTCTCCGGAGAAGACCATGTCCTTGACCTTTGCCTCAACCATCTTTGTCACACTCTCCGCCTCGTAGGACTTATCCTTCGCCTCTTCCAGCCGCCTCATCCTTTTCGCACGGCTGGCCTCGAATGCCTTGGCCATGATATCTGCCCACTTCTTGACTCGCGGCATTACCGGGAGGAAAGGCAGCTCCTCGACCACCTCCAGATGCGGGTAGAGATCCTTCCAGGCCCCGAAATCCGGCTTGTCAGGATAGCGGCTTACGATCAGCAGCCCCTTTGCCCTGGTGACCGCCACATACAGGAGCCTCTCCTCCTCGGCATTCCGGTACCCGGATTCGGCGGCCATGAACTCATCCCAGTCCGGCGGGATGCCGACGACCTTGGCCCCGCGCTCCCCTTCCTGGTGGGTTGCCGCGAAGTACCCAACCGCCTTTTCACCTATGCGCCGGATGTGGAGATCCGGTTCATGGGATACCTCGTAGGGGT
>ENA-OSEO01004833-OSEO01004833.1-sediment-metagenome-genome-assembly--contig:-NODE-4833-length-13649-cov-3.751916_pt1 | contig 13649 bp, 7 predicted proteins | sample MGYA00237883_ERZ534232 | MGnify/ENA metagenome assembly ERZ534232 | reverse complement strand
TTCTGCAACGACGAACCGGGCTGAAGGACAATGCCCGCTGTCCGAATCCGGAATGCCATCACATGCTCGGTACGGCGGAAGCGACACCTATTTGCATTCCCATTGTTGGTGGCCCATCCGTTGGAAAGACATGCTACCTCTTTTCGGCCACATACGATTTCATTAAATATGTTGTACCCAAGAAGCGATGGAAGATCCGGTTTTTAAACAAGCAGAATGAGAGACTCTATAAGAGGGTCTTAGAGGACTTCAAGAAAGGTATCGTCCCTGCAAAAACCGTAGAATTGAATCCTACGGCCTTCAACTTCTTTATTTCCAGCACCAAATGGTCAACTGAAAAGCTTGTCTACCTCTATGATGCGGCCGGTGAGGTGTTCCAGCGTGATGACAACCTGCTAACCCATCAATTTTATGGATATCTTCATGGATTTCTTTTTATCATTGATCCGTTTTCCATCCCCGCTATTTTTGACAAATACCGCGACAGCATGGGACTTTATGACTCGGGGATAAAACCAAGCGAAATGATGCTTGAAGACGCATTTACCGCCATGGTGCGGAATCTCGAAAAAAACCACAAGATACGGCGTGATGAACAGATAAACAAGCCCTGTGCCGTGGTCATCAACAAAGTGGACGTTTTTGACCTGGAAGATGTCGTCGGGAGGGAAGGCGCAAAGAGGCTGATGATAAGGGATCCTTCGGTTAAAAATATTTCTGAAGCCGTGGACAGACTCTGCAAGGAGCTTTTCAGAGACGAATGGGATCTTGGCAATTTTCTCAGACTGATGGACTCCAGATTCAAGCGTTATCGTTTTTTTACCTGTAGTTCGCTGGGAAGGAGCCCCAATCGATCCGCCAAAGCCTTTAGTCCCTATCGCGTGCGTGAGCCTTTGCAGTGGCTGCTGGCTGAGGCGGATCGGAACCTGGGACGGGATCTCCAAAAAAGGAAGAGGTCTTAAGGTGGGGAGCTCTTTTTTCGAGTGGGATGCGGTTTAAGCCTCACCTTAATATAATACATAAGGTAAATGATCAAACGAGAAATCCACGGGAGTAGAAAATGGATTTTGATGAATTTATGAGGGGCCTTACTGTAATCGTTGTTGGAATCATTGGACTGTTTGTCTTGATATGGCTCGTTGCTGTCATCGTCAATATGGCCCTATGGACTGCCGCGGGATGCCTGTGGTTTTATCAGGTCATATTGATGCCGTTTGTTGTATACCTATCTCCTGCATTTTTGGCTCTGAGTATCTCAATTGGGGTATTCTGGGGCAGTTATGTGGCAGCACGAAATTATTTTGTCTCGTTGATGGAAAACGTTATACCGCAGGGCAAATTAAGAAAAGTTGTGAGATACTATGTTATCTCCATCTTATTATGTTTTTTGGTGTCCATTTGTTCCATTTCCGCTCTTTACGCCGGCAACCTCATATACAAACCGTCAGTAGAATTCACCACGCGGGTATGTGCTTACTACGCGACGATTAGATTCCCGGCTTTTGAGATTGTTTTTCCTTTCTGGGAAAAATATTGAATTAGCACTTGTTGAGCAATGGGGTGTAACAACGTGGTGAGGGAAATCCTTATTCTTCGGACAGCCCCAACAACCCCTATGGCAAAGGATGGCGCATTCAAGGTGCTGATTGAGGTTCGGTTTGTTTTATGAAAATCATGGAAAAGATAAGGAATTAATGGCGATTTCCATTGACTCTAATTGGGAATAAGGTATAGATAATTAGCTGCATGAGCTATGAGCCAAGTTTTTTCTGCAGAATTTATATAAGAATAGGATTTGGAATGGTTGATCATTGCCTTAGGCCCCTGTTGCCCCAATCAGTCGGGCAGGAATTATGAGGTTCCGACGGAAAAAAGAGGCAGATATGACCGTTGCCAAATTCTATGTAACCCAGCAAACTCAAATATATTTTGGAGGTGACCGAAATGAAAGCCCTAACCGGTCTAGCTCCAAGCTTTCAGATACCGCCCCTATGCGAAAGTGATTTCAATCTTTGGCCGGTTTGGGTTTATGCAAGTATTCTTGACTAAGGGAGTCATAAATGTGGGCTGACAACGAAACTGATAAAGATTTGCTTGGATTTACAATTCACTCCGATCTGCTGCGGTCAATCGTTACCAATCAGGATATGCTTCCGGTTACCGTGGGTCTCTTCGGCGATTGGGGCGGAGGCAAGTCTAGCATACTAAAGATTCTTCAACGAGACTTCGCTCAGGATAAGGAATTCGCTGTTATCTATTTCAATAGCTGGGTTTTTGAAGGGTATGAGGATGCAAAGGCAGCCATCCTAAGTTCGCTCCTTCAAGAGTTACAAGATCACCGAGATTTAAAGAATGTCATTGGGGATGAAGCAAAGGCACTACTCAAGCGGGTCAATTGGATGAAGCTGCTCAAGGTTGGGCTTTCCGGTGGCATGGCATACCTCACGGCTAATCCAGTGCCGCTTCTCATGGCTAGTGGTATTGTTTCTCAGAGCCACCCTGAAAACGAGGCTCAAGGGATGTCCGAAACCCCAGACCTGCCCGGTATTAAATGGAACGAGATTCTCAAGACCTCTGAAGCGACAGTCCAAAGTGTCAGATCTTTCCGATCCGATTTTAAGAAGCTGATCGAGAAGACAGGGCTTAAATCACTAATCATCCTTATAGATGATCTGGATCGATGCTCACCAGAGCGCCTAATCGAAAACCTGGAGGCAATCAAGTTGTTCCTTAACGTTGACCGTACAGCATTTGTGGTCGCAACTGACCGACGAATTGTGGAGAACGCCATTCGCATTCGTTACTCGGAGCTCTTTAGTGGGGAACGCTCTGCAGCGACTGGAGACTCACTTGTCACGGACTATCTGGAAAAGCTTATACAGGTTCCATACACACTTCCGAAACTCGCCCCTCACGAAGTTCGGTCTTACCTGTGCATGCTGTTTCTCCAAAAGCATTTGCCAGAAACACAATTTGAAGAGGTACATGAAAGATACACAAAATTCCTTACAACAGCGCGCTATGAGGCATTCCAGATTGGAGAAGAACTAAGCGCCATCAAGGATGAACAGACACGCATTGTGGTGGCGGAGAGCATGCGTTTGGTAGAGGCTTGCTGCGATGCCATAACAGATGGTCTCAAGGGCAACCCCAGACAAATTAAGCGGTTTCTCAATGCGTTTTGGCTTCGCCGTGAGTTGGCGCGAGTTGCGAAACTTAATCATCTTAACGACCATTTTTTGATCAAGCTTATGGTGCTGGAGTATATGAGTGAGGAGCGTTTTGAAGAGTTATTCAAATGGCACTGCCAAAGCACTGATGGCACAGCGCAGCCACTTTCCGAACTCGAAAACGCTGAAAGCACTACATCAATCGACGATAGGTTGTCGGGCTGGGCCACACCGCGAATCTGGCGCTGGCTTAAAACTGACCCGCTTCTGGCAGCTGAGGATTTGCGCGATTATTTCTGGGTCGCAAGAAGCGCAATCTCCGACACTTTCTCTGGTGTGCGACTCATGACTCAGGCCATGAAGACCTGTTCGGAAGAGCTTCTCTCGTCAGTTGACCCAGAAAGGCGCAACGGTGTTCAAATGTTGTTGTCTCTTTCCGAGGACGAACAGGAAGGCGTCATTGGTACTGTTGCCCGACACGCCATGCAGACACCAAATGATGACACCCCTCTCCGATCCCTCATAGATATTGCGAAGAGTGGTCATCTGATTGCTGCCCAAGCATTCTCGCGATGCATTGACAGAATCGGTGCTACCAACCTTCCCGCCGGCTTTGGCATTACGTTGAGAGCGTTTTCCGCACTGCAAGACAATCGTGCGGTCCAAGTAATAAAGAATGTAATAGGGCAATTGAAGGAGACTGACACTCCTGTTGGTCGTGCACTTCAGAGTAAGCGAAAGACGAGATTATAATGGGCACATCCAAAGCATACGGGAGCCCTAAATGGCCAGGAGTGAACGATGCTGTCAGCGCAGCAGCGACTCCAGGCGTGCAATCGAATCAGGAAGTGTCCGCAGCAGTCGGTGCCTTTGCTGTAGCGTACAAGAATTATATTATCTCAGGAACGTTGTCGCCCGGTGCGAGGGGCGCAGGGACCGGCGTTGTCAGGGGTCGCCGTAGCGGTGCAGGCGGGGGTCGAGGCGGCGGCGGAGGTGGTGCCGCGAGGACACGGTCCGCAAATGGCGGGGCACGACTTGCTCATTTTATTAATACTGCCAGCCGGTCCGGACTGAACGCGGCGCTCCAAGAATTCGACATCTCTGACATTCGCGACAAACCACTCGACGAGTTCTTGGATGCCTTGACTGATCGACTCTCTGGCGATGGTGGCCTACTCGACGATGACGCACTCACCCGTGCAATGGCTGAGACGGTAGATGAACTCGCCGAAGATGTCACTACGGTTGATGAACTGGATTCTCTGTTGAGTAGTGGAAGCATTGAAATTGAGGCCATTCTTCAATTATTTTACGCAAATGTCCTCGCGATCAACTTCGAACAAAAGGAATACTCTTTTGTCCGTGAAAAGATTGGACGTGCAGATACCGGTCGTTTCTTCCAACAGGCTCGCGATATCATTCAAGCGATCGTCCGCGACGAATTATCGGTGAAAAGGAACCTTGAATCAATCGACTGGAATAGCGCCGACGGTTTACGTATTGCCGACGAGATCAACCAAGACGTACTGGATATACTAATTCCATGAACCACATACGCATAGAACTGACAGCAGGAAACCCTTACAACTCCGGGGCTGGTATTTCCTTGCAGCTTGGCGATGACATTAGAGCGCAAAGCGGCTTCAATATCGAGGAATACGCTAGAGTGATAGGGCCGATTGACGAAGATGCGGCAGAGTTTGCCTACTTCACTTCAATGATCTATTCGTGTGATAGAATAGTGAAACGAGATGTACCCGGGGGCGACCGTTGGACCAGGGAAATTGCTGTTCAGATTCCGGTGGCAGACCCAGGAAAATGGTCGTCCACATCAGACTTGTGCGAACTCATGCTTGAGTTTCTGACTGGTGATGTGTGGCATCTTGATTTCGTTGCGGCTGTAACACCACTAATCAGCCAGGAACTTAAAAGGAAGCGACAACGATTTCGTAAGAGACGCCGTATGAGAGGAGACGCTGTGGCGCTTTTTTCTGGCGGACTCGACTCTCTGGTGGGGGTGATCGATTGGCTTGAAGACAACCCATATGGACGACTGGTGCTCGCTTCAACTTACGATTCTCAAGCAGAGAATGCAAGAAAGGATCAACGTCGTGTTGTCCCGCACATTGAAAGACAATACTCAGGAAGAATTCAACATTATGTTGCACGAACAGGCGTTCTCAATGAGGGACAGGATACAAACTTTAGGAGTCGGTCATTGGCGTTCATTGGAAACGCCATATTGTGTGCGAGTTTTTTGGCTGGCGACACACCAATAGTCATCCCGGAGAATGGTGGAATCGCTGTGAACTACCCGCTAACTCCATCCCGTCGAGGATCGCTGAGCACGCGAACAGTCCATCCGTACTTCATAGATATGTTAGGGCGACTTCTCAACATGTTGGGTTTGAACCACTCTCTGAATAATCCTTATGGGTTGCAGACCAAAGGCGAAATGATGCAGCAGTGTAGAAACAATACACTGCTTCATGCGACCTATGCCGATTCGGCCTCCTGTGGCAAACGTGGGCATAAGGAGCATTGGAGCGACAAGCATGCTCTGCAATGTGGCGCGTGTATCCCATGTATATTTCGGCGCGCAGCAGTACATAAGGTCGGTTTTGAATCAGAACGATACGGCTATGATTTGTCGCCGGGATTTGCGGTTCAGAAGATGCTCGCTATGCCGAATCATGACCTTTCATCAACGATCGAGTTCATACAGCGCGCTGACGATGAAAAGGCGATCTGGCGTACACTGAGATCGACAGGCTTTCTGCCCCTGGCCATGAAAAATGATTATGTCTCGTTGGTAAAACGACTGCGGAACGAGGTCAAGAGCTGGGCTCGTACCAATGGGCTCCTGTGATTATACCATGCGTATCGATACCCACTGTCATGTTGATATGTTCGATGACCCCATCGGCGTTGCCAAGGCCTACCAAAACGCTGAAACGATCTGTGTCCTAGCAACGATGCTGCCTAGCCATTACCAGGCGGCTTTGCCCCATCTGAAGCCTTTCCCGGCGATACGCCCGGCACTGGGCATGCATCCTCTCCGTGCAACAGAAGGCCGGAAGGAGATCGACCTCTTCCATGATCTTTGCGACTTTGTGGAATGCATTGGTGAGATTGGTTTAGACCTATCCGCGGAAGGCAAGAAGTCGGAAGCAACACAAACGGAGAATCTGCGAAAGATCCTCCCGCTAATCCGAGATGGGAAATTCGTGACTCTTCACAGCAGGAATGCCCACAATGAATTGACTATGCTGCTCGATGAGTACTCCGTTGGGCCAGTGTGTTTCCACTATTTTATTGGAGGCCTTCAGTGGGCATCCAGACTTTTGGCAAAAGGACATTATTTCTCCGTGAATCAACGAATGATAGCGGGAAAGCATCGGCGAATCATCGACGTGGTTCCAAAGAATCGAATACTAATTGAAAGCGACGGCCCATTTCTTACGAAACGTCCTCTATCCACTATACAAGAGACGTATTCATACCTAAGCGACGTCTGGAATATTGCAATAACTGAAGTCGAAAGGCAACTCGAAAGGAATTTTAAAGCATGTAGGACTCGTAAAGATTTTTGATCGAAAAGAAATAAGAATCAGTTATGCAGACACCAACAAGTCCAAACAAGAGATGCCTTCGGCGCTCCTGATTGATTTCGTTTCGCTCGATATAGTTGCAAATCAACAATAAATATCCCGGGTGAACTATCCATTCGTTTTGAAAACTCAACAATTCTGGATGTATTCATGAGAAATGACCGACTTATGCTTTATTATCCTATTCTTAACCCGTTATTGCACAAGAGAAATTATGCATACCCGAAATAACCCTCAGCGACGATACATTTACGCCTTTGAGGGTTTCCAATTATTGTGACGTTATGAAAAATTTTTCCAAGAGCATTCTTAATTACTTTGCGGCGTTCAATGAAACCCGGTTTCGATTCAGCCGGAAATTGCCTTACGAGTGGTCAAATGATTCATTCACCCTGGATCTTTCTGTATTTCCTGATTTTCAAAAGGAACTCCTTGAAGCGCTTGCAGCGGGGAGCCTTTTCTCTTTTGAGATCAGAAAAGCACAATACACGGTCAGCATCGATCACGATACCTTTTTGACCACTCTGAGGTCTGAACTTTCCAATGGGCTCAATCAAGATTTCCTGGAGGGGCTCATTGCTGAAAATCTTACCCGTCTTGAAGAGGCTTTTCCGGAAGAAGAACCGGAGACCCTCCAATCTCGCGCATTTGATGAGGCCCTCCGGGAATACAATCTGAGTTTCCGTCGCCGCCTGCTTGAGCTGCTGACTGAAACGCAGGATCAAAAGATTAAGGCCTTTCAGAGTGAATTCGGATTCCACAGTGTTCCCCCTTCTTCCTTTAATCCTCAGCGGGAGGTTCAGCGACTCCACGACGGCCTCAAGAAACTGGCTAAAGAACCCGGCACGCCGGAAAACTTTGTCAATTCCGTTTCTGACCATCTGACCCGTCAATCCTATGGCTATACCATATTTGATCTTCACCCCATATTGCGCGGCTTTATCCAGCTCCTCGGCACGCAGTCCCTTTATATTTTCTTTAATGAAATTGAAAAGGAGGAACAACGATACCCACTTTTTGCCGTGGAAATCACCCTTCGTGACGCGGAAGACCGGATCATCCTGGAAACACCGCGTGATCTGGTGATGCTCAACACACCCGGCATCAACAATTTTGAGTTCGATACCGTGCTGACAACGCCCCGGGCCTGTCGGTTTGGCGATGCCGCCATCTCTCTTTCCGCCATGGAAAGGTTCCTTCAGGCAAAGTATGCGGTTTCCGAGAGCCTGATGACAGCCCCCCACTTCAGACCATTGGTGAAAGATGGATTGCCGGCCATCCGTTTTCGTATCGGCCTTCAGGCGGTCAAGGAAGAGGATCGCAGAATTCTGGATTATTCAGAACTGATCACCAGCCTTGAGACCGGAAGCGGCCGGAAATTTATGGACATGGTGAAACGGTATGTGGATGGGGATGTCTTAAATACCTCGGATGACGTCCAGAAGGCTTATGACCAATACTACCCAAAAAGATCAGCGGACCGCATTGTGCACCAGAGATTGACCATTCCCATCAGCCTGAACGAAAAGCAAAAACGGATTCTGACAGCCGTGGAAATCGGCAGGAACCAGATCATTGTGGTCGACGGCCCGCCAGGCACCGGTAAATCCTATACCATCTGTGCCATTGTCTACCTTGCCAACCAGATGGGCAAGTCCGTGGTGATTACCTCCCACAAAAAGCAGGCCCTGGACGTCATCGATGACGCCCTGACGGATCGTTTCAAGGGTCTGCATCCCCGTTCCAAACCCTCCATTCTGAGACTGGAACAGGCCAGGGGTGCTGCGAGCATCAACAAACTTGAAAACACCTTGTCAAGCCCGGTAATTACCGCAGCGAGATCCAGGGTCCAGGATTTGAATCACGAAGCCGTGGAAAAAGACAGGAACCGGATTTACTCACAAATCGACCAAGCGAACAGGCGGTTCTGGGACACTGCCGGCAGCTATCCGGAAAACCTTTCCCGAACATTTGATTGGATTCGCTTACTGGAAGAAATTAAGGAAATCGCCCCGGATGTCTCCGAACGCAGTCTCCCTAAGCTCAAGCGAAATGTTGAAATCGACTTTGAAAGGATACAACACCTGATTGAACAGATTGGGCAATGGGATATTCGGATGTCCTTTGATGCCCTTGAAACATTTTTCAGGCATCGAAAAGAACTCCCCCAGGCGTTGGAAACCTGCGACCGATTAAACCGAATGAACGCCCCCTATCCGGCTCATGTTTTTGAAAAAATTGAATCTATCCCGGAAGGACTGGACGATTTTGAAAAGATCATCGGCCAACTTGCGCAACATGCCGTTACAAGCGCCCCCATAAAGGCGTTTGACGAAATCCATGCCGCTCTGCCCGAGCCCCCTGTTTTTGACATGGACGATATTCAAAGCTATGAGCAGCTCAAGTCGGTCCGTGAACTCCTGGGCCGGTTAGCGGAATTGGAGTCCAAATTCTTAGGGAAGTTCCTCAAAAACAAAGGCATCACCCAACTGAAAAAAGAAATTGCCAATGCCTCTCTTCATACGTCCCAGGAGTTGGAGGGAAAAGAAGCCGGTTTGGTATTGCAGACGCTCGATCACGCTATTCAGGCTGTGGATGGTTTCCATGAGCGGTGTCCATTCCTGACCAAAGACTATGTCCTTGCCGGTGCCGGAACGTGCCCCATGCATGTCATCAAAGACCTCATGGAAAAGCTGACGAGCCTTCAGTTCGCGGACGTAACGGCGCTCCTCTCCGCCTTAACAGGCAGCAGCTTTTCGGAAATCTCCATCGAGACCATTTTGAAGGAGATCAAAACCATTCGGGCCGCCCATGATTATCTTGAAATGGTCCGCGGCCTTCAGGTTTTCGCAAATTTGCTGAAACAGAGTACGGAAGATATGCCGCGCCTTTTCGCTGCCATCCGGCAGGTTCATGCCCTAGTGAGTCTTCTGGAGAAATCCGATCTTTCTGAAATCAAGCGGCTTTTTGAGCATTTTGGGGAGTTGCTGGCGGCGCTGGGTATCTCTACCGACAATATCACCGAACTGAAGCGGCTTTCCGCCGCCCACCCCATTTCGAAGAAGGTTTTCCGTCTCATGGCGCTTCATGTGGCGCTGTCTAACCATGAGATGCCATCCCCACCGAGCGCCCGGCAGCTTGAAGATTTCTTTTTCAAATCCCACAAGCTTCTGGAACATGAAACCGATCGCCGTATGAGCAACCTGCTGAACCACACGCCCGACACCCAGCGTATTCAAAATGCGATCCACACGGGAAAAAGGATGTCACCGAGCCAGGCGAAAGTGCTGTTTGAAAATCTTTCCTGCATTATTTCCGAACCCGGACTCATCTCCCGGCATTTCCCCATGGAATCCGATATGATGGATCTGCTCATCATCGATGAGGCATCCCAGGTCTCCATTGCCGAGTCCATTTCCTTGATGCTGCGGGCCAAGCAGACCATTGTTTTTGGCGATGAGCTTCAATATGGCGCCGTCGGTGCATTGAATGTGTCTCAGCAATATTCCGAATACTACTTTAAAGACATTTTGCGGGACTACGCCCTGGACCGGAATCAGGCTTTTTCAGCGGATGAGGAGGAACGCATTGCCCGTGAGGCCACCACTGAACCGGATGAGGAGGATGCGGAGTCAAGCGTTCTGATTCCCATGACCCCCGGCACAAAGGAGTGGCTCAAGACTTTCAGCGTCCGCACATCAACCCTTGCCTTTGCAAAAGCCCTGACCAATTATTCCGAGTCGCTGAATGTTCATTTTCGGAGTTTTCCGGAGATCATCAGCTATTCCAATGAGTTCTTCTACCGAGAAAGCCAGATCGAGCTCATCACCAATCGAATCCGAACCAAGCCCATCAAGGAAGTCCTCCGTTTTCTGCCCGTTGAGACAAAAGGCGTATCCGGACGCAATGTCAATCTCGATGAAGTGGAAGCCATCAAAAAAGACCTGGAGGATCTGATCGGCCGGGGTTACAAGGGTTCAATCGGCGTAATCTGTTCGTTTCGAGAGCAGGCCGCCCGCATGGGTGAGATCTTTCGAAAAGAGCTTTCCATTCATCCTGAACTGGTTCGAAACCATCGTTTCAAAATATGGTTCGTGGGCGATGTTCAGGGGGAGGAGCGGGATCTGGTCTATTATTCCTTTGTTCAGGATAAAAGGCGCGATAATGCGGATTTAAAGGCCATCTACCCGACCATCGGCGGCTCAGCCGACAACATTCACCGGCTCAAGATGCAGAGACTCAATGTGGGGTTCAGCCGTGCCAAGGACATCATGGTCTTTGTGCACAGCATGGATATCGGAGACTATAGCGATAGCCGCCTGGGAGACGCCCTGCGCCACTATGAAAATGTTCTGAACTCGGCGCACGATCTTTACGTGGATGATGAAACCATCTTCGATTCCCCCGCGGAAAAGGAGCTCTACAGTAATATCATCCAGACCCCGTTTTTCAGAATGAACCGGGACAAGCTCCGTCTCATCGCTCAGTTTGAAATCGGGAAATACATTCGGGAAGAGTTTCACCGCAACATTCCAGGCTACCGTGTCGATTTCCTCCTCACCATGACCGAGGGCGGCCGGGAGAAATCACTGATCATTGAATACGACGGGGTTGAGTTCCATACCCAAAACCCGGATCTGGTAACCCGGCACAATTTCGACCAGGAATACCTGGATTATGATATTGAACGGCAGATGGAGCTTGAAAGTTACGGCTACACCTTCCTTAGGATCAACAAATTCAACCTCATCCCGGAAAAGGGACAGACAAAGATTGACGTTTTGAACCGGTTGCTGGAAGCAGCTTTTAAGGATTGAAAAGAGGATTTCCATGCCAAACATAGAACTGACCGAAGACGATCTCATCACCCTTCAGCGATGTATCAATGAAGGTCTTGAACCTCCCGTGGAATTGGCAAAAAAACTGTTTCCCAGCCTTTACGCCTCCTATGATTTCAAGACCCTCAAGGATTCCAGGATACCGACCATCGAATATCAGGGAAAACGGAGCGAGGCTGCTATTCTGAATGAGGCCGCTCTTTTCGGAGGGGGATCTCCGCTTCAACTGGTGCGGTCGTTCGACGGCGGCAAACTGAACCAAACCGCCACGCAACTGGACCTTTTCAGCACCGATGGAAATCCTTCGGACGATGCCTGGCAGAACCTGATCGTACAGGGAGACAACCTCCAGTTTTTGAAAACCTGCTTCCTCAATCAGGATCCGATTATCAAGGATAAGGTGAAGGGAAAGGTCAAGCTGGTTTATATTGATCCGCCTTTTGCGACGAAGGGGGACTTTGGAGGTAAAGGTGGCGAGGATAGTTATGCTGACAAAGTCGACCGAGCCGAATTTGTCGAACAGCTACGGGAGCGTTTGATATTTCTCCGTGAAATGCTTTCTGAAGATGGTAGCATTTACGTACATCTTGATTATCGGATGAGCCATTACCTGAAGGTTGTACTTGACGAACTTTTCGGGCGTAAACAATTTGTGAATCAGGTTATTTGGAGACGTCAGACCGCTCATAGTGACATAGGCCAGGGTTCGCGGCATATGGGTCCGATACATGACGTGATTTTGTTTTACACCAAAGGCGAACAAGCTTCCTGGAATATGCAGTATTCACCTTACTCTGAAGAGTACACTGCGTCTTTCTACAAGCACGTGGAACCCGGTACTGGAAGACGTTATCGACTAAGCGACGTGACGGGTCCAGGGGGATCCTCCAAAGGTAATCCTCACTATGAATTTTTGGGTGTTACTCGATATTGGCGGTTCAGTCGTCAACGAATGGAAGAGCTTTACAAGCAGGGCAGGATAGTACAAGTCAAACCAGGTAGAGTGCCAGCTCAGAAGCGATATTTAGATGAGATGCCTGGGGTGCCGTTACAGGATTTATGGCTCGATATCAATTCTGTTGCCCCTCAATCTAAAGAAAGAATGGATTACCCCACCCAAAAACCCGAAGCTCTGCTCGAAAAAATGATTCTCGCAAGTAGCAATCCTGGGGATTTGGTGATGGACGTCTTTGGCGGTTCGGGCACGGTCGCAGCCGTCGCCGAAAAACTCGGGCGGCGGTGGATTGTTTGCGATTTCGGCAAACATGCCATCTACACCATGCAGAAACGGATGTGTGAAATCGCGGAATCGCAGAAACTGAATCTCAAAGACAAGAAGAAAAAAGTAAAACACGCAAGGCCCCCCAAACCCTTCTGCGTCGTGTCGGTGGGGGCCTTTGATTTCACCAAAATCATGAACCTGCGCAAAAACCGCGATGCCTATATCCGCTTTGTACTGGGGATTTTCGGCATCACGGATCAGGATGACGGGCTCGCGGTCAAGTACCGTGTGAGCAATGTCTGCGCCCTGAAAGATAGCCATCCGGTTGAGGTGTTCCCGGTATGGGATGAGGAGTATCTTCAGAATGTCCGGATCGATGAAGACTATTTTCAGGATATCATTACCCAGTCCGGCGGCAAACTGAAAGGCCCCTATTACCTGATTGCGCCGGAAAACTGCACCCGGGTGGGGGACACGGAGCTCAAAAACGCCGACGGTGACAAGGTCCTGTTCAAAATGCTGACCTTTCCGTATAAGGTGCTGGAAGAGGTCTCCCGCAATTTCTCCATTGAGGAGCAACCCAACACAAAGGATAATATCAACAAACTCATCTCCTCGGTGGGCTTCTATTTTAACGAAACCGTATCCGTGGCGGTTACCCGGTCCAAAAAGGGGTTGCGGATTAAAGGCTTTGAAACCACCATCCTGGACAGTGCCGGAAAGCGCTGCACAGGTCTGGACGGCCTCGCTATGCTGCTCATCGATACACAGTATGCGGAAGAAAATGGATTTACCATTGACGCGGTCA
>ENA-OSEO01004831-OSEO01004831.1-sediment-metagenome-genome-assembly--contig:-NODE-4831-length-13656-cov-5.967302_pt1 | contig 13656 bp, 10 predicted proteins | sample MGYA00237883_ERZ534232 | MGnify/ENA metagenome assembly ERZ534232 | reverse complement strand
CCGCGGGGTAGAGCAGTCTGGTAGCTCGTCGGGCCCATAACCCGGAGGTCGGAGGTTCGAATCCTCCCCCCGCTATTCGTAAGTCAAGCAGGCATAACCACTTAGGTGTGCCTGCTTTTTTGTTGGTGACATGCGTGTACACAAAATGTCGTAGGGTGCAACGACTCATCCGCGCGTAACCCGAGTGATTTCAGGCGGTTGGCTTTGAAATCGGGGTGAAAGATGAGGGGGTGAAAGCAGGGGAGAAGGGGCCGTTCCTTATTGAAAGACGCTGAGGTTAGGCGTATCAGACGTGGAGAGTGCACTTCGGCGCGCACTACCTCCACACGTGTACGATACCACCAGGGTGTCGCGCTGCCTTGCGATGGTAGGATTTCAGCGGTCCGCCCAGACGTTCGATACAGATGATCCCGCCCTGGTCCCCTTCGTGCTGTGGCTCAATGATCTTGTTGATGCCCTGGTGAATCCTCTCGTGGTGATAGTATTGGAGGTACTCGGATAGGACGTATCGGAATTGGTTTCCGGATGAGAGGATGAGATGATCGAGACACTCCTCTTTGACGGATCGCACATCGTCGTGCTTCAGGACAGCGGAGAGCACTTCTCCGACGTTACGGATGAGCAGCGACAACCGTTCTTCAAAGCCATGTCCGAGGCTTGTGGCCAAGCTGGTGCGCACTTCTGGAGCAACGTCGAAGTGGCCGAGATGGAATGCCAGAGCATCGAGGAATACATCCGGCGCCATGGGCGGGTCCACCACTCGCAGGCCAAAGGCATCCGGTGGCGGCCGGTTCCCTTGCCCCGGCTGCGAACAGAGCTCGCCCTGGCGGCGGAATTCTCCGAACGCATCGTCTCCTGGGGCTATCAGCAGTTTTGCCGTCCCGACCTCGGCCCGCAGGCTGGCGCGTGGTATGATGCCTACCTCGTACATCAGAGGGCCCTGTAAGTGCCGCCGCGGCTCAGTGGGACAGGTTGGAATCCTGATTGTAATCAGGGTGTCGCTGGTTCAGGGTGCGGACGCCGAAGGGAGGAAGCACGGGCGGCGAATTCTCTTGACGGTGTGACCAGATGGGCCGATAAGGGAGTTCATCCATGACGATGAGAATTGGCGGGGCAGGAGACTATCAAATGAACAGAAGAGAGTTCTTGGCAAGCCTGGGCGTTGGGGCGGCTCTCGACACTGCTTCGCTGAGGGCCGCCGCCGGCGAGGCTGAGGTCAAGAGCACGTCCAACCGTCCCTCCCGCAAGGTGGTTGTCGGCACGGCCCTGCAAGCGTTCTGGGGGCCTTATCCCGGCCTGCAGAAGCGTCTGGAGCAACTGGCGGGAATCGTGGACCAGATGGCGGCGCAGGCGAGAGGGAAGTACGGTCGTGGTCTGGACCTCGCGGTGCTGCCCGAAACGGCGATCACTGGCGAAGCGGGGGAGGACGCCCTGGCTCGCTCAGTCCCTTTCGAGGGGCACGTGCAGGAAGTGTTTTCCGGGAAAGCACGGGAACACCATTGTTACATCTTGGTTCCAACCTATTTGCTGGACTCGCCCGAGAAGAAACTGTGCTCGAACGCGGCCATCCTGGTGGGACGCCAAGGCGAGGTGGCAGGCATCTACCGCAAAATACACCTGGTCGTTTCCCTGGAGCGCGGCACGATGGAGGGCGGTGCTACTGCCGGCGACGCGCTGCCGGTCTTCGATTGCGATTTCGGCAAGCTGGGGATCCAGATATGCTATGACATGGACTTTGCGGACGGCTGGGCCCAACTGGCGCGCCGAGGGGCGGAGCTGATCGCCTGGCCCACCCAATCACCACAGACTTCCCAACCGGCGTTCCGGGCCCGGCAGCATCGCTGTTACATCGTCTCCAGCACGTGGCGACACAACGCCTCGATCTTCGAACCGACGGGCAAGATTGCGGCCCAGATTACGCCGCCGCAGAGGATTCTCGTGGAAGAACTCGACCTCAGCTACGCCCTTCTTCCTTGGAGTGCGAAGTTGCGCAATGGAGCAGCGCTGAAGCAGACTTACGGTGACAAAGTCGGTTTCCACTACTATGAGGACGAGGATCTCGGCATCTTCTGGTCCAACGATCCTGGGACCACGATCGGCGAGATGGTGCGCTCAATCGGCGTGCTGGAAATCGAAGAGGAAATGGCACAGGTCAGGGAGTTCTATCGGAAAGCAGGGGTGCCGCGTTATTGACCCGCTCCTTCGTGGCCTGGGTTCATCCGGATCGATCGGGTGGGAGCTACCAGAGCGAGCGAAGGGTGCAGTCTTGGGGTGAGCGGTTGCAGGGGAGTAAGATGAAACGGACATACACCGGGCGCACAACCTCGACGACGGCAATGCTCGGTTTCTTTTTGGGCAGGATTGCCTTGGCGGATCCGAAGGCGGCCGGGCCGTCGTGGTCCGCTCCCGAGGTGCTGACAGGCGAACACTTGGCTCTCGAAGGCGGGAAGCTGGCGGTGCCTGTCTCGCCGGTGCGCATGCGGATGGTAGAGGTCCAGGCAGATGCCGGAGCGCCGCAATGATGGGGATCCGTCAGATCACGGGCGTGAATTGCCTGGTCGGGTTTGAAAGGACAACTGATGAAGCGCAGAGAGTTCCTACCGGCGAGCGGGGTCGGATTTGCGGTGATGGCGGTGTGGTTGGGACTGGTGATCCGTGCCTCCGCTCAGACGCCGGCGCCAGTTGCGACCGCATTGCCCGAGGCCGCGAGCGAGATTCCACTTTACAGCGGTGCGGCTCCGGGCTCGGAGAAGTGGGACTGGTCGGAGCGGTCCGTCACCACTCCGACGGGTCTGCCGATGGCGCAGGATGTCGTCCGACCTGTGTTGCTGCACTATCCAGCCGATCGGGACAAGGCCGTGGGCACGGCTATGATCGTCGCGCCGGGGGGCGGATTTCGGACGCTGATGATGAGTTACGAGGGCCTGGACATCGCCCGTCGGCTCAACGCGATGGGAATCGATGCCTTCGTACTGAAATACCGGCTCCTGTACACCGGTCCCGGTGCTCCGAGCAGGCCGGCAAATGGGGCCCCCGGCGCGGGACGATCCAGGACATTCCGTCTGACCGGGGTCTACAAGGCTCAGGCGGGCCAGGACCTGATCGCACTGGCCGTGGACGACGGCCGGCAGGCGGTGCGGCTCGTGCGCGAGCGGGCGGGCGAGTTCGGGGCGCGGCCCGACCGGGTCGGGATGATGGGGTTCTCCGCGGGCGGCCTCGTCACGTCGGAAGCCCTCTTCGGCCCGGCGGCGACGCGGCCGGACTTCGCGGCGATTATCTACGGGGTCGGCGAGATCAGGGAGACGCCAAGCCCGGCGCCGCCCCTGTTCCTGGCAGTTGCGGCCGACGACACGCTGGCGGCCGACCGGACGGTCGAGCAGTTCATGGCCTATCGCGAGGGCAAGGGGTCGGCCGAACTCCACGTGTTCCAAATGGGAGCGCACGGCTTTGTCAACAAGGGAGGCGGCGCCGACCACTTCATGGATCGCCTGGAAGAATGGTTCGTGGCCAACAAGCTCTTGGTGAAATCGCCGACAGCCATCCGCCCGGCGCCGAAACCTGTTGACCAGATGGCGGAGCGCCGCGCGCGGCGTCAGCCCGCCGTGCCGTCAGGCTATACGGAAATGCCCTTCGTCGAAACCGCTGCCGAGCCAGCGCTGACGCCCGCGGAGAAGGAGCGGGGCTACGTGTTGTTCCACCGCCCTATGATGGAGCCGGTATATCCGAATACCAAGCCTCGCGCCCCGGAGCGTCTGGAACAGCTCGCGGCTTTCGCCACCCCGGGGGAGTTCGAGCTGCTGACGTTCAGCCTCTATCCGGCCCGCGAATTGCAGAATCTGAAAGTGCGGTGCTCGTCGTTGACCTGCGAGGCCGGCGAAATCCCTACGGCCGCCGTCACGGTGCGTTTGGTCACCTACTGGAACGTTGGCTATCCACGCTATACCTCCCGGTCCACGTACCGGCGTACGCCCGAACTCCTGGAGCGCGTCAGCGTTCACTCGTCTGGGCGCGGGGAGTGCCAGCGGTATTGGATTCAGGTTCATGTGCCCGAGGACGCGAAACCGGGCTTGTACCGAGGAGCCGTATCCATTTGGGACGACGGCTTCGAACAGGCCCTTGAGATCCCCGTGTCATTACGAGTCCTGGGGTTCAAGCTCCAGAAGGACCCAGCCAAGCACTATTCGACCTACTACTATGTGCGGAACCGGAGTCAGTACGCGGGCAAGCCCGAGTCGTCTGTTCGCACAGCCGCCACCAACGAGTACCGGGCGATGGTCGAGTACGGCTTGGATATGATGCCGACCGTGTACCTTGGCAGCGATGACGGCCAGACGATCCATCTGCGGTACGCGGACGAGCTCGAGCGGATGCTCAAGGCCGGGCTGAAGGGACCCGTCCCGGTCACGGCTGACAGCGTTATCGCACGGTTCTACCGGGAGACGACGCCGGGCGGCGCGCAGGGCTCGCATTGGAACATCAACCAGTTGCCGCCTCCGGAGTTCTATGAGAGGATCACCGCGGCGTTCCAGGCTTTTGAGGTCGAACGCAAGACGAAGGGATGGCCGGAATTCATTTGTTGTCCCATCGACGAGGTGGCCGCGGCGCGAATGGAGTTCGGGGCCAAGGTCTACGCGGCGGTGAAAGCGGCCGGAATTCGTACGTATGCGACGAAAGACCCCACCGGCGCCGATGCGGAGGCCTATCGGCCCTATATCGACATCTGGTGTTCGCAGCCCTATTCGGTTCCCTATGAGAAGATCATCGGTCAAGACCGCTACGAGTACTGGTGCTATCCGAACCACAACGCCGGAGAGATCAAAGATCGCCTGGTGATGTGCAAGGGCGGGCGGATGACATACGGTTTCGGCTTCTGGCGCAGCGGCTACACCACGCTGATTCCGTGGCACTGGAGCTGGACACCGGGTGCTGACCAGTTCGACTACCTGCGCGGCCCGCAGTCGGGGTGCGGCCAGAGGATCGACGACGACGGCGAAGTGATCCCGGCCGCCTACTGGGAGTGCTTTCGGGAAGGTATCGACGACGGCCGCTATATCTACACCTTGCAGCAAGCCATCTTCCAGCGCGAGGGCTCGCCCGAGGCCCAGTGCCGCCGGGCCGTGGCCGGCGCGCGCCAGCTTCTCCAAGACACCTGGGACGCCATCCATGTCCAGCAGAAATATCTGGCGGACGGCATGTGGCCTTCCGAGGAATTCAACACCCGCCGGTGGCTCCTGGCCGAGGCAACCAGCGAACTGCTGCGGTATCCAGCGGTCCGGACGGGCAGCGCGCCGTCCGTTCTGGTGACGAACACGACGCCGCGGCCGGCCCAGCCGGAAACGTTGATCGTTGACAAAGCGCTGCAGGCCGGGAACGTCCAGGCGACGGACCTGGGCGGGGACTTCGCCGCGTGGTCAAACGGCACCAAAGAAGGCAGAATTCAGATCACCACCGTAGCGGGCCACCAGGAGCGAAAGGAGTTGTGTTGGCGCGTCCATATCGACCATGAGGCGGACGGTGGCGAAGGCGGTCATTATCCCATCGGATGGCCCCGGATCGCCCGCTCCTTCCGAGAGGGCGAATTGGACTTCAGTGACTACGACTATCTATCGCTGCTGATTCGTGTCGATTCCAATCGCGACGAAGTGGCCGACGACTCGACGCGACTGGGATTGTCCCTCCGCTCGCACCGCAGTTCCCAGCACCTCTTCGATACGCAAATCGACTTGGGAGACCGTCAACGCCAGTGGATTCCCCTGCGTTTTGCGCTTCGCGAGCTGATCGACCGGAGCGGCGCCGATCCGGCCCCGTGGCGTTCGGTCTCCCGCATGCAGTTGTTTGTTTCTGAGAGCGATTATGCCGACGGCACGGATTTGGCTTTTGGGATCAGGGATATCGAGCTTCTGCGCTTTACCTCCCCGGTGATCCAGCGGGTGGATGCCCCCGCGTACATCACGCTCCCGCGCGAGCGGCTGGCGGTTTCGTTTGATATCGCGGGAACGCGATCCGTTCGACCGGGTAGTCACACCGTCACGCTATCGCTTACCTCTGATGACGGCCGCACGCGCACGCAGCAGCAACAGGACCTCGCCAAGGAACATGTCGTTATACTCGATACGTCCACTCTCGTTCCCGGACGCTACCACATGGATCTGGCGATTGCCGCTGCCGACGGCACCAAGTGCGCGCAGGAAAGGCGACTGCTCGAAGCCGTTGCCGGCCCGCTGGCTCCTTAGCCACGGGTGACGACGGGATGGGACAGCATACGCCCGTCGGGCAGCGGTGAGACCACATTGGAGCGACGAAACTCGGCGTCAAACGCTCTCAGGAGACGGCACATATGGGACAGGGGTGGCAGGGGGCAAGTGGTTTCAGGTGTGTTCCGCACGATGGGAAAGGGGAGCATCGCCCAGCATAGGGGACGTGGGTAGACTTTCGGCTTGCATTCGCGCCGGACTGTGGCACAGTGCAGCAAAATCTGTGATCACCATGGTCATCGTGACGATTTCGTTAAGTCCTTGTTCGACAGAGAGAAGAACGTAAGTCATCGGTTTAAAAAGAGTTAAGAAAACCGCGCTTTCCGTGCCCATAACCCGAAGGTCGGAGGTTCGAATCCTCCCCCGCTATTGCGCAAGTTACACGGGACAGACGGTCATCTCTGTCCTTTCTTTTTGCGCCGCGGGCGCGGCAGCGAGAATACCGCAATTCCTGCTGCAATGTGGCCCCCAGAATGGGTCGTGGCGACCGTAGAAGGGAACCTTGCCATGACTAACATCTGTGGGCGGGCATTGTTCTCACGTGTCACCACGCATCCTGCACGTCCGGTCGCCGCCAGTGTTGCCGAAATGACAGACACCGATGAACAGCCGAGCATAAGGGTACGCAGGAGTTCGGTCGATCGTCAGACCACGGCTGGTCTTTGCCTCCTTCTGGTGCGGGGCGCCGAAGGTCTTCAACCGGGGCCGGCATTCTGACGTTAGTTTCCCACCCAGTCACACAGCCCGGACGGCTATGGCATCGCCGAAGTCCGCATCTGCCGGGGTCTCTTCGACAACGAACGGGCCTGTGGCCTCTGCATTCATAGTGTCTTCGTTGGCAACGAACCCAGACCTTTCGAGCATAGCCTGCCACGCGGTCCCCAGAAGGCACACAGACAGCGTGCCCATTCTGCAGAAGCCTTCCAAAGAGTCCCGTCGTCCTTGTCCGATAATGGCCTGACCGGCAGTGTCGTTCTCTTTCCGGCAGGGTGATTCGGGCTTGGACCCGGTTGCGAAAGACCGCGACGTGAGAAGCAAACCGTTGTGGGGCTGGGATATCCCTTCGTCCTCGTCGGTGACCGCAAGGACCGACAAGAAAAGCCTTGACAGTACTGCTGGACATTGTAGCATCTGCTTTGATCGCTCTGGCATGAACAAGAAGCGTCGAGGACGATTCAGTGGGAGGTCCCTGTCATCCGGTCGGATCATAGAGGCCTCGGTGAGAGACCGTTTCCGGCGGTGCTGCTGTCTCTCAAGGCTGGGTTGAATCTACTTGGATACAAAGGATTGGTGGGTAGGGCATTGTGAAGGATTCTCAGACAAAACCCCGGCCATCGGCGGTGATGCGGCTTGCGATCGAGGACGAGATTGATTTGCTCGATCATCTCAGCGTCGTCTGGCGTTACCGCTGGATGATTCTCGTATTGTGCCTGGTGGCGATGAGCGTGACCGTCGTGCTCTCGCTGCGCAAACCCCGTCAGTATGAATCTGCCGTGACGATCGTGCCCCCCTTAGACATCCTGCGGCAGGAATCGGGCGGCCTGGGAGCGCTGAGCAATCCGCTGGTCCGCCAGATGATCGATACGGGGGCCGGTAGTGTCGCGGGGATGTACGTGGAGATCCTGGAAAGTCGCGAGGTCGCCGACGCGGTCGTCGACCGTCTGGGCCTGATGGAAGTCTATGAAGGCGTCCGCTACCGGTCCGAGGCCCGACGGCGGCTCAAAGCAAACAGCGCGGTCAAGACGACCAAAGGCGGGGCGGTGCGTGTGACGGTCCTGGACCGGGACCCTAACCTCGCGGTCGCGATCGCCACTGCCTATATCGAGGAATTGGACAAGCAGAACAAGAGGCTCTCCGCCAGCCAAGCGACGAGCAACCGGGTCTTCCTGGAGACCCGGCTCCAGGAGGTCGAGGCCAAGCTCAGCAAGATCGACAACATTCTCAGCCGCGAGGCCAAGACCCAGGAGATGCTCTACCAGATCTTGGTACAGCAATATGAGATCGCCAAGATGGAAGAGGCCAAGAGCATGCCCACGATCCAGGTGCTTGACCCCCCCGTGGTACCGGAACTCGGCGTCGCGCGGGGCACGGTCCGCAAGGGCGTGCTGGCTGGTATTACGGCATTGATGTTCGGTATCTTCCTGGCGTTCGGCCGGGAATACGTCGTGCAGGCCCGCAGCCACCATGCGACTACTCATACGACCACACGGGAGGTTCGAGTCTCGGAGAACACGCCACCGGTTGGGCCGGAGCGCGGAACTGGAGAGCCGACGCCGGGGGGCCTGTGAGGCGGTATGACACTGCCCGTTACAATCGTTGCACGGTCCGACCGTCTGACGGAGGAGCCGCCGGGTACCATGCTTGAAATCGTCTGAGCGTGTCCCGTGGCGTGTGAAGCCGCGGCAAGCGTGATGTAGCAAACGTGAGAGGGCACGGGAGCTATGCCTTGCTCTTCACGCGTGAGGCCTGGAGTGGAAGACGGACGGTCTGGCTGCTCCGGTGCAACCGACGGGGACGGAGTCTGCTTGGGCACTGATGGGCGGAGATGGAACCCAACTTTGTGATCCTGAGAGAGCTGGCTCTGCTCAACGATCGTATCCTGCCGCCGGGCAGGCTTCACAGGTCGCGATCGAGATCGATCGCTGGATGCTACGGACGGATATGAGAACGGCAGACGGGCATCTGTTTCCTGCCATGGTCCAAGCGCTGTCACGACACGCCGGACCGCACGACTCCTGTCGGCGCGGACGCGATTGCGAGGGTCTTGTGCGACGGCTTCCCACCCGCCCGTCCTGGTATCCATAATACGCAAGACGGCAAGGACTCGCCGCTTCCTGGTTCGTGAATTCGCATCCGGAGAGTGCAACGGATGGCATCGGATATGAAAAGATTCGCCCTGATCGGTGCGGCCGGGTTCATCGCCCCGCGCCACATGAAGGCCATCAAGGACACGGGAAACGATCTCGTGGCCGCACTCGACAAGAACGATTCGGTGGGCGTCATCGACTCCTATTTCCCGGACGCCCGGTTCTTCACGGAGTTTGAGCGCTTCGATCGGCACCTGGAGAAGCAGCGGCGCGAGAACGGCCGCAAGATCGACTATATCTCGATCTGCTCGCCGAACTATCTGCACGACGCTCACATCCGCTTTGCCCTGCGCATCGGCGCGGACGCGATCTGCGAAAAGCCTGTGGTCCTGAACCCTTGGAACGTCGAGGCCCTGCAAGAGATTGAGGAAGAACACGGCCGGAGGGTCTCCGTGATTCTCCAGTTGCGGCATCATCCGTCGATTCTTGCCTTGAAGGAGAGGGTGGATTCCGAGGCAGCGGCTCGCAAGTATGAAATCGACTTGACGTATATTACCTCGCGCGGCCGCTGGTACTTGATCTCTTGGAAAGGGGACGTCGAGCGGTCCGGCGGGATTGCCACGAACATCGGGGTCCACTTCTTCGACATGCTGGAATGGGTCTTCGGGCCGGTGCAGTACAATGTCGTTCACGTGGAACAGCCGACGAAGGCGGCCGGGTTCCTGGAGTTGCAGAAGGCCCGGGTTCGCTGGTTCCTCTCCATTGACCGGGCTGATCTGCCCCATCCGCCCCAGGAGGGCCAGCCGGCGACCTACCGTTCCCTCACCTTGGACGGCCAGGAGATCGAGTTCAGCGAAGGCTTCAAGGATCTGCACACGCGGAGCTACGAGGAGATTCTGGCGGGCCGGGGGTATGGTCTGCAAGACGCCAAGCCCGCCGTGGACATCGTCTCGAACATCCGTCGCAGCAAACCCGTGGGCTTGCAGGGCGAGTATCACCCGCTGCTGGCACGGCTTCGCTGAGAGATCGTCGCGCATATGGCGCGGCGCGCTTACTGTAGGCCCGGGTCGGTGTTCCCAGGTAGTCTGGCGCGATCCTGACGAAGGAGACGGTTGCGGCACGGGGGCGGTTGCAGGCGAGCTTCCGGAAGTGTCATCTTCGCTGTTGCCAGAAGGGTAGGTTCACAGCATGAAGGTCGTGATATTGGCTGGTGGGTTGGGGACGCGCCTGGCGGAGGAAACGGAGGTTAAGCCCAAGCCCATGGTGGAGATCGGCGGACGACCGATCCTGTGGCACATCATGAAGCACTATGCCCACTACGGACACAAGGAGTTCTACGTTGCCTTGGGTTACAAAGGGGACGTCATCAAGCACTTCTTCATGGACTACGCGGCCTTCAGCAGCAGCCTGACCGTGGATCTCTCCGCGGGGAAGTTCCACCGGCACGGCAATGGAGCTGAAGATTGGCTCGTGCATCTGGTGGACACCGGACACGATACGAACACGGGCGGACGGCTCAAGCGGTTGGAGAGTTTCCTGCGGGAAGGCCCTTTTCTGCTGACCTACGGAGACGGAGTGAGTGATGTGGATCTGGACAGGCTCGTCTCTTTTCACCGACAGCAGGGGCGAATAGCCACGCTGACGGCGGTCCGCCCGCCGGCGCGTTTCGGCGGCGTACTCTTCGAGGGGGACTTGGTGGCCAGGTTCACGGAGAAGCCGCAGATCGGCGAGGGCTGGATCAACGGCGGCTTCTTCGTGTTCGAGCCGAGTTTCCTTGACTACCTGAAGGATGATTACAGCAGCATGGAGACACAGGGACTGGAGGGCGCTGCGGTCGCCCGGCAGTTGGCCGCGTATCGACATGAAGGGTTCTGGCAACCCATGGATACGCTTCGTGAGAAGAGGCTTCTACAGGCTCTCTGGGAGAAGGGCAAGGCGCCGTGGAAGGTATGGTCGTGAGTTCTTCGTTCTGGATTGATCGTCCGGTGTTTGTCACGGGCGCCACGGGCCTGGTGGGGGCGTGGCTGGTGCGACGCCTCGCGGATGCCGGGGCGGATGTCGTATGCCTGATCCGGGACTGGGTGCCGCAATCCGATTTGGTGCAGTCGCGGCTGATCGAGCGGGTCAAGGTCGTGCGGGGCGATGTGCGCGAACAGGCGCTCCTGGAGCGAATTCTGGGCGAGTACGAGATCGGCACGGTCATCCACCTGGCCGCGCAGACCATCGTCGGGATCGCCAACCGCAATCCCGTCTCGACGTTCGAGACGAATGTGCAGGGGACCTGCTCGCTGCTCGAGGCCTGCCGGCGCAGCCCCTGCGTCCAGCAGATTGTCGTGGCGTCCTCCGACAAGGCCTATGGCGAGCAGACGCAATTGCCGTACGAGGAGACCTGTCCGTTGCACGGGCGATATCCGTATGACGTGAGCAAGTCCTGCGCCGACCTGCTGGCCCAGGCCTACGCTTGTTCGTTCGGGACGCCGGTCGTCGTGACGCGCTGTGGGAACTTCTACGGGGGAGGCGATCTCAATTGGAACCGCATCGTGCCCGGCACCATCCGTGCGGTGTTGCGCGGCCAGCGCCCGGTCATCCGCTCGGACGGAACTTACGTCCGTGACTATTTCTACGTGGAAGATGGTGCGGCGGCGTACATGTGCCTGGCCGAGCAGTTGGCGGCCCGGCCCGAACTGCGGGGCGAGGCCTTCAATTTCTCCAATGAGGAACCGGTATCGGTCCAGGATCTGGTCTCTCGCATCCTGGTCCTGATGGATTCCCCGCTGACGCCGGACATTCGCAACGAGGCATCCAATGAGATACGCCGCCAGTATCTCAGTGCGGCCAAAGCGCGCCGGCAACTGGGCTGGCGGCCTCTGTTCACACTGGAAGAGGGGCTGCGCCGGACGGTGGACTGGTACCGGAAGTTCTTCGAGGAGCAAGGGTGACCGCTACAACTCCCGTGTGCCGCTCCTGTGGCAGAAGCGATCTGCCCCTGATTCTGTCGTTGGGACAGACGCCCTTGGCGAATGCCCTGCTCAACAAGGAGCAGTTGGACAAGCCTGAACCCCTGTTCCCTCTGGATCTGGTGTTATGCCCCCATTGCACTCTTGTGCAGATCACCGAGACGGTGCCGCCGGAAGTGCTGTTCTGCGAATACTTCTATCAGTCTTCCTTTTCGGACACGGTATTGGAGAACGCTCGGGGCATCGCCCATCGCATGAGCACGGACCGCTCTTTGGGGCCGGCCAGCCTGGTGGTGGAGGTGGCCAGCAACGATGGTTATCTGCTCCGCAACTATCAGGCCCAGGGGATTCCCGTGTTGGGAATCGAGCCGGCACGGAACGTCGCCGCAGTGGCGCAAGGCCAGGGAATTCCCACGATCTGCGAGTTTTTTGACGAGAAACTGGCCCTCCGACTACGGGAGCACGGGCAGGCGGGAGACGTGATTCATGCGAACAACGTGGTGGCCCACGTGGCCGACCTGCACGGGGTCGTGGCCGGGATCGCTGCTCTCCTGAAGGATGATGGAGTGGCGATCATCGAGAATCACTATGTCAAAGACCTCATCGACCATGTCGAATTCGACTGCATCTATCACGAGCACCTGTGCTATTATTCCGTCACGTCCTTTGAGAGGCTCTTCCGACGGCATGGCCTGACACTGGTCGACGTGGAGCGCCTTGCCATTCACGGGGGCTCTCTCCGCGTCTTCTTTCAGCGGACCGACGGTCCGCGTTCGCTGGAAGAGCGGGGAGCCGCCCGTGTGCAGCAGTTGCTGGAAGAGGAGAGGCAGTGGGGGGTGGGAGATCGCGCGTTCTATCGCGACTTCGGAGGGAGGGTCGAACGGCTGCGCCGAGAACTCGTGTCTTTGATCCGGCAGTTGAAAGCGGCGGGCCGCAGCATCGCGGTTTACGGCGCCTCCGCCAAGAGCACGACGCTGCTCAACTACTTTCGTATCGGTCCCGACGCGCTGGACTACGTGGTGGATCGCAGCACGGTCAAGCAGGGGCGGTTCACGCCGGGCACGCACCTGCGCATCTATCCGCCGGAGAAGCTTCTGGAAACCCAGCCTGACTATGTCCTGCTCCTTACGTGGAATTTCGCAGATGAGATCCTGGGCCAGCAGGCGGAGTATCGGCGCCGGGGAGGCAGGTTCATTATACCAGTCCCTGAGCTGCGCGTGGTGTAAGGGGCATGCGGTTCCAAGAGACGAAGCTCAAAGGGGTGTTTGTCATCGAGCCCGAGCGGCTCGCAGACGAGCGGGGCTTCTTCGCCCGGACGTGGTGTCGACACGAGTTCGAAGCCCGTGGGCTGAACCCGAGGCTCGTTCAGTGCAGCATCTCCTTTAACAAGAACAAGGGCACACTGCGCGGCATGCACTACCAGGTAGCCCCGCATGCAGAGGCCAAACTGGTTCGTTGCACGATGGGCGCCGTCTATGACGTAGCCCTGGACCTGCGTCCGGAATCGCCGACCTTCAGGCAATGGGTGGCCGAGGAGTTGACGGCGGAAAACCGCAAGGCCCTCTATATCCCGGAAGGCTGCGCGCACGGATTTCAGACTCTGGCCGACAACACGGAGGTGTTCTACCAGATGTCGGA
>ENA-OSEO01004828-OSEO01004828.1-sediment-metagenome-genome-assembly--contig:-NODE-4828-length-13660-cov-9.975410_pt1 | contig 13660 bp, 13 predicted proteins | sample MGYA00237883_ERZ534232 | MGnify/ENA metagenome assembly ERZ534232 | reverse complement strand
TACAAGACATCATACGGGGCATAGCGATGCTGGCACAACTCGCCTGGCGGAATCTGTGGCGCATGCCGAGGCGCACCGTCATCATACTGGTCTCCATCATCATCGGCACCTGGGGCATGGTCTTCATGAAGTCCCTCATGACAGGGATCATGCACCAGATGATCGCGAACGGGATTCGCACCTTGACCGGACACGTCCAGGTCCACAAAAAGGGCTTTTTCAACGATCCGAGCATCGACTATATGATGCCGGACACAAAGGACCTCCAGGAGATGCTTAAAGGGCTCCCTGGTGATGTGGTTGGGTCCCGGCGGGTGAGGGTCCCGGGTGTGGTGAGCAATGCGCGCCATTCGGCGGGCATTGTGATCGTGGGAATCATTCCCCAAGACGAGGCCCGGGTGTCGTTCATCGGATCCGCGGTGGCAGAGGGGCGGTATCTCACCCAAGAGGATGTATACGGGATCCTCATCGGTGAATCGCTGGCCCGAAAATTCGATACCCGGGTGGGCAGAAAACTGGTGCTGACCTCGCAAAATGCCGATGGAAACATCTCATCGGGAGGCTATCGCATCGTTGGGATTTTCCGGGCAGAGCTGGATGCGACCGAGGAAGGCTTCGCCTTTATTCTCCTGCCGTCGGCCCAGGAGATGCTCAAGATGGGAGACGCGATCTCTGAAGTGTGCCTGCTGGGGCCGCATGCGGATCAGGCGCCCCGGCTCCGTCAATGGCTTGAATCGCGCATCGATACCCGGACCTATGAAGTCATGACCTGGCGGGAATTGATGCCGTTGATCACCGCCACCCTCGATATATGGGACGGCTTCATGTACGTCTGGTATGCGATTCTCTTTATTGCCATGTCATTCGGGTTGGTCAACACCATGCTGATCGCCGTCTATGAGCGATTTCGAGAGCTGGGGGTCCTGAGGGCCATCGGCATGAGATCGCGGTGGATCATCGCCCAGATCAGCATCGAGGCCGTATGGCTCCTCATCATGGGAATAGCGTTGGGCGATTTACTCACTTTTGTGTCGGTTGAATGGCTCCACCACGTTGGAGGGATCAATTTGAGCGCTTACGCGGCCAGCGCCGAACAGATGGGATTTCCCAAGATAATTGTCCCCCTGTTCCACATCCGGGACCTGGCGATCCCCAATGCCTTTGTCCTCTTTTTGGGCATCATGGTCAATCTGTATCCTGCCGTCAAGGCAGGTCGCATCCCGCCCGTAGAGGCGATGACGCACAACTGAAAGAGGGGGAAAATGGCTATCGTCGAATGCGTGGGCGTGAAGAAGACCTACCAGCAGGGCAAGGTGGCGGTAGACGCCTTGCAAGGCATTGACCTGTCCGTGGACAAGGGTGAATTTATCGCCATTGCCGGGCCTTCCGGATCGGGAAAGACCACGGTTTTGAACCTCATGGGCGGCCTGGATGACATTACCCAGGGGAGGATCGTGGTGGACGGCCAGGATATCACCCGGCTCAAGTCATCCCAGCTTGCAGACATGCGGCTTCACAAGATCGGGTTTGTTTTCCAATCCTACAACCTCGTTCCCGTGCTGTCGGCCGTGGAAAATGTTGAATTTGTTATGATGCTTCAGGGGATATCCCGATCCACGCGGTTGAAGCGATCGCACGCTATTCTGGAGGAGGTAGGGTTGGGGGACCTCATGGGGCGTCGGCCGGCGGAGATGTCGGGGGGACAGCAGCAGCGGGTGGCTGTGGCGCGGGCCATTGTTTCGGAGCCCGCCATTGTCCTGGCGGATGAGCCCACCGCCAACCTGGACTCCAAGACCGGGGAAAGACTCTTGGCCCTTATGAAGGAACTCAACCGGAGCAAGGGGATCACCTTTGTTTTCTCCACCCACGATAAAATGGTCATGGAGCGGGCACAGAGGATCGTTCTCTTAAGGGACGGCATGGTCGTTGACACCGTCATCAATGACCGTTGAGTCGTGCTGCCCGAGGATTTGAGACATGGCATCGCGTGTTCGCCTGCAGCGGTCTGGACGGCGTCGTCACTTTTTATGGAAGTTAGGGTGGTTTTTATGGATCGTCTTCCATTGTCTCGATGTCCCTGCCCAGGAAATGCTCTCATTGCAACCCCCGGTTTCGCCTGCTTCCGATGAAAGACCCCTCTTTTCCACGCAGCAGTTGGAACTGGGCGGCCATCTGAAGACCCGTCTGGCCATCAATGATCCGGCCTCAGGGAGCATCTATCATGCCATGGAGAGCGGCGCGGCATGGGACAATCAGAATGAGCTGCGATTGAAAGGGCGCTATAATTTTAGGGACATTGCCGAGCTGGAGGTCCATAACGAGACCTTCCTTGTCTGGAGTGAGACCCGGGGAGTGCTTTTGGATCTGGAGGAAGGCCAGGGTGGGGGCAGCGGCGACGTGCTCACTCCGCAACTGCTCATCAATGATCGAAGGCGCCTCATGAATCTCACCTGGACCTGGGAGGAGGGGAAAAAGCTCTACGCCGTGAACCGGTTTGATCGGCTCTCCCTGACCTTGTTTCCCTCCTGGGGGGTTGTCAAGGCGGGTCGTCAGGCCATCAGCTGGGGGAACGGGATGCTTTTCAACCCCTTTGATATCTTTGCGCCTTTTGCGCCCACCACCCTGGACCGCGACTACAAACAGGGAGAAGACGCCCTGTCCGTGCAATGGACCCCCGGCGATCCGTATGGAGATCTCCAGCTCATCTATATCCTCCGCAGAGACATCATCACACGGGATGTGAGCTGGGCGGAATCCTCAGTGGCCGCCAACTATCATTTCCCGATACCCGGCAGTGAATGGGAACTGAGTCTCATGGGCGCCTGCCATTATGAGGATTTCCCGGTAGGCGCGGGGATTGTCGGCTATATTGGCGGGAGCGCGCTGCGGCTCAACACGACCTGGACTCACCTCAAAAAGGAGGATTCCGGATTCCTGAACCTGGTGGCCAATATGGATTACGGGTGGGTCTGGTGGGGATTGAATTTCTACGGATGGGTGGAATACTATTACAACGGTCTGGGCGAGCCGCGGGGCCGGTATGCCGAGGCCCTGAAGAATGAGGCACTCCGGGAACGGTTGCTGAGGGGAGAACTCTATGTTCGAGGGCGCCATTACGTGGACGCCCAGGTGAGGGTGGAACTCCACCCCCTGGTCAATTTCCAGCTGGTGGCCATCACCAATATCGTCGATCCCAGCGGCGTCATCCAGCCGTATCTCATCTGGGACCTTCACGACAACCTCCGGCTCAATGTGTCGGCCTCCATATACTGGGGTGGACACGGAACCGAATACGGCGGGGTGGATGTCGGGCGCACCGGCCTCACCGACCGACCGTCCAACAACGTGATCATGTGGCTGGCCTTCTACTTCTAACGCGGGTTAATGACAGCAACCTATCTTGACGCCGATCAAAGCTGACAACATGACCCGTGAGACGCCTTCTCATTACCGCGGCAAGTGGGGGAGATTCCCGTTCGAGATAGAAAATGGGCATGGTTCTCTATGAACACCCATGCGTGACAGGCTGTTTGAGTCTCGGGCAGGAGGTCGCCAGGCGCACAAGCATGTCCTCCCGATCCTTATTAACCGTCTCATAATAGTATTGACATAGTAAAATTCGTCTTTATCTAAAGACAAGATTGTTTTAAGCTTGTGCCGAAAGTGCTTGTGTAGTTATTATTTTGAGACGGTTAATATGTGCCATCAGCTGGCCCGCATTCGTGGTTTCAAATCACGGAACAGGCCGTCGAACGGACGCATATTGCCAAAGAAATCTTGCGCCAGGTTCGTATCAGGTCGCTGTTGTTGCTTTTGCCCTTAACCTGGAACCTCAAACCCGGAACCTGTGAACGCTTACCGATTTATTACGTGACAACCTATACATCCGCAGACCTCGTCGCCGGGCGTTTTGATTTTGATAGGGATTGTGCTATCGAAAGGGGGAGACAATGAATGCCATTTCACAAACCCACATCTCAAAAGAGCCGTCGGGTTTAGATAAAATCGTCCCTGCTATCCGCATGTTGCCTGCTCACGATAAGCTCAGACTCATCCGGATTCTCGTCGAGGAACTTGAAACGGACAAAGAATTTATGCCGTTTGAGCCGGGGAAAACCTACTTCCTGCCGACCCCTTACAACTCATATGGCGCTGCTGGAAAGCTGTCTGACGCCCTGGTTTCAGATAACGAGGGAAGCTATTGACCGCAATGAAGGTTCGATATTCGACCATCGATCCCGACCAAAATGAACTGGACAGTCTGCCATGGTTATCTCTATTTCTTCGAAAGGGCGAGAAGATGGTGCGTGCAACCGGGCTATTGGATACCGGCGCCACCGTTAATGTGCTCCCACATGAACTTGGGATACAGCTTGGCGCTGTTTGGGACACTCGAAAGGCTGTTATTCAGTTGGCCGGCAATTTGGGAAACATGGAGGCCCAGCCTTTCTTTGCGATGGGAAAAATCGGTGAATTCCCACCTGTCAAATTGGCTTTTGCATGGACCATGTCGGATGAAATTCCCCTTTTGCTCGGCCAGATGAATTTTTTTATGGAGTTCGATGTTTGGTCCTACCGATCCCGCCTTGAATTTGAGATGAAGCCTGCATCACGTTGATTCAGCATGGCACTCGTTTCTATCCTTATACCTCGTGAAATTCTCTATAACTGGAACCGGCAGTTTGCCGTTCAGAGCCCCTCTGTTAGCAAACCGTCCAGCCGATTTTAAATGCGGCCAGGAACGGGGATACGATTCAGGCGGCGAAGACCTTGGCGCTGGCGGAGCCGGTGTGGGGCAAGACCGGGAAGGTGACCACCAGCGGTGGGTGGAAGCCGGATTTCAGCGGACAGGACGGCACCACCAGCATGTATGCGCCCAGGGCGACCGGCGAGGGAGGGGTGAAGGTGGAGCCGAATGTGAAGATTATCCCCAAGCCGTGAAAATCCCCCTAAATCCCCCTTTAACCCAAAGGGGGACTGTGAAGCCCCCCTTTCCTAAAGGGGGGCAGGGGGGATTTTGCCGGTTTTCGTTCAGGCACGAGACAGGGAGACGCGAGGATGCGGAGAGGGGAGAGGGGGGGACGGCTGTAGGTGCGGCTTTAGCCGCACAATGGGGACGATGGGACGTGATGGGGGGCCTGTGCGCCTGAAAGCGCACCTACCGGGCCCTTAGTACAGCCCTTTTCCGGTTGAAATCCATAAGTGACCATGGTAACATGACCATGCTCTCAAGAACACCCTTGTTGTCCAGAGTCAGGAGTCTCAGATGGAGAATCAGGTAACGAAATCAAGATTTAAACCGCGTGCCCTGGAATACTTCCGAGAGGTCGAAAGAACCGGGAAGGCATTGATTATTACGGATCGTGGAAAACCGGTCCTGAAGATTGTCCCCTATTCCGAAAAATCTTCCGAACTTCTCAGGGCACTGAGAAATTCTGTAATCAAATATGAAGATCCAACCGATCCAGTCGGCCTGAATGAGTGGGAGTCGCTGAGGTGATCGTGCTGGATACACATGCATGGGTCTGGTTTGTCAGCAACCCTGAACTGCTCTCCAGAACGGCAAAAGAGGCTGTGGATGCCTCCATCGAAAAGAAAGAGGTGTTCGTATCCTCTATCAGTGCCTGGGAGGTTGCCTTACTGGTGGGCAAAGGCAGACTGAAACTGACCATGGATGTAATTGAATGGATCGGGAAGTCAGAAAAGCTGCCATTTTTGACCTTTCTACCGGTGGACAATGCGATAGCGGTTAGGTCGGTTGCCCTGCCCGAACCCCTCCACCAGGACCCTGCCGACCGCATCATCATTGCGACCGCGATCACCATAGGCGCCCCGGTCGTTACAAAAGATCAAAAGATACTGGATTACCCGTATGCCAAAGGCATTTGGTAGTTCCGGACACCCAGACGCTGCTGCCAGATCCCGATTGGGGCAGCTTCAACCGCAACCCAATTTACTCCTCGGCAACATCGTGTGATGCCTATTTTGCTATGCGAGTTGAACAGAAAATGGCCATACGTTCCTGGCCTCGATGGTCGCGGCTTGGAAGCCGCTCTCACGGGGAGAGAGAGGGAGACGCAGAGAGGGGAAAGGATGTAGGTGCGGCTTTAGCCGCACCATCGCAGGTTGTGCCAGCTGCCTTTGGCCATGCGCCTGAAGGCGCACCTACCGATCCGCGAAAACTCATGACAGGATATTATTCGCAGAAAACCACAGCATCTTCTGATTGACTTATGATGTCGCCTGATTTACTGTATGCAAAATGAGGAGGTGTATACAAGCATGGGCACAATAACGCTTTCTGCAAGACTGGAAAAAGGTGAAGCTGAGAAAATCGACGCGCTCGCAGGGGAACTGGGTCTTGACCGTGGGTCGCTACTCAAACAGCTTATCCGTAAGGGGTACACAGATGTCCAGACCGAAAGGGCGCTTCGTGCATATCGTCAGGGAACCATTACCCTTTCACGGGCTGCCGAGACCGCCGGTCTGAGCCTGAGGGATATGTTGCTACGGCTGCCAGAGGAAGGCATAGACCTCAATTACGACACAAGAGAACTCGAGAGAGACGTGGAAGCGTGGTGATATGGACCTGGTTGCGGATGCAGCGCCTATCATTTTTCTTGCCAAGATTCGTCAGCTTGGTTTGATAACCGATGTGTTCGAAGCGCGGATTCTGATCCCTTCGGTCGTTGAAAAAGAAATCCTGGGTCCTCCTGTTCCCCCTGACGAAGAACGATTGCTGAGGACATTTCTTCCCGTCTGCAACGTTGTGGATGCGGCCATGCCGCACATTTACGCAACGGGGCTCAGTTTGGCGGACAACTGCGTCCTGACGCTGGTTTATCAGGAGCATGCCGACGTGATTCTGTCAGATGATCGGCTGTTGAGGAGGGTGGCGGTGCTCGAAGGATTTCGGGTGATCGGGACGCTCGGGACCCTTATTCACGCCAAGAGGAGATCCATCCTTTCGGCGGAAAAGGCCATGGAGTTGTTTGAACGGCTTGTGGAAGAACACGCCTTCAGAATTAGCACGCTTGTTTATCATGCAGTGCGAAAAGAACTCCTTTAAAAATAAAAAGACCGCACTGGCATCAGAGTCGGGACTGTCACATTGATAAGGAGGGAGGAAAATGATGTCTGAAAACGCGTTGGAAGAAAAATACAGGGCCGCTGCCGCGGTGGTGTGCAGACAGGGGATGTTCCCTTTCCCGGTGAACGATACGACCCTGTCCATTATGAAACACGTGATCGAAGATGAGGAAGACGAACTGGATCTGGTTTGCGCATTCAACCAGAAGGCATCGCAGACACTGGCGGAGTTGAGTGCGTCGAGCGGGTTTTCCGAGGAGACTGCCGACCGGCTGGCCGCGAGCCTCGCCCGAAAGGGGCTTGTCTTTAACCAGCCCAATTCGGCCGGGACGATGGTCTATCGACTCCTTCCGCTCATGACGGTTGGATTGATGGAATACAAATTCATGACCGAACTGACGGGCGATGACAGGGAACGGGAACTGGCCCACCTGTTTCAGACCCTCTTGAACCAGGTCAGAGATCAGGTCCAGGCCAACTATGACCATCTGGTGCCGATGCTTCAGTCCGCCCCGCCGGTGGACCGGACCGTACCTTCCCGGATGACCGAGGGCGGGAAGACGATTCGGATCATCCCTGTCGACAAACGGCTTGAGGTCCCGGAGGAGTTCGTCCTCCCGAGCCAGTCCGTGGATGAGATCATCGACAAGTTCGACGAGATCGCGGTGGGTTACTGTTTCTGCCGCCAAAGGCAGAAGGTCCTTGGCAACCCCTGCGCCACGGACGCGCCAACGCTCAACTGCTTCACTTTCGGCAAGTCCGCCCGTCATACGGTCGCCCAGGGGTTCAGCCGCATGGTGAACAAGGATGAGGCCCGCCGCATTATGCGGGAGGCCGAAGAGGCAGGCCTGGTCCACAAGGCCTTCCATCCCGGTTCCAATGTGTCACGGCCCGAGACCAGCATCTGCAACTGCTGCAAGGACTGCTGCGACACCCTGAACCTGTGGCGGGACGGGGCATTTCCCTTGATCAATTCAACTTACTATCTTTCTGTTATCGATCCGGATCTCTGCTCGGGGTGCGGCGTCTGTGTGGAACGGTGTCCAACGGACGCCATCCGGATGAATGAGGAGGGAACGGCTGAACGGGACGAAACGTCATGCTTCGGGTGCGGCGTATGCGCCCGTTTCTGCCCCGAGGGCGCCGTATCGCTCCAGGAGGGGTTGCGCAGGGTCATGGTCCTTCCGCCCAGACTTCGGCCTTCGGCCTGAAATTCGCCTGCCTCTCCCGTCAGACCATTTTATTCAGCTTGTCTGCCTGGAGAAGGCGGCCGTCACAAGTAAAAAAAAGGCATTCCATCGCCATTGAATGGAATGCCTTTTCTCTGTCAGAAGATCTCTGAATTAGACTACGGCTACATTGACGGCGGCAGGACCTTTCTGACCCTGCTCTATGTCAAACGTAACCCGGTCGCCCTCTTCAAGCGATTTGAACCCGGACGATTTGATCCCTGAAAAGTGAACAAATACATCCGGACCATCTTCCTGTTCGATAAAGCCAAAACCTTTTTTGTTATTGAACCATTTAACAGTTCCGGTGGCCATCGTGGCACCCTCCTTTCACACATTTTCGTGGTTCTAACTCGGGTTGCCACTTTGTTAAATGGATCTTCCCTTTAGAACGCAACCTGCCCGCCAAAAAATAAGAACGGACTTATTAAAGTTGAACGCATCATACATCCGGCTTTAAACCAAAATCAAGCAAAATTAATACTTTTTTCTGCCGGGCCGCAATTTTTTTTCAGATCGCCAGGGCCGCCTCAAATCCCTCTCTCACGGCCTCTGTGATCTTCCTGGGGGCCTTGGCATCGCCGATGACGATGACCCGGATGCCGGATCCCTCGACCTCCCGGGCCAGATCCTCAACGGCCGCCGCCCCGACCGCCAGGATGACGGTGTCGGCAGGGAGGGAGGCCTCTCCGTCTTCTGTCTTCACAAGGACCGAATCATCCCTGATCTCCAGAAGGGTGGTCCTGGGCCTCATGGCGACGCCCATGAGCTTCAGACCCTTGATGAGGGACCACCGGGCCGTGCGGCCCGCATTGTCGGCAAGGCGGGGGACCATATCCATGACGGTCACGTTCCTTTCCGGGGCGTGGAGCAGTTCAGCGGCAACATCCCGATCCTCGGCCGAGTGATGCATCAGAAAAGTAAAGGTCTCTGGATCCAAGACGCCCATCTCGGCCACGAACAGGGCGGTTTCGCAGCCCGTGGCGTTTCCTCCCACCACCACCACATGATGGCCGATGTTCCAGGCCTTTTCCGCGAGGACGTCCCAGGCCTCCACGACATGGGGTTTGTCGATGCCGGGGACATGGATGCGAACCGGTGTGGCGCCCGAGGCCGCCACCAGGAGATCCGGCCTTTGCTCTGTTACCATTGCCGTCGTCAGGGCCGTATTGAGATGGACGGTGACGCCGACATGGGCCATCCTTGCGGCCATGCTGTCGATGAGCCGCTGAAATTCCTGTTTGCCGGGGGGCATGCAAGCCAGATTCACCTGTCCGCCCAGCCGCTCCTCCTTTTCATAGAGGGTCACATGGTGCCCCCTTTGTGCGGCAGTCAGGGCGAATTCCATGCCTGCCGGACCCCCGCCGGCCACCATAATGGTTTTGGGCGTGTCTGTCTGCTCCACCCGGAACATCGTCTCGTTCCCGGCCCTCGGGTTAAGGATGCAGGTCACGGGCACGCCGGCGAATATGGAATCGAAACACCCCTGATTGCAGGCAATGCATGGAATGATCTCATGGAACCGGCCTTGCCTGACCTTGTGGGGAAGTTCCGGGTCGGCGATCAGGGGCCTGCCCCAGCAGATCATGTCGCAGGCCCCGGACCTGAGTGCCCGCTCCGCCACATAAGGATCGCCCAGCCGGTTGGAGGCAAAGACCGGCACCTTGACCGCATGTTTGATGCCGCGGGAGAGGTAGACAAAGGCCCCGGGGGGGACATTGGAGGTGAGCTGCGGTATCCGGGTCTCGTGCCAGCCGCCGGTCACGTTGACGGCGTCAATCCCTGCCTTCTCAGCCTCGGCTGCAAATCGGGCCGATTCCCGGTTGGTATGGCCCCCTTCCATGAAGTCGTTGCCGGCAATCCGGATGCCGAGGGCCAGGTCGTGACCGATGGCCTCCCTCACCCGCTGAATGATCTCCAGCCCGAAACGCATCCGGCTCTCGATGCCGCCCCCGTACGCGTCGGTGCGTTTATTGGTCAGGGGGGAGAGAAACTCGCTGATGAGATACCCGGTGCATGCCAGGATCTCTATGAAGTCAAACCCTGCTTCCACGGCCCGGCGTGCGGCCCGGACATAGGCCGTCTGTACGGTCTCGATGTCTTCAAGGGTCATCTCCCTCGGGGTCTCATGGGTCAGCGTGCTGGGGATAGGGGAGGGCGCTATGGGCTGGGTCCCTGTCAGGGCCGAGAAGGTATACCGGCCCATGTGAAGGAGCTGGGTCGCGATCCGGGCATCCGTTTCCCGATGCAGTTGATCAATAAAATTGCGCAGGGGTGCGGTATGGCTGTCGTCAAAGAGCCCGGGCATGAACGGTGCGCTTCCGACCCGGTCAATGGCGACCGGACCGATGGTCAGGAGCCCCACGCCCCCCAGGGCCCGCTCCCGGTAGAAAGCCCGGTAGCGGTCATTAAAAGAGAAATCGGTACTGTAGGCGAGCCCCATGGAGGGCATGACGATCCGGTTTTTTATGGTGAGTTTGTTGATGGTAATCGGCTCGAAGAGCTTCCTAATTTCCATAATCCCTCACTCCCTCAACTTCATCCACAGAATACGCAGATTCAACAGATTCCAATCCCAAAATCCCTCAACCCCTCAATCCTCAATTGCCATTTACCCCTCTCCAAGGCCGATAATGGCGATGCTGCATACGTTCTGGGGGGGAAACCCGCCCAGGTTGTGGGTCAGGCCGTAACGGGGATTTTCGATCTGCCGGTCCCCGGCCCGGCCCAGGAGCTGGAGGTACATCTCGTAGAGCATCCGGAGCCCGGAGGCCCCGATCGGGTGGCCGAAGCACTTGAGCCCCCCGTCCACCTGGGCCGGGATTTTGCCGTCGCGGTTATAAAAGCCGTCCAATACATCCTCCCAGGCCTTGCCCCGTTCCGAGATGTGGAGGTCCTCGTAGGTGACCAGCTCGGTGATGGAGAAGCAGTCGTGAAGTTCCATCATGCTGATCTCTTCACGGGGATCGGTGATGCCGGCCTCCTTGTAGGCCCGGGTGCTGCATTGGTCCGTGGTCATGAAATGATCGCCGTCCCACTCGTCAAAACCCATCTCTTCGCCGTTGCTCAGGGCCAACTGGAGGGCCTTGACCGTGACCGGGTTTTTGATCCCCATGTCTCTGGCCCTCTCCACCGTGGTGACGATGGCGCACGCCGATCCGTCGCTCACGCCGCAGCAGTCGAACAGGCCCAGGGGGTGCGCAATGATCGGGGCGGCCATGACCTGGTCAATGGTAACCGCCTTCCGCAAATGGGCCTTGGGATTGAGCACGCCGTTTTCATGGCTTTTGACAGAGACCTGGGCCATGGCCCGCTTGAGATCCTGATCGGCGACGTGGTACTTGGCCGCATAGGCCGTGGCCAGCAGGGCAAAGACCCCCGGCGCGGTCATGTTGGGATACCAGAGCCAGTTGAGGGACCCGAAATTGGAGCCGGGATTGGGGAGGCCGCCATAGCCCGTGTCCTTGAGCTTTTCCACGCCCAATGCCAGGCAGATGTCATAGGCCCCGGATGCCACGGCATACACCGCCCCCCGAAAGGCCTCGGTGCCGCTGGCGCAGTAATTTTCAGTCCGGGTGACCGGTATAAAGGGGAGCCTGAGGGTCGTTGAGAGGGGGAGGGCGCTCTTGCCGACGTTCACCTCTTCGAGACAGGTGCCGAGCCATGCCGCCTCGATATCCGATGTCTCGATCCCGGCATCCTCAAGGCATTCTGTGAAGGCCTCCACCATCAGTTCTTCAGCGCCCATATCCCATCTTTCGCCAAAACGGGTGCAGCCCATGCCGATAATCGCCACCTTGTCCCTGATTCCTGTGGCCATAATGATTCCTCCTCGTGTGAAGTGACTATAGTGAAAGGTTTCCCGTTCCCCGTTCAGCGTTTTCGGTTGGCAGGCAACCTTGAGCCTTTGAACCCTGAACCTTTGAACCCTGAACCCTGAACCCCTAAAACTTGAACAGCTTTTCAATGAGCTGCGACTTCATGAGGTCGCCTTCGATGCGGAGCTTGCCGCCGGTGAAGGCGCTCATGGCGTTCAGTTTCCCGGTGATCAGATTGACGAAATCATTGTCCGCCATCTTGATGAGGGTGGTGGGGCTCCCATGGGTCCCCTCGGTGACCTCGCAGGTCCCGTCTTTTATGGTGGCATACCAGGAGCCGCCGGCGTCGCCTGAGATGTCAAACTGGAACACCACATCCACACCCGAGGCCTTGTCCGGCTGAAAGGCCTTGGGAAGGCCCTCAAAAACGTCTGCAACGGTCAGTCCTTTGGGCTCCTGGGGGGCGCCCGCCTCTTTCTTCTTGGGGCTGAAGGCCTCCAGCATGGGCCCGAAGGCGGCCGTGGCATTGGGGAACTCCTCGGCGCCCTTCAGGGATTTAATGGCGTCCATCTGAGCGGAAACCGCCTCGGGCGAGGGGGTTTCGCCCTCCTTTCCGACCACCGTTCCCGGACCGGTGACAATGGCCACCCGGTTGTAATACCCCATCCCGGCATTGTAGATGGCGCCGTTCACCGGGCATCGGTCCGAGCAGAGGTAGAGGACGAGGGGGGCCACGAACTCAGGCTTGAGCTTTTCCAGGAGGTCGGGAGGAAGGATGTCCTCGGTGAGCCGGGTGGCGGCCACCGGCGCAATGGTGTTCGCCTTGATGTGGTGCTTGTCCCCCTCTAACTTGAGCGTATTCATGAAGCCGATCAGCCCGGTCTTGGCCGACGAGTAGTTGGTCTGTCCGAAGTTCCCGTAGAGCCCGGCGGCCGATGTGGTAAAGATGATCCGGCCGTAGCGGTTCTCCCGCATCCGGATAAAGGCCGGTCGGGTCACGTGATAGGCCCCGTTCAGATGCACGTCCATCACCGCCCGCCAGTTCTCCGGCTCCATATTCACCAGGGTCTTGTCCCTCAGAATCCCGGCATTGTTGATCAGGATGTCGATCTTTCCAAAGGCCTTGATGGCCGTGTCCACAATGGCCTGGCCCCCTTCCGGAGTGGCCACCGAGTCATAGTTGGCCACGGCCTCTCCACCGGCCGCCTGGATTTCCTCGACCACCTTGTCGGCCGGAGAGGCGGATCCTTTGCCCGATCCGTCCCTGGCCCCTCCCAGGTCGTTCACCACTACCTTGGCCCCCCGTTTGGCCAGCTCTAAGGCATACACCCGCCCCAGCCCGGCCCCGGCCCCGGTCACCACCGCCACCCGATCGTCAAAGCGGATGGTCTCCGCCCTGGCAGGGGCCTTTTCCTCAGGTTCCGCGACCGGAACGGCCTTCCAGAAATACCCGCTGAAGCCGCGCTCCCGGTCCCTGTACCGCCGCCTGAAGGACATGGTCACCCGTTGCCCCACGCGAAGGTC
>ENA-OSEO01004827-OSEO01004827.1-sediment-metagenome-genome-assembly--contig:-NODE-4827-length-13671-cov-5.630572_pt1 | contig 13671 bp, 13 predicted proteins | sample MGYA00237883_ERZ534232 | MGnify/ENA metagenome assembly ERZ534232 | reverse complement strand
TCACTGTGCGACATGCTCCGGAATCGGTGTGCGACATGCTCCGGAATCACTGTGCGGCTTGAACCGGATTTTGCAACTGGCGATGTAACTTTTCTGGTGCGATGCACTTAAGGACAAATGAGCTACACGGAATGGATCATCCCGTTGGCGAATCACAAATCCAGAAGTGCGTTGCACCTTGTAATAGAGAACCCAGGTGTCAGCGAAAGAGAGGTGCAATGCACTTCTGGTCAATCGTTAATGGATCACTACTTCCCTGATCATGATTCCTGGCTCATCCCCAAGTGCAATGCACCAGAAAATTTGATTGGAGACCCATTAAGCAGATACAGTTGTTGTAACTTAACCGAATTCATTCGGTTTCATACTACCTATCCATGGATTTTAATCCATGGAATCTGCCTCAACCCTTCATCTATCTTCAATTTCCACCAATTTTCTCCTTGTATCATTCCATAATTTGACTGTAAATTGAATAAAACTTGAAATTTTTTCAAAATAAGCCTAATATTTCTAATATATTTCGTGTAGTTGTTCATATCGTAATCACAAAATTTCCAAAACATGGAAATTCCAAACCGGTAGATGAAAAAATGCTTTAAACAAAATATTCTTGATAACTGGTGGGGGATTGAAATTAATTTTCCAAATTGAAAATTACATTATACAAACATTATACATACAGAATTCAATGATTTTAATCTGGTGTTCTATTTATTAATTTCAACGATAAGGTTTGTTTATGGAACTTATATTCTTAGAACGTAAACTTAAGATATAGTTTGTGGATCCGCCAAAGGATCACTGATGAAATATAATCATTACTCTTGCGAGAAAATAACACTGGCTGCTTGACTTTGTTTGAATTATTTTTGCATGATATTTTTTGAAATTCAACGGATTACTTTTAAATTACTCTGGCATATTTGTACATCATTCAAATATTGAATTCACAGTTTGCTGCGGATTCTTTTGATTGTCCATCATCGAAAAGTTTATATTCTGGATTACTGTCTCTTTTTTCCCTGGTTTTCGATATGGTGAATGGGTTTTATTTATTCTTATATTATGTAATATAATGAATATTATCTTACATAATTATTAAATTGATAATCATTCCAGAAATATTTATGAAAACCGCATTCCCCTTTTGAAATGTTGGAATTTCAATATTTTTGTATAATAATGTTAAGGTGGAAAAGAAAAGGTACTCTCCTCTGATTATAAGTTTGGTAATAATAATTTTCATTTTTACCCTAAACCGGCACTTGCTCCAACGGCCACTGATAAGCCACCTTTACCCTTGCCAGGTTATCCAGCACCAATAGAAAACGCAAAGCCAACTTCTCCAGATATTGCTTACCCCTACCCCTGAGATATCCACCCTAAAAAAACTTGCAATTTGTAGCCATTAATGATTATATGTAGCTACAAGGAAACAGAATGTCTGAAATAAAAGTCGCAACCCGTGAATTGAAAAACAAATTAAGCGATTATTTACGGCGGGTAAAAGCTGGAGAAATCATCACGGTAACTGAACATGGCAAAAGTATTGGACAGATTATCCCAATAAAACCAACGCTTGAAGAGAGGCTTCAAATCATGGTTGAGGTTGACCAGATCGAATGGAAGGGCCAGAAAATTCCCCCTTACACGCCAACAGTGATCAATAAGACCCAAAACCAACTTTCAGACCTGGTGATTGAGAATAGAGAATGATCCTTTACCTGGACAGCAGCGCACTGATAAAGAGATTTATTGTGGAGAAAGGTTCAGCAGATGTAAATGCACTCATCTCGGTGGCTGATCTGGTTGGATCTTCGATAATTTCCCAGGTAGAAATGGCAGCTGCCCTTTGAAAAGCGCTGCGCATGGAATGGATTGATTCAACCTCTTTACAGTACGCGTATCAAGATTTTCTCGGACAATGGCAATACTTTACCCGATTAATGGTATCTCCAGGTTTGATCGATCGCGCTGCACAACTCAGTTGGGATTTTGGGTTGCGGGGATATGAAGCAACCCACCTGGCCAGCGCGCTTTTCTTGCATGAAACTTTGGATATGGAAATTGTGCTGGCAACCTATGACAGGGAATTGTGGATGGCAGCAAAGAAATCCGCCTTAAAATTTGGCCTGATTTAATCGATTGACCTTACGAATCCTATGATTCAGAAAATAGAAATTCTCTCACCAATCGATTAAACTCATTCGGATTGTCCCGCTGTGGACAGAAACCACAGCCTGCTATATACCAACACCACGACCTGATCCCCAGCCCCAGCTTTCCAATAATGGGTATTAATCCTTGAAACATCGACAAATTTCGATAATCCATTTTCATTTCCCTGCATGCAAAAACACGATCTCAAAATCAATAAATCGCCTCTCTCCCCTGCCCCATATGGGTAAATTTACTGAGATTTTTATCTAAAAATTTCGTGTATATTAATTTTTATTGAAATGATGTGGAAATACAACTATTAAGAGAATTCAACTGAAATCATAGTCTATCATAGTCATAAAAATCATAGTTCGGAATATTTTCCAACCAGGGAGCAGGGTAATCCTGTAAATCCTGCACACAAAACAACGCAAATGAATGTAATTGGCATATGAATTATTCGTGAAATACCGAATCTAAATAATCCTGTAAATCCCTGTTCTGGATTATTTTCAAGCAAGGTGCAAGGCACTTTTGGATTCCGGATAATTTTAGGCTCTTTCCAGGATTTGTATATCATTTTAATCCCTAAGTGCCACGCACCATTTGTGAAGGTATCTTTGTGACTGGTGACTGTCAACTATCAACTTGTTTCACCTTTCAGCTTTTGGCTTTAGGCTTTTAGCATTCCCCTTTAGCCTTTTACCTTAAAAACCCCCTTCGGATCAATCCCCAGCGTATTGCCATTGTAGAAGCGTTTGTCCACCAATGATAATTCGTTCTCCATTTCTGCGGTAATCACTGATGTATACTTCAAATGTTTCAATCTTTGCTCAATCTCATCTACCCCACTGTCCTCTATCTCCCAATTAAGATAATCGAATTTACTCAAATCAAAAGGCACCGTATAAGCCCGTAATGTTTTTTCTCCCAAACTGTTGAAGAAGGCTTCGAAATAAGACATCACCAATTCGCGTTTGCTACGATAAACTGCTTCGCGAAATCGTAACCCAACAAAATTCGATTTGGCGATTGCTCCCCAACGATTGTTTTGCTGGAAGATAGCCAGCACATGATCGTCATCGCGTCCTGGGGATGGCAGCAAATCAATGATCACCGGTGGAAATCCCAACCGCCGTAACGCTGCAGCAGCAAAGAGACCCCCGTCCAGGCAATGTGCCTGACGATCCTCCAGAACCCTGCGTGGACTGCGATTGGCATCCTCAGGGCTGTAAGGAATACTATCCAGAAAAGCCTGAATTTGGATCGGGTTTTTGAATGATTCAATAATTTTTCTATTGTCTGCTGATAGGGATTCTTCTAAATTCATTTTTGACTCCTACTGTTAATTTTCGTACACCTGCACTCGATTACGACCATCTGCTTTCGCCTGGTACAACACCTGATCTGATATCTGGATCGAATCCTCTCCGATCGCTGCTCGCGAGGTGATCATCAGAAATAATCTGTAAGCTTCTTCTAAACGACTTGTAGTCGCGAAAGTTTAGGATTTAGGACCTGCAGACAAAACCTCTTCGGGCACACCATCGGCAAATTGTTTGAAGTTCTCCTGGAACATAACAGCCAGTTTCTTTGCCTGTTCATCATAGGCTGCTGGGTCAGCCCAGGTTTTTCTGGGATTTAACACCTCCTGCGGCACACCTGGGCAGGTTTTCGGAATTCGCAATCCAAATACCGGATCTACCTCATAGTCAACTTCACTTAAAGATCCACTTAATAATTCGTCAACCATTTTCCGGGTGTATGCGATTTTCATCCGTGAGCCCACGCCATACGAACCGCCAGTCCAACCCGTGTTCACCAGCCAGCAGTTTGCCTGATGCTTTTCAATCTTTTCTCCCAGCAATTTTGCGTATACAGAAGGGTGATGCACCATAAATGGCCCACCAAAACAGTTGCTGAATGTGGCTTGTGGTTCTTTAATCCCTTTTTCGGTACCAGCAACTTTGGCTGTGTAGCCCGACAAAAAGTGATACATGGCCTGTTCCGGGGTTAATTTTGCGATAGGTGGCAACACGCCAAAGGCATCTGCCGTCAGGAAGATGATATTCTTGGGATGGTTACCCATTCCGGAAGGTTCATGATTTTCCAATTCCCGTAACATATACGAAGCACGGGTATTTTCGGTGATCGTGTCATCATTCAGATCAATCTTACGAGTAGCCGGATCGATGACGACATTCTCCAGGATGGTGCCAAATCTTCTCGTCATTGAATAAATTTCGGGTTCATCTTTTTCAGACAGACGGATAACCTTGGCATAACAACCCCCTTCAAAATTAAAGACCCCATGATCACTCCAACCATGTTCATCATCACCGATCAAGTATCGTTTGGGATCTGCTGAAAGTGTTGTCTTACCGGTACCACTCAGGCCAAAAAATAACGCAGTATCCCCATCAGGACCAATATTCGCCGAACAATGCATGGGCAAGATCCCTTGTAATGGGAAGAGATAATTTAGCACAGTGAATACCGTCTTCTTGATTTCACCACCATAACGCGTGCCAGCGATGATAGCCAATTTTTGGCCTAAATTAATCGCGACCACCACATCCGAGCGGGTGCCATCAATTTCCGGTTCGGTTTCAAAGCCTGAAGCAACCAGTAAAGTTACTTCCGGAGAAAACGCTTGAGGTGAAAGTGCTTCAGCATGAATAAACATATTATAGGAAAACAAGCTTCCCCAGGCTGTGTCGGTTACGATTCTTAACGGGTATCGATAAGCCGGATCTGCACCGCCATAACAATCCTGAATGTAAAGCTCTTTTTGTTGGAAATAATCCAGGACCCGTACTTTTAATTTTTCAAATTTGTCTATCGAAAATGATTTGTTTTCTTTGTTCCACCAGATATGTTTTTGGCTGGTAGATTCCTCTACAAAAAATTTATCTTTGGGGGACCTGCCAGTACTCTTGCCTGTATAAATAACCAATGGCCCAAATTCCGCTATCATGGCTTCGTTTTGTTTAATAACGTGTTCATAAAGTAATGGCGGTGTCAAATTCCAATGAGTTTTTTTGGCCTGCACCTGCGTTTTTGTAACCAAATCAAATGAAGAAGGCATAGTTTCTCCTGGATCAATTCTAAGAATTTATTATTCACACCCGGTTAATAAAGCAATGATTGCCATTCGTACGGGTCCACCATTGGCTGCCTGGCGGAAATATGCGGCACCTTCATACTCATCTATCTCCCGATCAATCTCATCAGTTCGTGGAAGTGGATGCATGATCGTTATTCCAGATTTCGACTTTTCAATTAGCTCATAATTGATTATGTGAGAACCCTTCAAACGCTCATATAAACTTAAATCTTCAAAGCGCTCTTTTTGTAATCTCGTCATGTAGAGCACATCGCTCCTGGAGGCTGCTTCATAGATGTTATCTGTTTCCACAATCTCAATGCCATCATCTCGCAATGATTGGGTTATCTCAGCCGGCATCCGTAATTCTTCCGGGGAGACAAAATAGAATCGGGGACCATATTTCCCCAATAACCAGGATAACGAATGGACAGTTCTTCCATTTTTCAAATCTCCAGCCAGAGTAACCGCCAGATTATTTAACCTACCGCGTTCTTTCTGAATAGTATATATATCTACCAAGGCTTGTGTGGGATGTTGACGCGAGCCATCACCGCCATTAACTACCGGGATACTTGCTCCATCGGCGAATTCTTGAGCACTACCCGGTTGCATGTGACGAATAACTGCAATATCTGCATACCCACTGATCATCTTTCCTGTATCATATAATGTTTCACCTTTTACGGCTGAACTGGTTGATATACCCTGTAAAGTAGAAACTACATGACCACCCAGACGAATCATTGCGGTTTCAAAAGATAACCGGGTATGGGTAGAGGGCTCATAAAATAATACAGCCAGTATTTTTCCATCCAAATTGTTTAATCTTCCACCGGATGCCAACACGTGCTCGAAACGACTGGCTGTTTCTAAAATCAGGCTGATATGTTCCAGTTTGATATCTTTGACGTGTAAGATATCTTTACCACATAGTACACTTGTCATACAGAATTTCCTCCTGGATGCAATCTTAATTTATTCTAGCATAGCATCAACTCTTAATCAGGTGTTTTCCATCCTCACATCTCAAATTTTTGTCAGGCGAGGATCGATAGGGTGAGACTGGATGCTAATGGAATTTCACATCACTGTATTCCGGATGTTTTTCGAATTGTTTAATCGCATAAGGGCAGACGGGAATGATTTTCAACTGATTATTTCGGGCGTAATCGACTGCATAAGCAACGAGAAGTTGTCCAATCCCCTGCCCCTGGAAACTGGTTGACACTTCGGTGCTTAAAATCGTTAAAATGTTTTCTCTAATTTCAAACACGATTTGTGCAGATGGGTTTTCTGCAGTTTCGCCTATATAAAACTGGTTGTCCGATTCTTTAATAATCACCATATCTTTTCTCTCATTACATTTTCAAGTAGGTTTCTCAGTGATCACGGTTATTGATTTTTTTTCTCTATGATGGTATAGAATTTCCTTACTTTTTGCAAGTTTGTACGACAATCATTTATAATATTCATCGAAAAAATTCCGATTAGCGATAGTTTGTTGATATAATTTGAAAACTTAACATTCTGGAGGTGTTTTTTGATTTTTGTCGACAACGTGAACAACTCTGATCCCCGCATCAACCTCGCCATCGAGGAACATCTTGTTCGCAACGTAAATGTTGGTGATGATATCTTACTTTTTTATATCAACCAACCATCCATTATTATCGGTCGAAATCAAAATACACTGGAAGAAATCAATTACCCGTACGTGGACAAAAACCAGATCATTGTAGTACGGCGACTTTCCGGAGGTGGCGCTGTCTATCATGACCACGGTAATCTAAACTTCAGCTTTATCAATGCCAATGGGAGAGAGTTTCTGCACAATTTTAAGAAATTTACAGCCCCGGTCGTCAAAGTGCTGAATAGCATGGGAGTCCCTGCTGAAATGAATGGCCGCAACGACATTGTAGTGGAAGAACGAAAGATCTCCGGTAATGCTCAGTATGCCATTGGAACAAAACTGGTCAGCCATGGTACCCTGCTCTATAACTCGGATTTGAGCAAAGTGTCCGAAGCTTTAAATGTTAAGGTTGAGAAAATTGAATCGAAAGGCATCAAATCAGTCCGCAGCCGTGTGGCGAACATCAGCGAATACATGTCCGAACCCATGGATGTGCTGGAATTCAGAGAAAGAGTCAAGCATGGAATCCTGGCAGAAGCCAACAATGGTGAATATAAGCTCACTCCGCAGGATTGGGAAGAGATTAATAAGGTTTCAAATGAACGTTATCAGCAATGGGAGTGGAATTTCGGACGCTCTCCTAAATTCAATATCCAGAAATCGCAGCGTTTTCCTTTCGGCCAGATTGATGCTCGGATCGAGGTACACAATGGAGAAATTCAACAAGTCAAGTTATCTGGCGATTTTCTGGGATTACGGGATATCGCTGATGTCGAATCGAAACTGATCGGGGTTCGTTATGATAAACTGCATCTTCAGGAAGCTTTAGAGAATATCAATTTGAAAGATTATCTGGGTGGCTTGAATGCCCAGGATTTAGCTACCTATTTGTTCGCATAGATTCACCCACTACCTCAATATTAAAATCAAGAATAGTTCTATAATAAATTAATAATTGAATTATTAAAATGCCTATACGCATGTAAATATATTTGGAACACGATTGATGAACGAAATTCTATTCACGCAGGTAATGATTGATGACCATTTTTGGTCACCGCGATTGAAAATGAACGCTACCCATGCCCTGTTGCATCAATGGCAACAATTGGAGCAATCCGGTTGCATTCAAAATTTTCGCCTGGTTGTTGATAAATCGATTCCTGGTTTCCGCAGAGGATGGTTTTTTGCAGATTCTGATGCCTACAAATGGTTGGAGGCTGCTATTTGTGGCTATGCGCAAATAGAAGATCAAGATCTCCTTAACCTTATCAATAATTTTATCATTCTCATCCAATCTGCCCAGGAAATAGATGGATACCTGTACACCTATAACCAACTCATCTTTCCCGAATCACGCTGGGAAAACCTGCAAATTGAGCATGAACTCTATTGTCATGGACATCTGATCGAAGCAGCGGTTTCGCATTTTCTGGTGACCGGAGAAGAAAGCCTGCTTTCCACCGGCATCAAAGCGGCTGACCTGATTGTGCGCACATTCAGCGGGAAAGGACCACTCTTCACCCCTGGGCATGAGGAAATCGAAATCGCCTTGCTGCGATTGTATGAGGTCACAAATACGGATTCCTATCTCCACCTGGCGCAACAATTCTTGCACCAGCGTGGTCGTCATGCTCCTTTCTCTTTTGGTTTGCATATGCTGGGTGAAAATAACCGGGTAAATCAGCGTACCCGTATTTACCGGCAGAAACAAAACCAGTACGAACTTGATCATCCCAACGCTGCCCAGCCAATCAAACTACCTCCACCGAATAAGATTCCTCCTATTAGATCTGCCAAATGGCGCTTTATGTTGAGCAGTTTGAATGGTAAGTATTTTCAACAAGATCGTCCACTGGCCAAACAAACCATCCCGGTTGGACATGCGGTACGTTTTGTCTATCTACAAACGGCGGCAGCAAAATCCTTACGATTTCGCAGCAATGATCACGATCGTTATCAAATGGAAAAACGCTGGGATCGCATGGTCTCCCGGCGGATGGCCGTCACCGGCGGCATTGGCTCATTACCGTATAGCGAAGGTTTTGGCAGAGATTATGAACTCGATCCTAAAATTATGTATGCGGAAACGTGTGCTGCTTTGGGTTCGATGTTCTGGAATTGGGAGATGACCCTGTTAACAAAGGATGCCCGTTATGCAGACCTGTTTGAATGGCAACTGTACAATGCTTCTTTAGTGGGCATGGGACAGAATGGAAGTTGCTATCTGTATAACAATCCTCTGCAAAGCGAACACGGCATGCAAAGGCAACCCTGGTTCGAAATCCCCTGCTGCCCCTCCAACCTTTCGCGCACCTGGGCAAAACTGGGTGGCTATGTCGCCAGTCATGAACCTGGGCAATTGTGGATTCACCAACTGATCGGCACAACCTTGACGGTTCCCTGGGAAACACCGCTGCAACTTCAATCCCAAAGCCAGCTCCCCTGGCAGGGAGAATACCGGTTATCCTTCCGAACCAAGCAATCCCAACATTTCAAAATCCATCTGCGCATTCCCTCATGGGCTGGGGATGTAAGACTCTTCCTTAATAATGAACCCATTCAGGCAAATTTTCATAGAATTGATTTGCGAGAAAAAACCGCCCAGGGATTCGATCCACGCAAGGCGCAATATATTACGGTTGATCAGGTCTGGCAGGATGGGGATGCAATTTCTTTGCAAATAGATATGCCCATCCACGTTCATCACGTGCACAATAAAGTAAAAAGCTGCTCGGGGAAAGCAGCGTTATCACGTGGTCCGATTGTCTATTGCTTGGAAGGTCGCGACAATCCGGACGTGGATCTGGAGACAGTCACACCGGATTTATCGAGCCTGGTCGCAACATTTGATCCCAATCTTCTGGGTGGGGTCATGGCAATTCAGGGAAAAACGAAAGAAGGGGAAAGTCTAAGATTTATCCCATATGCCTGGTGGGCAAATCGCGGGTTCAGCCCGATGACTGTTTTTTTCAATAAATAATTTTTTTATGCAGCTAATAAACTTTTGGCTTTGGCAACAGCACGGCTGGCGTCTTCGGCAAATCCATCCGCACCTATCTGATCTGCATAGTTTTGTGTAACCGGCGCGCCCCCAATCATCACTTTTACATTGTCACGCAAGCCAGCTTCTTTCAAGGCTTCGATTGTATTTTTCATGTTGGGCATGGTAGTGGTCAACAAGGCAGACATGGCGATGATTTGAGCGCCATTTTCTTTTACTGCCTGAATGAACCGTTCTGGCGACACATCAGTACCCAGATCAATCACTTCGAAGGCAGCCCCTTCAAGCATCATGGCAACTAAATTTTTACCGATATCATGCAAATCGCCTTTGACCGTCCCGATCGCCACCTTGCCTGGTGATTGGACATCTGCTTCTGTTAGATAGGGTTTCAATAACTCCAGACCTTTTTGCATGGCTCGGGCTGCGATCAGCATTTCTGGGACGAAGTACTCACCTTCTTCGAATAATCTACCAACCTCACCCATGGCAGCAATCATACCCTGGTTGAGAATTTCCGCTGGTCCTATACCTTCATTCAACGCTTGCTGCACACCAGCGACAGTCTGATTGGCATTCCCATCCAGAATACCCTCATAAATTTTTTCTAACACAGTACTCATTCAAACCTCCAGAAAATTTTGGGATTATACCTATTTATGCAAAAAATTAGATTTTACCTGAGCTGAAAAAAGATAGATTGTGTTATTATACACGATATTTAATAAAATATGCTAAAATGATGACAACGTTGTCTTAACTATGGAAAAAAATCACAAATCTACCTCTTTTATCATTAATTTTGAACCTATCGGAAAACGAGTTATTAGCCACGAGGATGAAACTCTGGCTGAAAGCGCTTTACGAGCAGGCATCGACCTGATTACATCGTGTAATGGATTGGGTGTGTGTGGCTCCTGTAAAGTACAACTGATTGAGGGGCAACTTACTCCCCCTACGTCGAATGAAGTTAAAAAACTGAGAAAACTACGGGACAACCCCAATATGCGACTTGCCTGCCAGACTTTCCCGGTAAGTGATGTCACTATTTTCATCCCGCCAGGTTCACTTACCCAGGGTCAGCAATTACAGGTGGAAGGGCAATATCATCCGATTACTTTACTAACTCCATTTCGAGCTCATGTCCTGGATGTAGATCCGCCATCATTAAAAGACTTGCGAGGAGATTGGGAACGCTTGCAAGATGCTTATTATAATCAGGTTCATCAATCATTATCTGCTTCCCTCACCACTATTTCTGAAATTCCATCAATCATACGCTCTCAATGTTGGAAGGTTAAGGTTATTGTTCGGGAGGAGAACAATCATAATGAATTAATCTCTATCCTTCCACTTGATTCAGCTTATTATGGAATCGCATTGGATATCGGTTCAACAAAAATCGCAGCTTTCTTAATTAATTTGGAAAACGGTGAAATGCTGGATCAATCCGGTTTTATGAACCCCCAAATTTCTTTAGGCGAGGATGTTGTCAACCGGATCAGTCACGCCATACATAATCAGGACAATCTAAAAAAATTACAGGATTTATTGGTTGATCGCATACAGCAATATATTCAGGAAATCTCCCGTAAATATAAGTTGAATCCGAGTCAAATCATCGATATGGTGGTGGTCGGGAACACCGTTATTCATCACCTTTTCTGTGGTTTACCGGTTAAATCACTGGGAGAAGCGCCTTACGTGCCAGTTATTCAGACCAGTCTTTCAATCCCTGCCAGGTATCATGGTATTCACATCGCACCGGGTGCTTCCGTTTATCTCCCTCCCAACGTTGCCGGCTATGTGGGCGCAGATCATACTGCTGCTGTGCTTGCCACCCGTATTCAGGAAAGTCCCCAAACAATGTGTCTGATTGATATAGGCACCAATACAGAGATCAGTTTAATTCATTTGGAAAAAATTTATGCCTGTTCATGCGCTTCCGGACCAGCTTTTGAAGGTGCTCACATACAGGATGGTATGCGCGCAGCTCCTGGCGCGATCGACCAGGTAAAAATTGAGGACAATGAAATTTTTCTATCCACGATCGGAAAAAAACCTGCCACCGGTATCTGTGGTTCAGGGATTCTTTCGGTTATGGCAGAAATGCGTAAAAACCAGATTATTGATCAAAGAGGTGTGTTTAATCGCTCACACCCCATGATCAACCAGGAACAAAAGTATTTGGTTCTGAATAAAAACGAAAATGGTCAGGAGATTCGCATCACGCGCAAAGATGTCAATGAAGTTCAATTAGCAAAAGGAGCCATTCGGAGCGGCATTGAAATCTTGTGTCAAAAAGCAGATATTCAACCAGATCAAATTGACCATTTTCTGATTGCCGGAGCCTTTGGGAATTACCTGGATCTGGCCAGTGCAATAGAAATTGGCATGTTCCCGGATGTGCCATTGGAAAAATATCATCAAATTGGAAATGCGGCTGGAGCTGGCGCACGTATGCTGCTGATCAATCATGATCAAAGAAAGGTTGCTGAAATAGTTGGAAAACAAATCAATTACGTAGAATTGACAGCCGAATCCAGTTTCAATGATACCTATATCAGCGCCCTCATCATGGAGAAAAATGGCAATCTCAAGCAACTCCTTTAATGTGATCGCCTGTGAAGCTTTGTCACGAGCGGTCTATTTCTATGCCGCCAAATCCCCGCATCGCATTAACCTCACCCTGCAAAAAATCGGATTGCATGACCGTCCCACCAGCCTGCGTGAGCATTTGCAGAAACTCATCGATCAAACACCTTCTGAGGATTATGATGCCATCCTGCTCACCTATGGACTGTGTGGCCGCGCCATTGATGGGCTTGTCAGTCGTGATCTACCCCTGGTCATCCCCCGCGCGCATGATTGTATCACCCTCTACCTGGGTAGCCGGGATGCTTACACGGAGCAACAGAACAACCAGCCCGGGACCTATTGGTACTCACAGGATTACCTGGAACGCTCCGGACGATATGGCGAAAACATGGCTTTGGGTAGCGCTTTACCTTCTGATTTGAATAATACCTACGATGAGTACGTGCGTAAATACGGGGAAGATAACGCCAAATATCTCATGGAAACCCTGAGTGGCTGGCAAAAGCACTACACCCGCGCAGTGCTGTTTGAGACTGAATTTGGCGTAGATGAGGAAATCCGCCAGAAAGCTGAGGACCAGGCACACCAAAACGGCTGGCAACTGGAATCCATCCCAAGCAATTTCCAGTTAATTAAAAAACAAATTTTCGGCCAATGGGATGATGACTTTCTGGTTGTTCCCCCTCAGCATCGAGTTCAAATGACCGCAGATGAAGGGATAATAATGGCTATTCCATCAAGCGATCATGAGTTATAACTACGGAAACCTATACGTCGGGTTTGGAAAGCCTGGGTGTAAGGATTCTTCTGCAAGGATGCGTGTTAATGGTATCCTATGAATCAATCCACGGGATAGGTATCTACAGGATAGGTATCCACAGGATATCCATTTGTCAACGTATCCTATGAATCAATTCATAGGATAAATAATTTCAAACTATTTAAAAATAGTTAGGACAGCCAACTGATTTCAATCAGTTTGGTCTTTGGTTTTACAAGTTGGGAAAAAACTTTTACTGCCAGGATGGGTATCAACGTATTCTATGAATCAATCCACAGGATAGGTATCCATAGGATATCCATTTGTCAGCGTATCCTATGAATCAATTCATAGGATAAATAATTTCAAACTATTTAAAAATAGTTAGGACAGCCAACTGATTTCAA
>ENA-OSEO01004826-OSEO01004826.1-sediment-metagenome-genome-assembly--contig:-NODE-4826-length-13672-cov-3.585877_pt1 | contig 13672 bp, 14 predicted proteins | sample MGYA00237883_ERZ534232 | MGnify/ENA metagenome assembly ERZ534232 | reverse complement strand
CGATATGAACACCTCCGAGGCAGGGTTCGGTATGGGCCCTGCCTTTTTTTGAAGAAAGGACCGGCGAATTGAGCTGCGAGGAAAAACGGAAAATGGATCGGTTTGACCTGGAACTCCCGGCATGGATTTCCGTGACCGTCGAAAACGGAAAGCCGGAAACCTTCAAAGTTGTTACCCGAAATATCTGCGCCGGAGGGGCTTACCTTCAGACAGACAAACCCCTTCCCGTGGGAACAGAGGTTGAAATGGATCTTATCCTTCCTCTCGATCGTTTGCAAAAACTTGGAGCACGGCCTGCACGCATCGATGTTACAGGGGCGGTGGTCCGGAATGAATCGCAGGGTGTTGCGGTCTGTTTCGACAAGCGGTATCAGATATCGCCGTTACACAAATAGTGAACGGATAATTGTGAACGGTGAACAGTGAACAGTGAACAGTGAACAGTGAACGGTGAACGGTGAACGGTGAATTGTGAATTGTGAGCAGTGAACGGTGAGCAGTGAACAGTGAACGGAGAGTTACAAATAGGAAACAGGAAAGAGGATAGAGGCCCGAAGGTAAGAAGGTGAGAAGGGGAAAGGCAGAATAGAGGAGTCAGGAGTTAGGAGATAGAAGAATTAGAAGATCAGGAAAGAGGAAAAAAGCTCAAAGAATTTAAACAAATAGAACCAATTCAACCAACAAAACCAGCATAACCAATTCAACTCTAACACAACCATAAATCGACGGATTTGAGACGAGATCCGGTTAAATTTCAGGCTGGATATCACGATTTGCCACTCTAACAGATGTTGACAAAAATGATTGCATTGCATATATTGATTGCATCTTTTGAGCGAAAGGAGGCATCAAAAATATGGCAAGCTTGACCTTGCGGAATATCGACGAATCCTTGAAAGCAAAGCTCCGCATGAGTGCTGCAGAAAACGGCAGGTCGATGGAAGAGGAAGCGCGACAAATTCTAAAGGAGTTTCTGTTGCGAAAGAGGTCCTCTAAAGGCATCGGTTCTCGCATCTCCAAACGTTTTGCCGCGATCGGTGGGACGGATTTGCCCGAGGTGCCACGGTCCGTTCCGCGCCGGCCACCGACATTCTTACCGGATAACACGCAGTGATTCTCATAGACACCAATGTTCTCTCGGAACTCATGCGTCCCATGCCTGATTCCCATGTGGTTCAATGGCTGGATGCCCAGCCGGCTTGGGATGTGTGGATCAGCGCCGTAACAGTTTCTGAAATTCGACTGGGAATCTCGCTGTTACCTGACGGCAAGCGCAAGACACTATTGCAGGACACGGCTGAACAGATGTTTCTGGAGGATTTTCCCGATCGGTGCCTGCCCTTCGATTGTGAGGCCGCTGTTGAGTACGCCCTGATTGTGGCGAAGCGGAGCAGGCAAGGCCGTCCCATCACTATTGAAGATGCGCAGATTGCTGCAATTGCCAGAACGGCTGATTTGGTACTGGCAACGCGAAATATCAAGGACATTTCAGATATCAGTGGATTGAAGCTGGTTAACCCTTGGGCGGATTAAGGAAGATGGATCAGGAAGATCTTCCCCTCGTTATACTTGAGGCCATGAGTTATAATTTGCCGATGCTGATGAGTGATATACCGGCCAATAGAGAAGTTGCTTTTACAGGAGAGCCCTTTCCTGTCGGAAATGTTAAAGAACTGGCTGGTAAATTAAAAATGTTTCTTAAAAATCCTTCCTGTTTAACCCATGGACCATTTAACGATTTGACTAAAGCAGAAAGTGAGAAGGGGAAAGGCAGAATAGAGGAGTCAGGAGTTAGGAGATAGAAGGGAAAGGGCGGAAGAGCGGAAAGGCAAGAAAGTGAGAAGGGGAAAGGCAGAATAGAGGAGTCAGGAGTTAGGAGTTAGAAGGCCGAGGACGGAAGATCAGAAGGGGAAAGGCAGAATAGAGGAGTTAGGAGTTAGGAGATAGAAGGATTAGAAGATCAGGAAAGAGGAAAAAATACCAAAACAGAATTTATTCAGCTCGTTGTTCACAGTTTACCGTTCACAGTTCACCGTTTACCATTACCCAACATAACCACCTCAACCATCTAAACGATCTAAACGATCTAAACGATCTAAACCATCTAAACGATCTAAACCATCTAAACCATCCTAACGATCCCAACGATCCTAACGATCCAAACGCTCTAAACCACCTGCTAATAATACCCCCGGATCGGTTCCTTTCGTCGGTTCAGCACATACCCCAAAAATTTTTCGTTGGGGATCAATTCCAGTGCCTTTTGGACATCCTTGATGGAGGTCCGGCCTTCTGCCACCACCATGACAATCGCATCCACCAGGGGCGCAAAGGCAATGGCGTCCGCACCCGATAAAATCGGCGGCACGTCAAAAATCACATACCGGTCGTCATACCGATGCTTGATCTCCCTGACCAGGGCTTTCATCTTTGGGGACCCCAGCAGTTCCGCACTGTTGGTGATGGTTTTGCCTCCTGATATGACGGTCAGCTTTTCGATATTGGGCCAGACAATGAGATCCCTGAGGGTACAGCCGTTCACCAGATAATCGACAATCCCCTTATCGAATGGATACCCCAGGTACTTGTGGACGTTTTGACGCCTGAGATCGCAATCCACCAATAGGACGGTCTGGCTGAATTCCCTGGCAAAGGCTCCGGCCAGGTTGATTGCGGTGAGGGTCTTTCCCTCGTCAGGCAGCACGCTGGTCACCATAATGGTATTCCAGTTCTTACCTTCGGCACGCTGCTGGAGATTGGTCCGCAAAATTTTGTAATACTCCGCCTCCTGAGAATTCGGAAGCATGGAGACACACCGGTTTCGGGCCAGCTGTTCAACATCGAGATGAATGGCGCAGCTCTCACAATAGACCGGCGATTTCCAGTCACTTGAAGGCGATGTTGTTTCCGGCGCGGATTCCTCGATCTTCTCCGGGCCAATCTCTTTTACCGCTGTTTTCTGCTCGAGTTCCTTCCGCAGCTGTTTTGCCTTTTCGATGGATTTTTTGAGCTTCATGTTGTTACAACCTCCGGTTGTTGGTTTGGAGCGTTTGGATCGTTTGGATCGTTTGGATCGTTTGGAACGTTATGATCGTTATGATCGTTGGGAGCGTTGGGAGCGTTTGGAGCGTTAGGATCGTTAACCATCTAAACCTACAAACCAAAATTCCGCATCAGTTTCGCCCAGAAAATATCCAGATCCATGAACAGAAAGTGAAATAGAACAATACCCCCGACAATACCCAATGCCAGCGCGACGATGATCGTGATTTGTTTTTTCCTCTCCCGCTCGAGATCTTCCCTGGTTTTAATTTCAGGTATTCCCGCCAGCACGGGAAAAGACGTGGCCGTCACCAGGCTCTCGGAATTCCGAATGGACGGGTCGGTGAATTCCCTGAAAGACGCCCATCCCACACCGGCGCCGATGCCGAGCACCATGCCGATCAGCATGATGGCCAGTCGGTTCGGTTTATCCGGTTTTTCCGGCAGCCGGGCCGGATCGATAAGGGTAAACCGTTCCCCTTTCTGCTCTTTTTCAAGGCCCTGGGCCACCTCGGCCTCCATGTGTTTCCTCATGAGGTCATTGTATTTGGCCTGGGTGTTGTCCCGCTCGATGAGGATGGCTTTGTAAGTTTCTTCGACTTTCGGGGTTTCGGCAATCCTTTGACGGTACAGATCCGCAGTTTTTTCGGCTTCCCGGACTTGCCGTTTGATCGAATCAATGTCCGCCCGTGTGCTGGAAAGCTGGGCGGCCAGGGTGATATATACCGGGTTGTCCGGCATATCGCTGGAATTTCCGGGATTGTCCGTTTTGCCGGACGAATTTTTTAACTGCGTTTCGAGCTCTTCGATTTCAGCCTTGGTTTTGATTACGTCCGGATACTGGTCGGAAAACCGGGTTTGAAGATGCACCAGTTGAACCTTGAGTTCATCCAGCCGAGTCTTGTCTCTCTTTTCTTCTTTGCGGGGCACGTTGGCCAACTGGGCCATCAGATACCCTTCCCTTTCTTTCACGCTGCGAAGCTGCTCGCCAAGACGCTGAATATTGCTTTCGATATTGTTCAGGCTCTGCATATTGACCTGGAGCAGATCCGGCAGTTCATTGACATGGGCCTCTTTGAATGCCGCCAATTGCGATTCCAGGTCCGTCAGTTTCACCTTAACCTTTTCCATCTCCTGTTCCAAAAAATCGGTGGTTTCCGTGGCCTTTTTTTCTCGAACCTGGAGGTTTTCTTCCAGGAACAATGACGTAAGCGTATTGGAAATCCGCTGAACCATCTGGGGGTCCTTCCCTTCATATGAAAGGGTAAAGGCGATGGTCGCAGCGCTGGGTCTCCCGGTGCGCGGATCCACGACATCGGTATTGATGGGTTCCATGGTGATGTCATCCTTCATCTTGGCCACAATTTCTTCGGAGGTCCACTTGTCCTTGAGATCCGGATAGGGATTGAACCGGTTGACGATCTCCAGGAGCCGTGAAAAACTCGTGATCCGCTGATGGATGGACTGGAGGCGCTGCTCCGCATAGCTGGTCACAGAGGTCTTGACATATTCGTCAGGGATGTCCTGCTCTTCGATGAGAATCGTGGATGTGGACGTGTAGATGGACGGGAGGGCCAGGGCGACGATGGCGGCCGTAAAGAAAATAACAGCGGCCGGGAGGATAAAACTCCATTTTCTCCGTTTCACGATGGCCAGATAATCGTTTAAAGTCATTGCATTGGGTTCCATGTGCTTCCTCTTGTTGAGATGGTTTGGATCGTTTAGATGGTTTGGATCGTTTGGAGCGTTTAGATGGTTGAGATCGTTTAGAGCGTTAGGATCGTTTGGATCGTTGAGTTCGTTTGGAGCGTTTGGATCGTTAAGTTGGTTGAATGGTAAACTGTGAACGGTGAACGGTGAACGGTGAACAACGAGCTGAATAAATTCTGTTTTGGTATTTCTTCCAGGCTTCAAGCTTTTTATGCGGCTTATTCACCATTCACTTTTCCCTCTTTCCTATTTCCTATTTCCTATTTGTTGTTCCCTGTTCACTGTTCACTATTCACTGTTCACTGTTCACTATTCACTGTTCACTGTTCACTATTCAAACAGCGGTATCCCGTAACTCACCTGGACAAAAAAGCGGTTCCGTTCGGGTTCGGTATCATCGACCCGGTCTTTAAGCCGGGTATAGGTGTAGGATGCCTTCAGCACCAGGTGTTCGATGATTTCATAGCTCAGCTCGGGTCGGATGCTGAGGGTATCCTCATCGATCTCCTCCAGTGCCAGCTTCCCGACGTCCGCCTTGTTGATAAAATATTCGGCGGCCAGGCGCACTGAAAATTTTTCTGCAAATCGATGCCGGATGTTCAGCAAAAAAGAGGTCCGGTCCGCGGTGCCGTCTCTTCCGCTCACGGGCCGGAGTTCTTTGGAGGCGGTGACGTCCGCACGGGTCGTTTCCCCGGCATACCCCAGGACAATCCGGCCGTAAGGACCCCACTCATTCTCGGTTTCCGTGGTGGTGGTGACGATCAAAAACGGGGGAGAGACTACGACAGTGGGAACCTCGAACTCCGAAGCCGCATACCGGGCACCCACGTCCACCAGCAGGGTGAAAATTTCCGTGAGGGCACGGCTGAATCCCAGGGTGGCGTACAAAAATTCGACGTCCGTGTCGTCCGTATCGTAATAGGAATAACCGGCATTGATCCGTCCCACCGTGCGGGGCATCCATTTGCTCAAATCATGCGTAAATCCAAGGTTTACAATGTGAAACTCGTAATCCGTAAATTCCGAATCGTCAAACGTGTCCTCCTCATAGGTGTAGGACACCCCTGCGGCGGATTTCTCCGTCAGGACCACATCACCGGAAAGACCGCCGTTCCATCGTTTCCGCTCCACCGGTCCCAGCACGATACCCGTGGTTTCAAGGTCCCGGTCCGGCCGGGAGTCCTCCGAATACCCGCCGCTGGCACCGAGGGTCACCCGTTCGGTGATCTTGTAGTTGATGCGTCCGCTGTAGAACTGCTCCACGTCATCGAGATCGTCGTTGTCGTCATACATGACGCCGTTCAGCTTGGCGGAGAGATTCAATTGTGTCCGCTCGGTCCGGTTCGAAAGATCCAAACCGCCGAAAAGGGTGGTGATGAAATCGTCGATTTCATTACTGTCGTCAAAAAACAGGTTGTCGTTGTACTCTCCGATGGTCCCAATGGAAGGGGTCAGCTTAAATTCATCGGCCGACACACCAAAGGGGAGTATCATTGACAACACCACCAGCCAGATTGCCAGACCGGGTCTTTTTATACAAACCATATTCACCTCATTAAAAGTTACAAGTGAACCTTAGGTAAAGAAGATCAGAAAATCAGAAGATAAGAAGGTTAGTCAATTAAAAACAAAACTTCCTGGCATTTCTTTCGACGGAATTCAACATTGCGATGATTTGTTCATATTCGTCATCAAGCTTATCAAAAACTTCTTGATCTATATATGGTTTATGTCCTTATTCATTTTCATTCTTTTATCTTCCAATCTTCCTCACTTTCTTAGCTTCTCATCTTCTGCATTTCTGATCTTCTGCTCTTTTCACCTTCTGCATTTCCAACCTTCTCACCTTCTCACCTTCTTATCTTCTCACCTTCTCACCTTCTCACCTTCCGCCCTCTGCTCTCCCTTTTTACGGTACCACCACCACATCCCCTCTCTCCAACCTGACATTCTGCTCCAGGTTCTCCCCTTCCGAGACAGGGTCGTACTCAAAGGGAAACATATCGGTTTTGCCGCCGGTTTCCCGGAAGATTTTGATTTTGTTACGTTTGGCAAAGGCATTGAGCCCGCCGGCCATGGCCAGTGCCTGGAGCACGTTCACATTGGTGTTGAGCACAAAGCGCCCCGGGTGGTTGACCTTCCCGATGACGTAGATGAGCATGCTGTTGACCTGGTTCACCATCACCGAAAGCTCCGGGTTGGGCTCAAAGGGGTTGATCTTTTCTTTCAGCTCTTTTTCAAGAACCGCAAGGGTTTTGTCGCCCACCACGACTTCACCGATCAGCGGAAAGTGGATTTTACCGTCCGGTAGAACGGTCACCGCCCTGGTTAGGGCCTCGTTGTTCCACACCGAAATATCCAGCACATCCCCCGGCCCGATGACGTAGTCGCCGATGGGAGATACTGCCATTTCGGCCTTTGGCTGATCCGCCGCCTGCAACGGTGATATGGTCACGAGCAAGATCGCCATAATCACTGCCGATACAATGTTTCTGTTCATGAATTTCCTCCGTGTTTGGTTAAATGGTTAAGATCGTTGGGATCGTTGTGAACGTTGAGATCGTTAGGATCGTTTGGATCGTTTGGATCGTTGAGATCGTTGAGATCGTTAGGATCGTTGGGATCGTTAGGATCGTTGGGATCGTTGGGAACGTTAAGATCGTTGGGAACGTTTGGATCGTTGAGGTGGTTATGTTGGTTGAATTGGTTGAATTGGTTCTATTTGTTTAAATTCTTAGAGTTTTTTCCTCTTTCCTGATCTTCTAATTCTTCTATCTCCTAACTCCTGACTCCTCTATCCTGCCTTTCCCCTTCTGCCCTTCTTGGCCTTCCGCCCTTTCCCTTCTATCTCCTAACTCCTGTCTCCTCTATTCTGCCTTTCCCCTTCTCACCCTTCCGCCCTTCCGCCCTTTCCCTTCTAACTCCTAACTCCTGTCTCCTGGCTTCTGCTCTTCTCACCTTCTGCCCTTCTCACCTTCTAACCTTCTAAGCACTTCTGACGCTTCTTCTCTTCCGCTGAATTTTTCATTCCCCTCAACGGCCTTGGCCAGCTTTTCCCTGGCCTCGATGATCCTGCCGCTTTTGTACAGGGCCATGCCCATGTGGTAGTTGAATATCGGATTTTCAGGCTCCCGCGCCAACGCCTTTTCCAGGTATTCCAGAGCCTGCGAAACATCTCCCTTCCGGTAGTAGATCCAACCCAGCGTGTCCTGAATCGACGGTTCGCCGGATCGAAGGGTTTGGGCGCGTTTGGCCAGTGCCAGGGCCCGGTCCAGGTCTTTTTCGAAATCCGGACCTTCGCTCAAAAGGGCGGCAAGATTGTTGGCCGCGATCCAGAGGTTCGGGTGTTTTTCCAGGGCCTTCTCATACACTGCCACGGCCTTGTCCGCTTCTCCGCTCTCCTGGAAAATATATGCCAGGCCCAAATACGCGGCAGGATTATTCGGATTGGTTTTCAAAGCGGTCTCGAATTTTTCTTCTGCAGCGTCTCTTTTGCCCTGGACCATGTAGAGCCGCGCCAGGTTGTTGATCGGTTCCGGCCACTGGGGCTGGAGCGCTGCGGCTTTTTCGAAGGCGGCTTCCGCCTTTGCATAGTCTCTTTTCGCACCATGGATTTTTCCCAAAAGATTATGGGACAGTGCATCCTCCGGGTTTCTTTGGATGTTCGCCATACAGCGCTGAATCGCCGTGTCATATTTCTTCCCCAGCACATACAGGTTGATCAGGTTCTCAAAAATAAGGGCGGACCGGGGGTTGGCCTGATACCCTTCTTCCAGAACCTGTATGGCCTGCCCGACGTCTTTCTGCCTTAAATGCAGCTGTGCCAGTTTAAGGTAGCCGGCAGGATTTTCAGGGGCTTTGTTTTTAATGGCATCATACTGTTGTTTTGAGCCTTCGAAATCCTTCCTGGCGGACAGCAGGTCCCCGAGTTCGGCACGTACCTGATGATCCTCCGGATGACTTTCAAGGATCTTTCTCAGCTGGGCTTCGGCATTTTCAGGGTCTTTCTTAAACACATACACCCGTGCAAGGGCCCGCAAAACGTCCCTTGAATCCGGATCCACCTTGAGCGCGTTGTTCAATGTGTCCTTTGCCAGATCGATTTCCCTGTTCATCACATGGGCCTCTGCCAGACCGAGGTAGGCCGGGATATACCCGGGCTTATCCGTGACCACGGCTCTGAACTCGGATACGGCGTCCATGCCGTTTTTGTTTTGCAGCAAAATCTTCCCCTTTATAAAATGGGCCTCCACGCTCTTGGGGTTCTCCTTGATCACTTCATCTACGGTTTGTTCGGCTTCGCGGATATCCCCTTTGCTCAAATAGACGCCTGCCAGGGTGTTTTTGGCCTGGATGATCATGGGGTGTGCCGGGTTTTTTTCAAGTGCCAGGCATTGCTTCAAGATTACCACAGCCTCTTCCATCCGTTTCAGGCTCACATACAGCTCGCTCAAGCGAAACCGGAGATTAAAGCTCTGGTCATTTTTTTCGATCCCCTCTAAAAGGGTCTGTTCCGCGATCTCGAACTGCTTTCTGGTTATGTAGAACCGTGCGGCTGCAATCCGGCTGTTTTCATCACCCGGATTTTTGGCAATGACGGCTTTGACAAGATTTTCGGCATCTTCCTGTTTGCCCTGACCCCATAACAGATTGGCCAGGTTGATCTGATGGCCCGGCTCATCCGGGGCCAGCTCAACAACCTTTTTCTGTAACCGGACAGCGTCATCCAGCTGTTTTTTCCCGACGTAAAATTCTGCCAGGGCACCGTGCAGTCGGACGGATTCCGGGTTATTGGCAATGCCTTTATTAAGTGTATTTTCAATATGTTGATTGTCATTGTTTAAAGCATAAGCTGAAGCCAGTATCAGAAAAATATCCTCGCGTTTTTCGTTTTCGGCCGCCAGTTTTTCAAAGAGAGAAACGGCCGCATCCGTCTGTTTTTGGGCCAGCAGAACCGAACCTTTTAATATCATGGCATCGATGTTTTGAGGCGCTTCTTTCAGGATTAGCTCCGCTTTTTCCATGGCTTTTTCCGGATGTTTTGACACCAGAAAGATCCTTCCCAGTTGGAGTTGTGCGTCCAAAAGACCCGGCGCCAGTTCTGCCGCCTTTGAAAAGCCTGCATACGCCTGTCTCAGGTTCCCTTCTTTGAGCTCCGCCATCCCGAGCATATGGTAGGCATCGGCAAACTTGGGGTCGATCTGGATCGCATTTTTGAACTCCAGCCGGGCTTTCACGAATTCGCCCTTTTCATACAGCGTCTTTCCCTTTTCGAAAAACTTCGCCTTTTTTTCATCCGGGCCGCCGCAGGCGACGACGGTCAGCGCAACGAAAAGCGCAAATACGAGATAAAGACGTTGATGCGTAATTCTCATTATTCCTCCAATGGGTATTGTTGGATTGGTTAAATGGTGAACGGTGAACTGTGAACTGTGAAGATTTGTTGGAAACTACTTTTCTTTCCTAAGATACTTAATAAGTCCGGCTATGAGCTTGCTTTCTGTTTCCATTTCTTGGTCTATTGATTCACAGTCCCTATCTGAGAAATAACCCAATTCTTTACAAATGATTATTTGAGTGTCCAACTCAGAAAGAGATCCTTGTGCATTAAAAAGGAACTGAATAAATTCTTTTTTGGTATTCCTTCCGGCCCCTTCAGCTATATTGCTCGCAACTGAAACAGCTGCTCTTCTCATCTGAGATATCAGTCCAAATTTTTCTGTTTCCGGAAGCCTTTCAGTTAGCTTATATATTTTAATTGTCAATGCGATGGCATTCTTCCAGGCTTCAAGCTTTTTATGTGGCTTATTCATCTTTTCACCCTTAACTGTTCACTGTTCACCATTCACTGTTCACCACTCACTGTTCACCGTTCACCGTTCACTGTTCACTATTCACCATTCACTGTTCACCACTCACTGTTCACCGTTCACCGTTCACTGTTCACTATTTTAATCCGGTACGTATTTCGGCAAAATCGGCCACAGCTCGGCGATAAACCCCTCCAGTTCGGCATACGCCGCTTCCATGGACTGTTCGGGCCCAACGGTCATTTCAGCGCGAACCAGCGCGCCGTCCGTCCGCTGTTTGGTAATTCCATCCCAAATCAGGTAATATTTGTTCATCCAGGGGCTGGTGATCACCCGCCCCTTTTGCAAAAAGAAATAGCTACCCAGCAGGCGGGTATCCCCTTTTTCCATGATCATTGTCATGATCTCTATTTCTCTGTCAGGAGCGACACGAACCGGATACGCTTTGGATCGGACCAGTGAAAAGCCACCCCCTAAAATGCACGCCTGGGGCGCGTGCGCCGTGTGATTGGTCGCCTGATACTCGTAAAACGGTATCAGCAGATAAATCATGTTGGGGGATCCCGGCTTGTAATAGCGCGCCTTTACATAGTCATCGGCCCACAGGGAATTTAAAATCTCTTCTGTAATATATTCCCGTTGTCCGTGCCAGTCGCCGATGTTCATGGGAAAATAGTCAAACGACGTTCTTTGGGGAAGGTTGCCGGATGACGGAATCTGTTTCAATCCCCACCCACTGACGGCGAACAACAGGCACAGAGCAATGGTCAGGACCACGGGTTTTGCCCAGGGTCGGTTAGGATCGTTGAGATCGTTTGGAACGTTTGGAACGTTTGGATCGTTGAGAGCGTTTTGAGCGTTTAGAGCGTTTAGAGCGTTGGGTTGGTTGGGATCGTTTGGAGCGTTGGGATCGTTATGATCGTTGAGATCGTTGAGATCGTTTAGAACGTTTGGAGGGTTTGGATCGTTGGGATGGTTGAGAGCGTTGTTTTCTTGCGAAGCGGTGACACCCTTTCCTTCTGCGGGTCCGCAGGAGGAATCGTCTGTGTGGGTCTGTGCAAATCTGTGTCCTATTCGTTTTAGGATCAATGCCGTCGCGACCAGAAAAGCGCCCGCAATTATGAACATGAGCCATCCGGAGAAATCATGAAACAGATTTTCCGCGAGTTCCGGGTGGCCGCCCGCATTCAGCAAGGCCGAAATCCATATTCTGACGGCATTTATGAAAACCGACAGCGGAACAATCAAAAAAAGCAGAACCGCCCATCGCCACCAGTTTTTAACGAAAAAATACGCCACCAGGAGAGCCATCAAAATCATGGGCATAAAATACCGCAGCCCGGAGCAGGCATCCGCCACCTCCAATCTTTGAACCCCGATGTCGATAATGTTGCCTTCCAGCAAGACACTGACCCCGACAGCCCGCAGCATCCACACGGCCAAGTCGCTGGCCGCCATTTTCAGCTTGAACGTCAGCACCTGGTTCACAAAGGGCGGCAGCGGAACGATAAATATTAAAATCAACAGCGGAAATGCAAGATGCCGGGTTCTTTTGCCGTAAAGCAGGACGCACAGCCCAACCACGCATCCCCAGATTCCCATGAACATCAAGGCCCTCACGGACCCCAGTTCACCGACAATGATCAAAAAAACGGACAGGATGATCGGCGCCAGCGCCCACGGACTCCAGGAAAACTCCCCAAAGGCGAAGCCATGGTTGGGAGCGTTTAGAGCGTTTAGAGCGTTTAGATCGTTGGGATCGTTGAGAGCGTTTAGAGCGTTTAGAGCGTTAGGATCGTTTAGATCGTTGGGATCGTTTAGATCGTTGGGATCGTTGGGATCGTTGGGATCGTTGAGATCGTTTTTTCTGACATCCGACATCCGATCTCTGTCCTCTTTCCCCTTTGCCCTCTGCCCTATGCCCTTTCCCTGCGCTCCGCGTTTCTCCCAGCAAAGATACGCAAACAGCGGCACGATGAGATAGCAGTAGCTGTTGTCTCCACTGGACCATCGTTCTATCAGTTTCTGAAATACCGGTATGTAGGCGACCGCAAAACAGGTGAGGATCACCAGCGGCAATCCATACATCAGCCAACGAACTTTTTCCGTATTATCCTGACGCATTTATTATCCTTGAAAAAATAAGATGAAATGCTATCCTTACCAAATGGTAAGGCTTTTTACGATCAATATGAGTTTAATAGCGTTTTAGCTTTTTCCTAATATTTCGAGGTGATGCACATGATTACAAGCACGGTATCCTCAAAAGGGCAGGTGACCATTCCCAAAAAGATCAGAGAGTTTCTTAAGGTGGAAAAATTTGACAAGATTGTTTTTATTCCTCTTGAGGACGGAAAGGTGATGATCACAAGCAAACAAACTCCGGTTTCCGAATTGTTCGGCATGTTAAAACACCGGAAATTGCAACAACCTGTTTCAGTTGAAGAAATGGAAATTGAAATCCGGAAAAAAAGAACCGAAAGAGGAAAAAATTGATTGCCCTTGATACGAATACCCTTGTAAGGCTGCTCATTGAAGATGATGAGAAACAAGCCTCTACGGTGAAAAACATCATAGAATCGGCGGAAAAAAAGGCCGGCGAATCATCATCTTAACCGAGGTGCTCATTGAGACGGTATGGGTGCTTGAATCCGTTTATACATGTACACGGGAAGATATTTACCGGTTTCTGGAAACTCTGACCTGTACATCCGTATTTACTTTTTCAGAACCGCAGGTTATTGCGAATGCGATTCGCCACTTCAAGAAAGGCGGCGATTTCGCAGACCTTGTCATCGTTATGCAGGCATTGAATCATCAAGCAAAAAGACTGTTGAGTTTTGATAAAAAGCTCCAAAAATTATTCCCAGATTATGTTGTTGAAAATCTTGATCCCAAGGTTCTGTGATAGGATGGTTGGGATCGTTTAGAGCGTTTAGAGCGTTTAGAGCGTTTGGATCGTTGAGATGGTTTGGATGGTTTAGAGCGTTTGGATCGTTTTGATGGTTTAGATCGTTTAGATGGTTTAGATCGTTTAGATCGTTAAGATCGTTAAGATGGTTTTGTTGGTTGAATTGGTTGAATTGGTTGAATTGGTTCTATTTGGTTAA
>ENA-OSEO01004824-OSEO01004824.1-sediment-metagenome-genome-assembly--contig:-NODE-4824-length-13673-cov-5.240733_pt1 | contig 13673 bp, 7 predicted proteins | sample MGYA00237883_ERZ534232 | MGnify/ENA metagenome assembly ERZ534232 | reverse complement strand
CCGACCCTCCCCTTCAAGGGGGCCATATACAAGAAAGCCAGTGAGACCTTCTCACTGGCTTTCTTGCTTTGGCTGATGCATATATTATTCAGCACTGAACTTGGAAAGGTTCCAGCGGAGCCCGTGTTAGCAGTCTGAAAAGGGGGCGGGTTCGGCGCGGCGCTGGACCGAGCATTGTTCCTAGCTGGATTTGCCCCCTTGGGGAATGACCTGTATAACCAGAATCTATCATGTGTCAATTAGGTATTTATATTTCTTTATAACGGGACGCTAAAACGGTTTAGTGAGTTGGCACGCTAGTCGTGAGGTTCGCGGATCGTTTTTCTTTGGCGAAAATCGCTTGAGAATGTGGGCTGAAAAATGTGGGAGCGGTATTTTATTAGTTTCGAGCCGAATCGCTGTAAGATTCCGCTCCCACCGCAATCGCTGGCAACTAGAAAATCCCTGGAATATTCTGCCAATTGATTAGATCAACAGAGTAGAATACCAGCCCCGAGGAGGTCATTCCAACTAGATCCCCTCTGCCGTCGGCATCGAAGTCGCCGCACGTCAGGTAGCCAAGGGTTCCCGGGAGGTATTGCCAATTGGTTTTATCCAGAGTGTAGTAAATCTGTCCCGATTCCGTCAATCCGGCGAGATCGGCAGTTCCGTTGCCGTCAAGATCGCACGCGGTGATTTGTGCCAGCACGCCTGGCAAGTAGTTCCAGTTTGCCCGATCGGTGGTATAGTAGATATCGCCTGCGCTGGAAACTCCAACCAGATCGTCTTTCCAATCTCCATTCAGATCTCCTGAACTGAGTTGCCGTAACACTCCGGGTATCCAATGCCAGTTAACAAGATCCAGGGTGTACCAAATTTGACCGGAAGAGGTGAGTCCGGCCAAATCTGCGATTCCGTCTCCATTGAGATCTCCGGCAGTTATTTGGCTCAAGACGCCCGGGATCAACAGCCAATTTGCGAAGTTCCGAGCATAATAGATCTGATCGGCACTTGTCAGGCCGATGATATCGGCAACAGGAGCTCCCGCCAGGTTGCCGGCAGTCACTTTCGCCAGGGTCCCGGGTAGATATTGCCAGTTTGAACGGTCGGTGGAGTAGAAAATCGATCCTGTTTTGGTGACGCCAACGATATCGTCCGTGCCGTCGCCGTTGAAATCGCCGGCTGCCAGCCGTTGAGAAGTGAGATGTTCGGGTTCGGGTTCTGGACCAGGTCCAGGGTCGGGACCGGGTTCTGCACTTGGCCCCTCTGCACTCCAAGTCCCCGAAGCTTCCGCGTCGCATTCGTAACTTTGTGCATACCAGGTTCCGCTGCAAACGTATTTGCCCCCGCTCGTTGTTATGGCTCCGGTCATGCTGAGCTGCCCGATGTTCGGAATGTCCGCTGCGATCATGACGCTGTTGCCGGTGATGGTAGTTGAGAGGCCGTCAAACCGCAAATGCCTGGTGCATGAAGTTCCGACCGTGTCGAATTCCGTACCAAAATAAAGGATACTATTATCCGTCACCATGAAATAAACGATGTAATCCTGGTCTGTCGTGCCGGACCATTCACCATTATAATCGGGACCGTCGGTTACAGCGAATTGACCGACGCCAACTGAAACAGAGCCATCCCATTGCTGACTTCCCCGGGATGCGGGTGCGACACAAAACATCGCCAATGACATGATGAGAGAGACAAAGATGTACATTTTGGGCTTCATGAGGTTCTCCTAATCTAATTTAATCGTGTTGGACATTGCTGAAATGCCGGGCACAGAATTCTCAGCGCATTATCTGCCGCCAGGAGCCGGGCAGCTTATTGGTGACAAAACTGACTCCCAAGCCTACCTCGTTGTTGTAAGTGCCGTCGCCGTAAGAGCTGAGAGTCGTTCCTCCGGCCGGTTTGTTGGCTTTAACATACAGATGTTCGTCCTCCACGACGATTCCCATCACGTTTCCGACATTTGCCTGCACTACGGAGGGTTGTTCAGGCAGGGCCGCCAGGTCCAGCGAGTAGAGGCTCCCATGACTGCTTCCGGTAGTTGGAGGCGAGCAGGGATCTTCGGTATCAGAGGTTGCGGTGCCGAAATATACGACTCCCGCCGCTGCGTAGGCTTCCGCCCATATGCGCTCACCGGCCGGCAGACTCCAGCTCCATACGGCGTCCGTCTCTTCCTGTATCTGCGAACATGTGCACTCGAGCCCGCTGTTGTCGCGACTCCTCGAATCGAGACCGAGCGGCCCGCAGGCGTCGTCGAACACATAAAATTTATAGACAGTGCCGCTGTAATTCGGATCGTCGTTGAAATATGGGCTGTCTCCGGTGCCGAACATTATCTTCATATGATACTCGGAAACATAGCCGTCATCATCGTATGAAGTTTGCGAGTAGACGGTTGGAGAGGCGTACACCGGCTGGGACACTTTGACCAGGACACAATCTTGAATTTCGTCCAAATCCAGAAGGTTGGATGGATTATCGGGAATATTCACCCGGTACATATGACCTTTATCGTCGCCCACATAGAAGCGGTCGACATAGCCGTTTCCATTGGCATCGGCAATGGCCGGGCTGCCGCTCAGCAACGCTCCAAGATTGGCGTCTCCAGGTTCATCGAGCACTATGTTCTTGAGCAGCGCTCCGGACAGCGCATCCACCATAAAAACTGACGGATGTTGGTCCGAGCCGGTCTGCCCGGAAACAAACAGCACCACCCATTTTGCCTCGCCACCTGCATTCAGGCGTACTATTTTGCCAATGGGCGGAGAAGATTTGCTTCGCCACAGGGCCGGATCGCCAAATTCCCACATAAACGAAGGATTGTAAGGGTCCGTGATGTCAAGCGCAAAGACGGTGTCGCCGCCGTTGCCTTCCGCGCTGAATAGCACTGTTTTAAAGACCAGCTCGTTGCCCTCTTTGTAGAAGATGTCTTCCAGGGAAGGCGATGCGTCGACGTACGGCGGATCAGCATCAGCCAGAGTACGTTCAACGTGAAATTTCAATCGTGGGAGGCAGTTGTTTGGAATGAATGCCCATAGTTCTTCACCTGTTCCATAATCCACCGAACCGCTGGAGGAAGCAAAGTACCCGCGGTTTTCCATGAAATCGGTGGCGGGGTTGTCCCCGTGTTGAAATGCACCGGCGTCGAAGGCATGCAGCATGCCGCTACGCGATCCAATGTACAGCACCGAGCGACGATTCTTAAGGGTGTGGGCCCAGGCGTCAAAAGCTTCCCGTTCTTCCTCGGTGATGTCGATTCCATAATACCATGCAGGTAGAGCCGGCGGTCCGGCCAATGCCGGAGTGCTGTGATCGATGGCGTCCAGCAGCCATTCCCGCTGAGACTCTCCGGAGCCGTCTGCAAAGCCCTGCACCCATTTGATCAAATGGATTCGGTCGTCGTCGTCAAACGAGTCGTCGTTGTTGAGGTCATATGTGTAGCCGGCTCCCTCCGCATATTCATCAGTGATTCCCAGCATGGTGTTGGTCACATAATCGGATTTGAATTCACCGAGAATGTCAGCATCGGAAGTATTCGGATAGTGCATATAATCCGCCAGTATCGGCACATCCAAAGATGGGGGGTGCATAAAGGTGAGAGTATATTCGCCGGTGAAACGATTGATTGTCCCACTGCCGCCTTTATCACCGGCCAAGGTGTTGACACCGCTGTCGGTGAAGCTTTCGGTACGGTCCGAGATGGTTAGCGAGCCGGCTAGAATTCGTCCGTTCGGCAAGCTGCCGCTGTATTCGATCGTGTGACCGTCGCCTGTTCCCAGTTCGTGTGCGGAAACCGAAACGGGAGTGGGCATGGCCACAAAAATCGTTCTTGGATCGTTCGTCAAGTTGCGTTGAGCCAGTTGCTCTCCGGCATCCCAGAGCTCCGAGTAGGCCGGCTGGCTGGGGTCGTTAGGATCGTAGATGCGGTAGGCATTCACATGCCCGTGCAGCTTGGTTTTATCGTTCCACGATGCCGCAGGAGTCTCGAAGCTTCCGGAATAGAGCACGTTGCCCTGGACTACGGGGTCGGCCCGGGAAAAGAAATTGTTGCCGGATGCATCATAGGAGAGATCGACGTTATAGATTTCCGGTGGTGTGCAATGATCGTCATTGCTTTCGAAAACCGCCTTCCATTTCAGTTGGTTGCCCACAAGACCCATGGCCAGGAAGTCTATGCGGGCTTTTTTGGTGTGAGTGCCATCGTCGTTGGCGACGTCGCTGTCCCAATGAGTGATTTCGACCCAAACATTTCCATCATCGATAGAGACGAAGTAGCGAATTTCATTTTTGCGCGAATCCCAATCGCCGTTGAGCTGTCCGGTGAGTGTTACGGTTTTACTGAGTGTACCCGCCCAGTTCTCAAAACATCTATCATTCGAACCATCTTCGGCACTCATCTGGCCGGAAATCTCAAAAGCTCCTGAGAAAACGCCCTGCGAGTTTACGCTGACATTTTGGCTGGAAAGAGTTACGGGAGTCGTGCTGACCGGGAAAGAACTATCGTGGCTGTCAATGTCCCGGCAGCTATGGAAAAATGAACTATACCGTTGGCAACCCGAGAAATTCAAGTCGATAGAGGCAACAGTTTGAGCACTCAGGCTGACCGATCCCAGGTCCTCGGAAATGTCACCGCTCACCGTTAGATTGCTTATTGCTAGCGAGCCGGTACGGTCCTCACCGGTGCACCCATGAATACAATCCGGAGGCGATTCGCAACTATCAGGCGTGTCGGTCCAATCGCCGATGATGTTGTCATTGGCAAAGGAGACGTTTGCTGCATTCAGCACTCCGGAGACACAGTTTTGAATGTAGTCCTGTACCTCTATGTCCACGGCCGTGATGTAGGTGTTCGGCAAGTCCGCAACCGTTTGGCTGAGCATTGTGGTCACGGCGCGTCCGTCGGTTTTCCTTTGGACCTTGAATACCATGTCATTGTGGTCCGTGTCGCCGCCGCCGTATAAATCTTCCCATCCAAGAATCCACTGAGTTGGATCGTCTGCCGGTGCCCCGACAATCATGTGAGAATACTTCTGGTCTCGATGGATCTGCATGATGTGGACGTCTTCGGGGCTGAGAGTGATACCGAACTGACTGTTTAAACGAGATACCGTGGACTCGGACAGCCAGCCTGATTCAAGCGTGCAGCCCGATTCGATTCTTGGCAGGGCAAGCCGGTAGACTTTGTTGATGGTGGAACTATCCGAACAGTCGATTGATGTGTAAGTGTCGGGGTTGTATGCCGTCTTATTGAAGTAAATGTTGTCGAAATTCCCGTCAGCAACCAAAAAGAAGACGACCTCTTCGTTCTCGGCGATGAGCCCCAGACTCTTCGTCATGTCTCTGGATGTTAACTCCCCGTCTCCGTTAACGACAAAGGCATAACCGGTGCCGTCGTCATACTGTGCGACATAGTCCTCGGCTGTCTTGTCGGAGTTGGCGGCGAGCCAGGTGGTGACTGAACTTGTGAGCTCACCGTTATCCATGAAAATATCCAGCACTCCGTCACCGCCGTCACAGCAATCGGTGTTGTCGTCTTCGATACTCTTGAACAAGTAATGAAATGTGTCCGAATCGTAAGAGGCGGAGGAGAAATCAATTGTGGATTTGAAGGTATCGTCAAAATAGAGAGTTGTACCGTCGGAGCTCACATAACCCTTGTCTTTGGCTTTGGAGAGGAGGAAGTAGCCAAAATGAGAAATGTAGCCGGCTCCTTCATAAAGAAAGCTGACTTTGACCTCTTGAGTCGACGTGATTTTGATTCGTTCTTTATTGATCGCCTGTCGGCCGGTGTTCAGTACAATGTGCCCATCGTCGTCTATCTGCAGAGTATCTTCCAGATAGCTGAAGTCGTCTTCAGCAAAATCGTTGTAGGTTTTCGTGCCGCCCGGAACACATCCGGTGGCTTCCTCTTGTGCCCGACAGGACACGGCGACCGAAAAGGCTAGACAGACGACCGTGATCAATATCACGAATGTCGGCAGTGCAGCATTGCAGTGATCCGTGTTTCGCCGCTGCCACATAACAATCCCCTCCGCTTGGATTGTACTACTCAGCAGTTAGAACCGATAACGCCTCTACCAGGCCGCTCTCTGACCTTACTCCATAAAAATTCTCCCGGTGTGACTGCGAATGACAAGCATGCCCGAAGCACTCATTTTCGGGTTGCCTTCTAACGAAGAGTGCCGGTGTCGATCTGGCCCCCCGATACTTTGCCTTTATCGTGGATGTTGGCGTTGTTCTTGGTTGGGCCACCGCCTTCCTGCGCGTAGTAGCCGAACTGTGCCCCGGCCGCGTTCGCCTGAATGCGCACCTCCACCACCTGCCTCGCTCCCCCCGGCGCGAATCCAACACTACGCAAAACGATGCTCTGGTCTGTGTCCAAGACGTTCCCATCCGGTGGCATCGAGTCTTCAGAATCTCGGGCAAAAACCTTATAATCGCTGCTGCCGAGATCCACCAACCTTTCGTCCCATTGAGCATCGCAGTCTGGATCATAGTTCGGATCGTTTTGATTGGTGGGTTCGCACAGCTGTCCGGAAGAAAACAAAAAGTCCCAACTGGGTTGCTGGTTTGACCGAATTCTTGCGACATTTTGCGGATGCGATGCAAACTGACCGGCCAGCTTCATGCGCGCGTGCTCGATTCCAGCCTCGGCATTGCGGAAGGCCATTTCAGTCACTTTATGATTCGCGGCAATACGGGTTTCGATGACGTTCTGCACGCCCAGGGATAGAGCTACGATAGCGGAAGCCGCCATGATCAAAATGGTGATGATCAGCGCCATCCCCCTATCATTTGTCATCAGCCGGTATCGCTTCATCGACTCATCCATCCTGCTCTGAAGTTACTGGGTCACAACGGCGGATAGCGCCACCGACCGGTTCTTGTCCTTTTCCGCCCACCGGGTGGTGACGGTTACCCTGCTCAGACCACTGGCCGGGGTGTTGCCCTGAATGGCCCAACTCTGGCTGAAAGTGACGCCGTCTAAAGAGACTGTGCTGCTGCCGTTGGTTAGAATGGTGGGGTCGGTGACCATAAGCTCGTCGAGCAAGGCCGATGTCAATTGGGTAGCACTCGTGAGGCGTTGAGCATGGGTTCTTGCCTGGATGGAAGCGGTCTGCAGAGCGATGAAGCCCATCACTCCAACCCCCAACATCACCATGGCGACGAACACTTCAACCAGCGTGAATCCATTTTTGCTCGACAAGACTCTTAAATCCATGCGGTGCTCCTTGTCCCTATCTACATGGTTCGGTTGCGCAGTGTGACGGCCCGCTGCAAGAGCAATCTGTGGTACCGGTCGTTGTAGGAATGTGGTGCGGGACGATCCGCGAAGGTATAAACATGGGCGTTGTTGTAGTCCTTTTCCATTTTGCCGGATCTGGCCAAAAGAAAGATCCGTACGGCAATCACATTGATCCAGTTGGTAACAGCGTCTCCCGAGAGCCATTGATCAGGCCTTCCATCGCCGCTGGAATCCAGCCCGTATTGAATCTGCAGGTCTTCAATATTTTCAGCGATGGTTTGCTCATTGAAATCGGTCTGGAAAGTGTTGGTTGCGGTGTCGAACCCGCCCATACTTGACATTAGCTGATTTTGCGCGTTCACCCAATAATACTTTGCGCCCATCGGGTAAACGTAGGAGCCTGCGCCGTATTCATGACCAAGATCTTTTTCTGAATTTCCCGGATTTGGAGTGCCCTGGCCATGATTGCTGCTGTGAACACAGGACCGCCCAGAGTCATTGATTTGAGTTATCTGAAAGACACTCGTAAAGTCGCAATCAGTGACCAGAACAACATCTCCGCTCTGCAAAGTGCCCGCGCTCGCCAAATGTATAGCTGCTGAAGGATCCTCCATATACGGCAGGTCGACGGGAATACCAGAGTTGCCGTCTGCGTACGACAACACCAAAAGATCCGTATTCTGTTTGGCTCCGTAGGCGTTGTCTGCAGCCAGGTTATTCAGACCCGTCACCGGGTTCATTTGCAGCAAGATATCACCCTCCTGGCCACGCACCGTGTTTTTGAAGTTGCCCGGTGTCATGCATCCCCAGAAGCCGGCCATGCGCATGTCGCGAGCAATTGCATCGATGGCTACCCGGGCGTTTTGCTGCATTTCTATGGACTTCTGTTCGACTGCCTTGCGCTGTGCCTGCACTCCGAAGATGCCGTATACGGACGCGGTGAGGATGGCAGTCATTGCCAGAGTCACGAGCAGCTCGACCAGAGTGTAGCCGCAGGAATTGGTCTTCATCACCGATCCTTCCAGGCGGAAGTGCCGGGCTGGTAGTACCAAATGCGGGGTAGGCCGACAGAGCTTAAGGCAATCGCATAGGTTCCAGCGGCAGAATTGGTTGAGCTGTGAACAATCACGATTCCGGAGGCTGCGGTGCCATCGGGGGAGAACGATGCACACTTCGAGTTGGCGCTATTATTGAACTGCATGCCATCAGGAGGCGTAGTAGCGTATGTGGGAGGAGGCAGCGACGGGCCGCCTTGTTCAGTAGGAACTGCGCCAAATGCCATCAATGGCTCTTTGGGAATGGCTTCAACCAGTTCCGCCGCCCCGTCGTAAGTGTTGTTGCTGTTCTCATCAACCCACATCGTCATCTGGTTATCGGTGGTGCCGTCTTCGTCTATGTCAAATGACAAAGAAACGTTCCTGTTTCTCATGATGGCTTCCAGCCGGGTCTTCTGCAAAGTTGCGTAAAGGCTGTTCGCTGCTGCCTGGAGCTTGAATGAAGAGCTGCTGGTGTAAGCCGCAAATAGCCCCAATATGAGAGTCACAAGCGCAACTGTGACCATCAGCTCAACGAGGCTGAACCCGGGGGGCATTCCTGCTCGATACACTGGTTTTATCCTCCGAAAAGCCAATCGAATAAACTCCATTTCAACGCTTCGGGTGTGTCCACAATCGGTCTTTGCACTGTGTCACTCGCATGAAGCATGTCCAGTTGTCCGTTCACAGTCTTTTGAGCATTGAGCACATAGCCCGAGCCGCGAGTGCTGGCGAAAACCTGATAGCCGCTGGGGGTGGTATAATTCGTCGTGGCGCAATTGTTTCCAAAAGAGGCCAGACACCCGACGGTGCCCGCATAGCGATTGTTGTCCGCCCAGTAAGCTTCCTGATCCATTTTAGCCCGCATCAAAGCTTCTAACGCTTCGCTCTGTCTGGCTCGATTCACATAGCTGCTGTATGCCGGAATTGCCACTGCGGCCAGCACAGCAACAATCGCGACGATAATCATAAGCTCCACCAGGGTGAAACCTGACTTTCCCGACACGCACTAACTCCTAACTTGTTTCTATCGGGTAACTGCAAAGCGTGCGCATTCTCCTGTCACCCTCAAGGTGACAAAGTGAGGGCAAGAACTGGAAAAAACGCCAGTTCCCGGATGGAAGCTTGATGGCCTGACAATTTTCCTTTTGCCAGGCCGAGCCCGCATTTCTGAACGATGGAGCGCACACTGCAGCCGCCCGACGCGAGATTGTATTCCAGTAAATGATTGTGAGCGAGTTATCCGAAAACCGCTGTCATGCGCATGTGAGACAACATCCGGGGGGGAATATTGCTTGTTAAGGTTGAAAATCCAGCTCAGGCTCGGAGTCCTGCCTGCGCCCGTGCCCAAGACTGGCACGAGACACACTCCAGGCTCCTTGGTGATCTCGCAGATGTCGCTGGCGGCGTAAGCTGAACCTTTGAGATCGTTGCCGTATTCAAACGCTGCAATTATTATTTCGTCACATTTGGATTCTTTCTTTAAGGATTTTCCTTCGAACCAAGACTATTTAATTCTCCTCCTTCCATCCTTTGACCTGTAAAGGGTTGCCGGGCAGATTTACTTTTATCTTGTGGATGCGTGCGTCACTGGTTTGCACAAAAAGATATTTCCCTGATGAGTCAAGGATCGGCCGACTCGGCATGCCGGCCCCTACGCGGGCGCGGAATACTTTTGCCTGCTGGCCGTCGGTCAGGCTGCCTGTTGTCCAGCCTCCGTCGCCAAGCCAACTGGATGACAGCCCTGAGTCTGAAAATGGATCCATGGAAAGATTCCTGCACAGATAATCAACGGCGTACAGATAGGCGTTTCCGCCGGCGCTGCATGCAGCGCTGATATCAGGAACGAATGTTGTAAAGAAGACCATCTCACTGGCGACCAGAGCGGAATCCACGACTCTTTCGCCCGCCGCGATGAAGTCAAGCAGACACTCGTAGCAGCAGCTTTCCCCGGCAACATTCACCCAATCGTCGGAGGTCCCGTTGCAATCGGTGGCTCCGGTGTGACGGTTTAACCGTGCAGTGAAAGAAGTTGAGGCGCCGACATTGATGGTCGCTGAAGCTCCGGACGGGCTAAAGGAAGAAAGCGGGAGTGAGAGACCGTAGAAAGACATGGTTGCAGAATCGTTTTTGTCATTTTGGGGGCCGTCAATATCATCAAATTTTCCAGTTCCATAATATAGATGCAGATTGAGGCCGCTCGATCCCAAGTTGCCGTCCAAGGCTGCAACAGGAGTAACTGTTATGGGCTGTCTGGAGCCACGGTATCCATAGCCGCCGCCGGGCACGTTCTTTGACTCCCAAAGATCGATCTGCAGGCCGAACGAAGACGCAGGGTCGATTCTCATTCCCCACAAAAGGCCGCTCAGATCTCCCACGAAGACATGATCGACGGCCCCGTCGGGAGTTGTAGTCAACGCATTTTGCGCGTTCAGACCCCAAAGGTCAAACGCGGCGGTGTTGGCCATCGCATAAGGAATTTGGTAATCCCCGACTTGTTGGGTCGGCCACTCACTGCTGAAAGCATTTTGGATTTTCGGCCAGACATATTGCAGGATGTTGTCGCCGGTTTCTATATCGATAGCGAACAAATTCGGTTTTTGCAGGGCCGTCAAGTCCACTGGATCGGAATGCACCGATGAAGATTCGTAGGCTCTAAACCCTCCGCCGACAAATGCAAACCACCGGTCGGCTGCATTCCGTTCGGTGTAAGTGTCCACTGCGGGCGTCGAAGCATTCAAGGGAGCAACGGTATTCACCGGAAAAGTGACGGTGTTTGAAACGTTCAGCCTTCCCGCATAGGGCATCGACCAGGATGTGGGCAAGGCCTTGATCTTCATGTAGTCTTCATAGGTGTAAGCGTATGAATAGGTCCCGTCCTGGTCCAGTTCCAGCAAGTTTCTGATGGGGGAATACTCCCACAAGACAATCGGATTATCCGGATCAGTGACGTCGACTGCAAAGTAAAGATCGCCGCCCCCGCGCTCTCCGCCAAAAACTACAGTTCGCCATTCTCTGGAGCCGTCGTTGTTATGATCGATGAAAACATCCCAGGCTTGCGACGAGAGGTCCAACATGAAGCGGTGTTTGCAGCCGGGATCATTTCCATAGGACAGACGCGCGAGCTCTTTAATCTCTGACAAGAAATTGCTTGGTATGTAGGCCCATAGCTCAGTTCCGATCTCACTGTCCTCTGATGGCTTGTAAAGCCATTTGCTATTGGCAGAGTCGTATTTGCCGACCACAAAAGCGTGCAGCATGCCGTCATTGGCACCCGCATAAACGACTTTTTTCCTCTTCAGATTGGCCTCGCGAAAAGTGTAAAAGCATTTGCCGGCATTTACATTGTTCAGGTTGACATAACATGAGCCGCCTGCACTGTCCCATGTACAATAGCTGCTACTGCCGCAGTCGCTCTGCGATAACGAATTGCATGCCATGAAGTTGGAACATTCGCTGCCGATCACGTTCGGATCGACCGAGGCCAGAGAAGGCGCTCCAACTACCACCGGAGTCGAATAAACAACATCTCCGAGGATCCAGCCATTGCGGTCGCGTGCAGTGGCTCCGTCATAGGTGGTATCCCCCCTGATCCAGTTGATCAGATGGTCGGAGACAGGCTTACATTCAGTGTTGTCCCACCAGCAGCCGTCAGCGCTTGCACAGGCGGTTTGGTCTTTGGCGTCGCAATCAAGGTCCGGGAAATCTATGTCGTTGTCCAAATACGGTTGCAAGGCAGTGGCATTCTCCTGCGTAAAGTCGGTTTTTACCCCGTTGATGAGCGTGAAAATATTCCTTGCACCGTGAGCGGGCATGGTCCTGCCGCCGTCCCAGCAGTAGCCGTTTGCGGTATCAGCCACCGAACAGAACTGCCCCCAATTCGCAGGGTTTTGGAAACTGTACATGGTACCGACACAGTTGTTGTTGAGCCAATCGCAGCCTGCCATGTTCTCGCACTCGGGCTGTGTGGAATAGCCGGTGCATCCCTCGTAAGGGATGTACACCTCCAGGTGCCCCTTCCAATCGATGTTGGATGTACTGGGATCGTCCGTTTCAAATCCGCCCCTTACCAGCAGGTCGTCGCTTTCCATCTCCTGAGTTACGGTAGCTACTGCTCCGGCTGCGCCAACGGCAGCGATTTCGTAAAAAATCTGAGTCAGCGCATCTTCAAGCTCGAAGGCGTCTTTTGCTTCAAGGTAATTGTGTCCGTCCCATTCTCCGTCATCCGGCAAATTGTTGTCGTTTCCGTCCACAAAACCGCCATATTTGGCGATGTGGCGCAGGAGATTTTCATCGTCAGCCGGGGCATCGCCCCCAAGGGCGAACAGAGTGTAAAAATTCAGGTTCTTGTCGTTGGGGTTATCATCACTTCCTCCGGCCCACTTGCCGTTGTAGGTATGCGCCCAGTAAGCTGCCGCAATCGCATAGGTGGTGCCGTCCAGGGGAAGGTTTCCGTCGAAGTCGTTGTCGATGCTAATGGCTGACAGGATACTTTCAGCGTTGAAGTTTTCGTCGGCAACGGTGGCTGTTCCAAACGCGGTGCCGGGGACGTTTTTATCTCTGGTAGGATAGCTGTCGGAGATCAAAACGACATTATTGCTTTGACAATAATCATTCACCGGACAGGTGTAGGTTTCACCGGACAAATAGGCGGATGACATTCCTCTGAAATAGCGCGTCATTTCGTAAAACGTTTCCCCCAAGGGGGTCCAGTTTGATGCCACTGAAGCGTTGATTGCTCCAATGATTTCATCGTTGTCGAGTGCAATGTTTGAGCTGACCGTACCGCCGTCAGCGTCTTCGCTGGTGCATCCGTAATTCGACCGATCCTCGTCGGTGAGCTCAAAGGCGCTTCCATATTGGTTATTCACCATCAATCCGAGCTTTACCTTAGATTTGACCTTATGCAAAAGTCCCGCCGGCGTCTCGCTGACTCTCTTGTTTTGGAGCGTTGCAACGGGGCCGCCGTCTTCGCTGAGTTGGGATAACACGCCGGATTCGATAATCATCGCCGGGATATAACCGTATTCGTAGGAATCATCACTGGACCCACACAATCCGAATGCCTCTGATGGGTCCACCACCAGCGGCAATTCGGAGCTCGAGCAAAAGTTCACCAGTTGATGCCGGACGCAATCTTCTGCATCGGTGAAATCGCCATCTTGATCAAAATCGAGGGGGTCTTTCCATTCGCTTGCTTCCACACTGTAGCACCAGCCGATTCCTGTTTTCTGGTCGCCGTCGGCGTACTGTGAGCAGACATAAGAAGGATTGAACGGATCTGCTAATTCCGCCCACATCTCAGCGATTGAAAGATCTTTAGCAAGGTGAGCATATTGTCCCTGGCAGATGGACATGATGCTTTGCATGTCACCGGGGGTGGGAGTGGGTCTGCCGGGCGAGTGGGCCGG
>ENA-OSEO01004823-OSEO01004823.1-sediment-metagenome-genome-assembly--contig:-NODE-4823-length-13674-cov-4.861072_pt1 | contig 13674 bp, 18 predicted proteins | sample MGYA00237883_ERZ534232 | MGnify/ENA metagenome assembly ERZ534232 | reverse complement strand
CCAGGTGCCGAAATCGAGCTTTCCGTCGGTAACCGCCACCACGACTTCACGGCCCATGATCTGGCGCTTCATGTGAGCATCGGCATTGTCCTCGCCCACGTTGTGACGGTACCGGGAGACCGGTTCGTGGGGAGCCAGGTTTTCCAGCCACATTTCATAGTCATGGTGCAGGCCGGATTCGTCGTCGTTGATAAAAACCGAGGCGGTGATGTGCATCGCGTTGCAGAGGGCAAGGCCCTCTCTGATGCCGCTTTCCTTGAGGCACTGTTCAACCTGCGGCGTGATGTTGATAAACGCCCGTCGCGTCGGAACGTTAAACCAAAGTTCCTTTCGATAGCTTTTCATAAGGTTATCCCATTTTTTTCATTAATTGATTGGCAGCCGTAAGCAGCGGATCCCAGGTCGGGCCGAAGGGCGGGGCATAGGCCAGATCGGTCTGACTGAACGCCGCCACGGTCATCCGGTTGTGGAGGGCCACCGCCGGCGCGTTGATGCGGTGGGCGACCCCTTCCTGACCGACCATTTGAGCGCCGAGGAGACGTCCGGACGTTTTATCCCCGACTAAATGCACCCGGATGGCGGATGAACCCGGATGCCCGTGGGCCTTGGAGCGCGCGGTGATGGTGACCGCCCCGGGATTAAACCCGAAGGCTGCGGCTTCTGCGTACGTCAGGCCGGTGCGGGCCACTTCAAGGTCGAACACTTTAAACACGGCCGTTCCGGCAACTCCCTCAAGCGCGACGGTTTCGCCGCAGACATTGTCGGCCGCCGCCCAGCCGCCCCGGTTGGCCCGCAATGCCAGGGGAATCCAGATCTTTTGGCCGGTTACCACATGAAACGCGTCGGCGCAGTCGCCGGCTGAGTAAATGCTTTGATCCGATGTCTGCAGCATGCGATCGACGGCGATGGAGTTGTCAGGACCCAGGTCCAAACCGGCCCGGGCGGCCAGGCGGCTGTTGGGTGTGATGCCGACGGCTACCAGAACCAGATCGCATTCCAGCGTAAGATCGGGGCAGACGACCTTCAGACGATTTTGCGTTTGCTCGATTTTTGTTATGGAGTGGCCGGGATAGAGGGCGACTCCTTTTTCGACCAGCTCCTCTCTAACCGCCTGGGACAGGGAGTCTTCCATCCAGGGCAGAAATTGCGGGCGTGATTTCACCATGGCGATCTCTATATGTCTGGCATGCAGCGCTTCCGCCATCTCAAGCCCGATATAGCCCATGCCTAAAATAACGGCATTCTTGACCTTGCCGGCGGTCAGATATTGCTTGAGACTACGGCCGTCCGCCAGACTTTTCAGGACAAAAACTCCCGGCAGGTCAAAACCGGACAGCTGCGGAACAACCGGGGCGGCACCGGTGGCAATGAGCAGCTTGTCGTAAGGGAACTGAAATTCTTTTTCTTCCCGGGTTATCCCGGAAACGGTCTTGTTTTCAGAATCGATGTGTTGCACCTCGTGTCCGGTCAGCAGGTTGATGCCCTGTTTTTTCCGAAAGACATCAGCGGTCCTGACCACCAGTTCTTCGATGGGGCGATCAGGGGCGGCAATATTATACGGCATGCCGCAGGCGCTGTAAGAGACATCCTGTGTTTTTTCCAGAACCGTAACGTTCATATTCGGACTGTTTCGTTTGGCCCGGCTGGCCGCGCTCATGCCGGCGGCATCCCCGCCGATGATCACAAAATTCATTCTTTTGCTCCTTTATGATGGCCGTGTTTGGGGCATCGATTTTATATTTTCCGGAGAACCGGCAGAAATAAGTTTACAGCCATTTTTACCGCACAAGGGTTAAAAATTAAAGGATTTTTTTGTTCGGATGGATTTTCTTTATATCGTCCGACTTTCCCAGCATCATCAGAACATCGCTGTCTTTGATGACAAAATCGGCCGGCGGCGCCAATATGAAATTGTCCGGGACAAGTTCCTTGATGGCGATAACATAAACACTGTATTTTGCGCGAAGATTCAGCTCTTTTAAGCTTTTCCCGATAAATGCCCTGGGCGGATCGACTTGAACCAGAGAGTAGTCTTCAGCGAGCGGTATAAAATCCATGATATTCGGTGTCGACAATCCCCTTGCAACCCGAACGGCCATGTCTTTTTCCGGATAAGCAATTTCAGATGCCCCGACCTTTTTTAAAATCTTTCCATGGTCGCTGTCGACCGCCTTTGCGAGGATTTTTTTGGCGCCCATTTCCTGGAGATGAAGACATATCAATATGCTGCTGCTGATATTCGTACCGGTGGAGACGATCACGGCATCCAATGATTCAATTCCGAGCGAGTTAAGTTGCACCCTGTCGGTCGCATCCATGACGATGGCCTCGCTGCAACTGGAGTTAATCGCTTGAACCCGAACCTTGTCCGAATCAATCGCAATGACTTCATGTCCATCGTCAAAAAGGGTTTTAGCGACATGGATGCCGAACTTGCCCAAGCCGATGACTGCAAATTTTTTCATCTTACGAACTCCTTTATCCGATCATGATATTTTCTTCGGCATACTCAATCCCTTTTGTTGCCGAAGCACCTGTTATAATATAGGAAAAAGTCAACACGCCCACTCTTCCGATCAGCATCATCAGGACAATCCAAAATTTCCCCAAACCGGTCAGGGTCGGTGTTGCGCCCATCGACAGCCCCACGGTTCCAAAGGCCGAGATGGTTTCGAAAAGATAAAGCAAAAAAGGATCGCGAGAAGCGGCGCTGTCCCCTGCTGAATTTGGAACGGATAGCAGCACCAGAAAAAAAACAAGCGCAATGAGGCCAGAAGCGATCAGGATGAGGGATGTGCTTTTGGTGACCGTTTCCGATGGGACGCTTTTTTTAAACATATTAACCCGGTAATTTCTTTTGATCCGGCTCCAGGCAAAAGCACTGATCAGCGCCAGCGTGGTTGTTTTGACGCCCCCGCCGCAGGAACCCGGTGAAGCGCCGAAAAACATCAAAAACAGCATCACGCTAAGCGTACAGGAGCTCAAGGCGCCGGTGTCGACGGTGTTAAATCCCGCCGTGCGACACGTAATGGACTGAAAAAGGGATATGAGCAGACCGTCCATGAATGAAGCGTCCTGTAAAATTGAATTGCGCTCCAGAAATCCAAAGGCCGATGCGCCGGCCGTTATTAAGACAACCGTGGTGATGAGGACGGTTTTGGTATGTGCCGAAAATCTGAAGCGCTTGGTTCGGTGATTCACTGCCGCGTGAAAAAGTTCATGCAGCACCGGAAAACCGATGCCTCCCAGAACAATCAAAGAACACATGGCGAGGTTCAGCAACAGATCACCGTGATAGTTCATCATGCTGCTTGAGAAAGTCGAAAATCCCGCATTGCAGAATGCCGAAATGGAATGAAACAGGGCGATATACAGCGCTTTGCCTGCCGGATATTCCTTTATCCAGTGGATAAAAAGCAACCCGGCTCCCAGCGATTCAATCGTGGCGGTATACACAACGATGGACCTTACCAGATGCAAAATGTTTTCCTGGGGGGTGTGGGTAAAGATGTCCTGCATAATCAGGCGCTGGCGAAACGATATGTTTTTGCCCAGCAGCCGGAAAATGGTAACAGAGATGGTCATGACGCCCAGACCGCCGATTTGAATGAGGGTCAGGATCACGCCCTGTCCGAACATAGTGAAGTAACTGCCGGTATCCATGACAATCAGGCCGGTCACGCAGACAGCCGATGTCGCGGTAAAAAGCGCATCGATCGGCGCAATATTGCCGGTGGTCGTTGCCGCCGGCAGGAGCAGCAAGCCCGCGCCTGCCGCAATCGCCAGCATGAAACTTAAAGCCAAAACTGTTGCAGGATGCAAACGGCGTATTTTTTGAATCAACCGGTCAATTTTCAGCGTCATCATTTAATCTTTCTGCCTTTTTAAATACGACAAAATCAACGCCGGCCGCCTTGAGCTGTTCTACTATCTGCCGGTGTACGGCAAAACATACAGCCAATAAAGGGCTTGAAGATGTATGCAGGTTTTTTTTCAAGGCCCTGCACAGTTCAATCATAGCGGCCGCCTTGGCCAGGGAGCTTCCTTTAGAAGAGCAATTTAAATGCCAAAAAAACAATTGTAGTTAAATCAAGCTGTTAAAAATTTTTTGGGGAAATAGGGGGATAGTGGAAAGTGCAATTTGCAGGAAATTCGCATTGAAAAATGCAAGATGGTTATTCCAGGCTATATTTTTTCCGTTTGTGCCAGAGCGTTGCCGGGTCGATTCTCCATATTGCGGCCGCCTCTTACATGGAAGATACGCGCGTCAGCACATTCTGAATATGCAATTTTTTCATTTCGGCGATGGTTTTCAGTTCTTCAGCGGTTTTTGCGTCGGTCTTGCAATTTGCAATAAAACGCAAACCACGCCCCGTTGCCAACGCACCGCCCATAATTTCGGATTCATACCCCATCCACTCTGTGGATGATTATATTATCGATGGCGACTATCCAATCGACTTTTCCGGTGAAGTTCGAAGAACGAAGATGGAAACCTATATGGCGCTGACCCCCTTTATGCTCATCGATGCACCGGAGCAGGAAAGCAGTCTTTTTAACGATGCCATGCGGCTATGGCTTAGGGGGGGATTTCCGCGAAGCGTGCTGACAAAAACAGAAGAGGCCAGTTTCGTCTGGCGGGAAAATTTTATAAGTACGTTCCTGGAAAGAGATATTCCCCTGCGCCGCATGTTGAAAGGGGCTTCTGGAATGCCCTTGACGATTTAAACATAAGCGAAGCCTGGATTGTCGCACCGGTTAGAGAATCTTATCCTATAAGAAAAAATGTAACGGTTACGTCCATCGCAGAGCTTCCGTTCCCGCAATTATGACACAGACTTTTAGAGATGAGAATAGAATATGCCGGTTGCAGGGTTGCGAATCGTAATATGCTTAATTCCTTGACAAAATAACAGTAAAAAGCTACATGCTGCAAATAGGTGTTTTTGTCAAAGTAATCACGCCGATCAGTTTTGAATAGACACATTGATATCAAACATCAGCATTCAGGGGCATGCTATGAGCAGGGCAAAAATTCAAATACCCAAAGAACGAATCGTCGACTTTTGTCGCCGGCATCAAATTCGCAACCTATCGTTATTCGGTTCAGTTGTAAGAGAAGATTTCAAGCAGGGAAGCGATATCGATATCCTGATTGAATTTAAACCTGGAAAACGGATTGGACTGCTTGGTTTGACCGCTCTTGAATTTGAACTCAGTGAAATTGTCGGCCATAAAGTAGATTTAAACACACCGGGGTTCATCAGCAAATATTTTCGTGATCAAATTCTTGCCGAACGGGAGGTCCAATATGCCGAAGCATGAGGAAGGTGTTCCGCTTCGACAGATGACGAATATCAAATCAATGTTTCGTCCCTCTCTATTCTGGGATGCCGATAAAATTGATTTCCGGCACCATGCGGCATACATTATCGCTCGAATACTGGACTATGGGGACTTGAATGATGTCAGGACCCTCAGAAAAATATATTCAGATGAAAAAATAATCGAGGTAATTCGGACAAGACGCGGGCTGCTTCCGCAAACCGGCAAATATTGGGCAGTCAAATTGAATATCCCCCTAAATGAGGTCGCATGTTTGAAGAAATACTATCAAAAAATGCCATAAGTACCATTGAATCACTTGGTCCCCGGATGAAGGAGTTTTATCTGGCAGGCGGAACGGGCCTATCATTGCAGTTGGGGCACAGAAAATCCAATGATTTTGACTTTTTTTCAGATAAGCCATTTAACACCGATTCAATCCTCTCATTGATTTCGCCGGACAAGGTGTTTTTTACATCGGCCGGGTCCTTGCACTGCGAAATACAGGGGATATTAATTTCGCTCCTTTTTTATAACGCCCCGTTGGTTCATCCTCCTTTGACATGGAGGGGTATAAGGTTATCGCGATGCGAGGATATCATCGCCGAAAAGATCAAAACCATATCCCAGCGCGGCGCTAGAAAGGATTTTATCGATGTGTATGCCGCCGCCAAAATGAAATATGGCATTGCGGACGTTTGCGGCTTTTTTAAGCAGCGTTTCAAAGGGTTTGATATTAACATTTATCACGTTTTGAAAAGTTTAACATTTTTTGAGGATGCCGAAAAGGAACCTTCTCCGGTGATGCTGCTGTCCGGCAAAGAATGGGAGTGGGAAACGATAAAGGCCTTTTTTGTTGAGAATGTTGAACTATTTGAGAAAGAACTGACCAGGGGGAATTGATATCTTTTAACCGGATTAAGATTGGCCTTGGGAATCTGCAATCGGCGTATTTGGGAACTATGGCAAGAAGACCCCGGACATGATATTCTTAATCTATCTCTTGGGACACCTTGCCCAAAACATGTTAGTTTCTTATTATCATAACAAATACATCTGGTAATCAATGGTTGGGAAGATGCCGAGAAAGTTGCTATTAAAATCGAAACGCCTTCGCAGAGCTGATCACGCTCGGCGTTTGGCGGTAGATGGGAGAATGCCATGGTCAAAAGACAATTAACTGGTTCTATAAAAGTTTCACATTGCATCGGTCTCTTTTTTATTCTTTGTGTGGTTTTTATGTTGTCCTGCGGTGTTAAAATAATTGACCCTTCGAAAACTGGGCCAGCCAAAACACTCCAGAAAAATTCCTTTGCCCTTGACCAGGAACATGGATTTACTGCATTAGCGGTCTGGAGCTTCCGTATTGTAGATCAAACCGGGGATCTCAAAGGGATGAATCCAAAGTTCACAATCGGACCCATTGGCGCGACAGAAAGGCTTTGCAAGTATTTAAGTACTGGTAAAGTGCAAGAGGAAATAGCCCCAAAAGAGTATCTGGCATCGCGTGCGAGTGTTAAACCTATCAATGGTTCGTGGACCGAAAAAAATGGGCAAGCGATTTATAATGCCCTGTTTGCAGTTCAGCTTCGACCGGGAGAACACCAGATTTTCCAAGTTCTCATCGAATCCAAAACCACTTCTAGGGAGAGGTGGTTAAATATCCCGCTTAATGGCGCATGCCGCATAGAGCAGGGCAAAGTCTACGATCTAAAACTTTTAGAGGTAATCATTTCTGAAAGGGTTTCGATGGAGGGGAGAAAAGGGACATTCTACCGTCATTCTATTCATACTCCAGCCCTGGAAACGTCAAACTCAGAAAAACTTTCTCAATTATACCCAGCGCTTTCTTTGCCCAAGAACTCTATCGTAAGTGACTGCTCGTTCATGGTCCCAGTTTGCGTCAGCCAGTAGTTTTTATCCTGTAGTTATAGATTCTTATTATTTCAGCACTACTGACTGGATTGGCAAAGATTCTTCCTTATGTATTTTATAAAAATTCAAGGAGATGAGTTATGACAAAAAACATCATGAACATTTCTCTTTCAATCCTATTCCTTACTTTCGCAGCCGCAATCTGGCTTGGAATATTTTCTTTAAAAGAGGCTTCAAACCAATATTTTGTTTATTTGGAACAGAAAAAGCAGGCACAAGAGGAGATGTTGGCAAAAGGCAAAGAGATACAAGAGATTGTAACAGAAGCAGGAATTGCAATAGGGGTAGTAGCATTGTCCGAACAAAATATAATACCACCAACGGAAGCTGAAAAAATGATAACAGAATCTCTTGAAAAAATAGGAAAAAATTCTGAGAGATTAGGAAGGATCGCAAAATACATTAATGATTTTCGGATTAAGGAACAAAGAAGGCGAAGGTGATCCATAATAAATGATAGGGAATTATCGTATATAGTCCGAGCAATTTTAGTGAATCACATTACCTTCGGAACTGGAATGCTTGGTTAACGACCTAATTAAGCTTAGCAAAAATGAAAGCAAAATGTAGAATTTTTTATAATAAATAATGTTATACGGGCAAACAATCATGAAAACCCCAGAAGAAAAAGACCAGATAGAACAAAAAAGGCAGAAAAATGAAGGCCGGGCTGCACGCTTCATCACGTTCTGTGCACTTTATCTTGCGCCAGTGTTGGTTCTTATGGCTGTCCTTGGGCAGTGGGCCATCAATCCGAGTGGTGCGCACCGCTGGATTTCCATCGGCGCTATAAGACTCATCTCTGTGGATGTCGTGCGGAATCATTTTGCGGTAGTAATTGGCCTTCCGATGGCCGGTATCCTCGCGCTATGGGTTGTAACCATCCTAAGGTCTCAGTCTGGTCCAATCGAGTTTGAGGCGGTGGGATTCAAGTTCCGAGGGGCCTCTGGCCCTGTTGTTCTGTGGATTGCGTGTTTCCTATCAATCGCCATCGCAATTCGATTACTCTGGTGACGAGCCAATGGTAGCCTTTGTCAGAAATGACCAGCGCAATGAACGTATAACAAGACAAATGCACTCGGATAGTAAAAAAGCGTTGCTCCTTCGTCGCTCTGCTTTTTGCCGCCGATGATTTGCAGCGTTGAGGATACCGGCTATGAAAATAGAATATTCCAGGCTACGAAATTTTGAAGATTATTTGGTTCATTCTTGACGTTATATCATCCAGCTGCGCTATCTAAACGACTTGCAAGGGTTTGGTTATTGGATTGATGATGCCGGCTATGGGAGGATCGATGGCGGGTTTTTTGAAACGACTCAAGTTCTGGGGCGCCGATGCCGTGATCGAAAATTCGAAAAGGGCGGTTTCGCAAGACTACGCCCATTATAAGAGCCAAACCCCTGAACGGGATCGTCACTTCTGGCTGGCCTCGGCTTTCATGAATCGGCCGGGAAACGAGGCTGAAAAGAATGCGGGCGCAGCCGGGACCTTTGCAAAAACGGCCCTTTTTTCGGTCCTCAATGAAGAAGACGCCGTATCGGCTTTAACCTATTTTATTATATCGCAAGAGATGCCGCTGGCCGTCCTCAAGATCGGAAAGCAGTGGGAAGTCCTCATGCGTCCGGCAAACGATCTCATCGCTCAGGGGAAATTTCTCAGGAAGTGGGAGGAAGCAAACCCGTGGACCGCCGTGAATATTTCCGGGGTGCGCGAATCGGTGCGCGCCATCCAGAATAAGGATAAAACCGCATTCGCGCCGCTTCAGCGGCGTGAATAATAACGACATGAAGAATAAATCTCATCTGCCCCCCCTTTGCGAAAGGGAGGAAAATTGACCTCTTCCTGCCTGTGCGTGACCGCACCTGTCTGCGTCGCGATCGCGACAGGCAGGCGCAGACAGGCGGCAAAGAGGGGCCAGGGGAGATTTTAAGTAAATGTCTATACAAAGATGAGGATGTGATCAAAAAAATCCTTAAACACTTGGGGCTTTGGGATATAAAACGCAAACCAAGCCCCGTTGCCAATGCGCCGCCCATAATTCCGGATTCATATCCCATCCCCTCTGTGGATGATAAGGGAATTCTTATCAATAGCAGAAACGCCGTGAACCGCCTCTGCGCAGGAAGAGGCAATCGGTGGCAAGAGAAAATGCTGCTTGGGTTACTTCAGAAGGACTGACGGAGAGTTTGGATATGGGGTGGGGAAAGGTTTTTGTTTTTTATGTGCGGTCCGAGATCTTGGTATCGTTGATATAATTGCTCAGGACAAGGATCTTGATTTCCTTGATTCCTGAGAGCTTCTTATCGTTGGTTAAAAAGGCGTCCGTGTTGGCGTCGAGCGCCGCGGCGATCTGAACAGCGTCCACTGTTTTGAGATGAGGATACTTCCCCCGCAGAACGCCCGCGGTTTCGCCAATGATTTCAGTTATCGGGAGCAGTGTCAGGTTCGGCCCGTTTTTGAGATACGCCTTGAATTTTTCCGCCAGTTCATCATTCCCCGTTTCCACCGGTTTCGGCAATACTTCAGAAAGGGCCAGAACCGATGTAAATGCCTGAATCCGATTCTCATTCATCAATTCGACAACCTGCTTAACCAGGGGGCCGAACTGATCATGAGCTTCGATGAAATAGATGACAGGCGCGGTATCCAGGAAAATCGTTTTGACTTCATCGAGCGCTTCGGCAAGAATCATATCCGCTCTTCCCTCGCCCGATTCACATAATCCTGTGCATCATCCCCCTGCCAGAGCCCCTTTCCCGTTCCGTAAAGATCATTCCAATTCAGTGTTTTTACCGGTTTTGTCTGAACGGAGCGGACCCGTCTGGCAATGCGCTCAATCAAATGAATCTGCTCGGATACGGGTAAATTCATGATTTGGCTTTCTATCTTCTCTAAAATATCCGCAGACCTCATAAATCTCTCCTTTTTAATCCCGGTAAAGACGTATTGCCATGATGTCAGTATGGGGTTCAGGAAGCTATAAAGTCAAGCAATTTCATTGAATGCCGACCTCTCCGACCAACAAAAGCAGCGAGTTTGGATAGCAATGATCAGTTTTGTCAATCTAAATGATATTTTTTTCGTTTGCGCCAGAGCGTGGCCGGATCGATTCCCAATGTTGCGGCCGCCTCTTCCATGGAAGATACACGTGTCAGCACGTGCTGGATATGTAATTTTTCCATTTCGGCCATGGTTTTCAGCTCTTCATCGGTTTTTGTGTCGGTCATGCGATTTGCAATGTGCGGCGGCAGGCTCGCGGGGATCAATCGGTTGGTCCTACAAAGAATAACGCTTCTTTCAATCACATTGATCAGTTCGCGGATATTTCCGGGCCAGCGATAGGTTTGCAGCAATTCCATTGCGTCCGGATGAATTGCGGCAACCGGTTTATGATTTATTCGGGCAAATCTTTTCAGGTAGTGCTCCGAAAGTATTTCAATATCCTGCGGACGTTCACGCAGCGGCGGCAGAAATAGTTCAACCACATTCAACCGGTAATACAGATCTTCGCGGAATAGACTTTCGCGGATGAGATCTTCCAAATCCCGGTTGGTGGCGGCGATGACCCTGACATCCACCTGAATGGGTTTGGGATCCCCCAATCGCTCAAATTCATGGTGTTGAAGAAAATGCAAAAATTTAGCCTGAACCGCAGGGGCCATTTCTGAAACTTCATCCAGGAAAACGGTTCCCTTGTCGGCCGTTTCCAGCTTGCCTTTTTTGTCTCGCAGTGCGCCGGTGAATGCGCCCTTTATATGACCGAAAAGATCGCTTTCCAAAAGGTTTTCCTGTAAAACAGCGCAGCTGACCGTAACAAAAGGTCCATCGGACTTGGCACTCCAGTCGTGCACCAGGCGGGCAAGCAGCCCCTTGCCGGTGCCGCTTTCGCCCCGGATTAAAACACCGGCATTTGATTCCGCCACCTGCCGGGCCGTTTCCAGTACTTTTCGGACCTTTTGGTTTTGCGTGATGAAATCACCTTCCTGGACAAATCCTTTCAGTGCTTTAATCTCGGATTCAAGCGAATCCACCCGGGCAATCATATCCAGCGTGTGGGTGATCTGGGAAGGGGTAAAGGGTTTGGGCAAATAATCGAACGCGCCGATTTTAATTGCCTTTACGGCCGTGTCAATGGTTGCATAAGCGGTAATGATAACCACATAGGATTTAATGCCGGTTTTAATAATTTCATCTAAGATTGAAAGCCCGTCTCTATCAGGCAATTTCAGATCAAGAAAGACAACTTCCGGTTTTTCCAAATTAAACAGCTGTAATCCCGCTTCACCGTTAGGCGCCGTCAACGCCCGGCCGCCGGTGGTTTCGATGTGGATCTGAAGGGTTGTCAGAATATTTTTATCATCATCGATAATTAATACCTTTTTCACGGCAAAATCCTCAAACGGCGGGAATCCAGAAAGTAAAGGCGGTCCCCCGGCCGACTTTGCTCTCTACCCGGATACTCCCGCCATGTTGTTCAACCACCTCTTTTACAATGGCAAGCCCCAGCCCAATGGTGCCGCTTCTTTCCCTTTCTGAAAATTGCGTGTATCGCTCGAATATTTTGGACAGATACTTTTCTTCAATGCCGACGCCGGAATCACGACAAATGAAATAATATCGGTCTTCCTGTTTTTTGACCTGAAACGTTATTTGACCGGCGTGGTCCGTATATCGAATGGCATTACCCAGAAGATTTGTAATCACCCAGGGGAATCTGAGCGAATCAATGGCAATCGGGGGGAGATCCGGCGCCACGTCTATCTTCAGTCGAATCTTTTTTTCTTCCGCTTGGCTGATCAGCGGTCTCAGACACTCATGGATGACATTTTCGATATTCAAGAGTTCTCTGGTCCCAGGGCGCTTCATCCCATCGAGTCGGGTGATATCCACCAGTTCGTTGATCAGGACCGCAAGCCTGGCGCTGTCTTCTTTAGCAGTTTCAAGCAACTTTTTTACCGTATCGGGCGGCATCCGGTCCATTTTTTCCGTGAGCATACCCACGCTCATGGAAAGCGAGGTCATGGGCGTTTTAAGCTGATGCGAAAGATCGGCGATAAACCTGGCTTTGGCCTCTTCGGTTTGACGGACCTTCAGCTTTTCCGCCGTCAGCTTGTCCTGGCTGAGCTGGTCATATACTTTTAAGCGGTCAAATAGCCGGTTGAATTCGGAAGTTAAAAAACCGATTTCATCATTTGTTGTCACAGGAATTTGCGGATACTGCCCGCTGCCTTCCTTGATTTCGGAAAGTATCCGGGCCAAACGGGTCAGCGGCCGAGACAGTCTGGTTGAAAGCAGGTAGCTGAAAAATGCGATGAAAATGATGGTAATGATAAGAAGGCCGATTGAATACATCAATGCCTTTGATGCGATCTGCTTGGTATTTTGTTCAGCAGCTTCCATGGCGTTTTCATTAATCAGCACCAGCGCATTGATGTCCGCTATGAATGCAGAACTCAGCGAGATAAAATTATAATATCTTTGGGGTGACGAGGTAGGATCGGTTTGGTTTTCAATATGTTCTGATAGCCCTGATAATAACGCCCGGTATTCAGAATATGTCTTCAATAATTGATCGATGATGCGTTCCTCACCCACTTCGGTGATGTTGTCTTTGCAGACATTAAGAAAATTTAAAATATCACGCTTAAGCTGCAATTTTTTCGGAAAAGCCTTTTGGCCAAGAAAAACATCCCGCAGAAGCGTATTTCTATCCGCTTCGATTAATTGACGGATCTGCTGGGCGGCTCGAATGCTCTTATAGTTTTTGGAAAGAATCAGCTCCGCACTCCTGCCAAGGGCATTCAAGTTGCGATAGTCAAGATAAATTACCATAAACAGCAATAGCGATGGGGTAAGGATTACCAGGAATATTTTTGTTTTGATGGAAAATTGAGTTCTCATTTTAAATGAAGCAGCGTAATTTTTTAGACCCCGTGCCGGTTTCGATTGTGAGCGCCCATGTGGGCGGCAAGCCCACTTTTTTGACGGTTGTATAGTTTACCATGGTCGGCTATAAACCGCCAATGATTGCCATATCGCTCGGAAAAGGATATTACACCAATCCGGGGATTAAATCGAATAAAACCTTTGCGCATATTTTTTGAAATCGCATTCGGATCGTGCTATGATCTTTCAGTTTCAAATGGCTTGATATAAAAACCGGGCGGGGTGGTGTTAATGGTTACAAAAGCAGACGCAGTATATATTCCGGATTGTTCCACGGTGTGCGCGCGGCCCTTGTTCATGGTGCCGGTTGCGGCCGGTTTTCCGTCTCCGGCGGAAGATTACATGGAAGGCAAGCTGGACCTTAACCGGCACCTGATCAAGCACCCGGCTGCGACCTTTTTCGTGCGGGTGAGCGGTGATTCCATGATCGATGCCGGCATTCACCCGGGCGATATTCTGATCGTGGA
>ENA-OSEO01004822-OSEO01004822.1-sediment-metagenome-genome-assembly--contig:-NODE-4822-length-13680-cov-4.442623_pt1 | contig 13680 bp, 9 predicted proteins | sample MGYA00237883_ERZ534232 | MGnify/ENA metagenome assembly ERZ534232 | reverse complement strand
ACAACATCGAGTTCATGGTCGATGACAAGGCCAAGCTGGAGCCCCTCAAGAAGGCTCTGGAGGCCAAGGGCAACATGCCCCGGGGCGGCACTGGCGCCGGCATCACCAACATCGTCCACACCCAGGGCTGGATCCACTGCCACACCCCGGCCATCGACGCCTCGGGCATCGTCAAGGCGGTCATGGACGAGTTGTTCGACTACTTCACCTCGATGAAGCTGCCGGCCCACCTGCGCATCTCCCTGGCCTGCTGCCTGAACATGTGCGGCGCGGTCCACTGCTCGGACATCTCCATCCTGGGCGTCCACCGCAAGCCGCCGGCCATCGAGCACTCCAACCTGAACAACGTCTGCGAGATCCCGACGACCATCGCCTCCTGCCCGACCGCGGCCATCCGGCCTTACAAGGACGAGGAGGGCCACAAGTCGGTCCAGGTCAACGTCGAGCGGTGCATGTTCTGCGGCAACTGCTACACCATGTGCCCGGCCATGCCCCTGGCCGACGCCGAGGGCGACGGCGTGGCCCTCTGGGTCGGAGGCAAGGTTTCCAACGCCAAGTCAGCGCCCAAGTTCTCCAAGCTGATGGTCCCCTTCCTGCCCAACGAGCCGCCGCGCTGGCCGAGCACGGTTAATACGATCAAAAAAGTGGTCGAGGTCTACGCCAGCGACGCCCGGCCCTTCGAGCGGATCGGCGAGTGGGCCGAGCGGATCGGCTGGGAGCGGTTCTTTGAGAAGACCGGGGTCGAATTCGGCCATCACCACATTGACGACTACCGCCTGGCCATGACCACCTGGCGGACGACGCCCCAGTTCAAGTTCTGAACCGGAGGTCGGCCGAGGCGCACCAGTGAGACCATGACCCTGTCCCGCCCTCGCCTGATCCTGAGCGCGCTCAGGGGCGGGGCAGGGAAAACGACCCTGGCCCTAGCCCTAGCCGCGGCCTGGAGGTCCCAAGACCTCCAGGTCGCTCCTTTCAAGAAGGGGCCCGACTACATCGACGCCGCCTGGCTGACCCGGGCGGCCGGCCGGGCCTGCCGCAACCTGGACCCCTATCTGACCGGCTGGCCGGCCGTGGTCGAGACCTTTCTCGGCCACAGCCGGGATAAGGACCTGGCCCTGATCGAGGGCAACCGGGGCCTCTTCGACGGCCTGGACGCGGCCGGCTCGACCTCCACGGCCGAGCTGGCCAAGCGCCTCAAGGCGCCGGTGGTCCTGATCATCGACTGCACCAAGACCACCCGGACCATCGCCGCTCTGGTCCTGGGCTGCCTCAAGTTCGACCCGGCGGTTGATCTGGCCGGGGTGATTCTCAACCAGGTCGGCAGTTCCAGGCAGGAGAAGCTCGTCCGCCAGTGCCTGGCCGAGAGCGTCGGCCTGGAGGTCCTGGGGGCCGTGCCCCGCTTCAGACGCGACCTGCCCGAGCGCCACATGGGCCTGGTGCCGCCCCAGGAGCACCCCCAGGCCCGGGCGGCCCTGGACTGGCTGGCCGATATGGGCCGCCGGCACCTGGATCTGGCCGGCCTGGCCAGGCTGGCCGGCCAGGCCCCGCCCCTGGAGGCCGGGGAGCCGGCCGGCCCCGGCCAGGTTCCGGCCGGGCCCAGGGTCAGGATCGGGGTCATCCGGGATTCGGCCTTTCAGTTCTACTACCCCGAGAATCTCGAGGCCCTCGAGGCGGCCGGGGCCGAGGTCGTCTTCATCTCGGCCCTGACCGATCCGGTCCTGCCCCCCCTGGACGGGCTTTACATCGGCGGCGGCTTCCCCGAGACCCAGGCCCAGGAGCTGCAGGCCAACGAGTCCTTCCGGGAGTCGCTCCGCCGGGCCGCCGCGGCGGGCCTGCCCGTCTACGCCGAGTGCGGCGGGCTGATGTACCTGGCCCGGAGTCTCGAGGTCGGCGGCCGGGTCATGGCCATGTCCGGGGTCCTGGACCTGGAGATCGAGCTGCGGCCCGAGCCCCAGGGCCACGGCTACACCCGGGTCCTGGTCGAGCGGGAGAACCCCTTCTACCCGGTCGGGACCGAGCTCAAGGGCCACGAGTTCCACTACTCCAGGGTGACCAACCTGGATGGCGGCGAGGCCGGCCTGACCTTCCTCATGCGCCGCGGCCGGGGCATCGCCGGCGGCCGGGATGGCTTTACCGCCGGCAACGTTCTGGCCACCTACTGCCACGTCCACGCCCGGGGCGCGCCCCAGTGGGCCGAGGCCCTGGTGGCCCGGGCCAGGGAGAGGAAGGCCGGACCGGCTTCCTGATCAGCCGGCCTCCAGGCGATACTCACCGGAAGACCCATTCAGTATCCGCCTGCGAACGTCGGTCAGCCGATCGAGGAAGCGCCGGTCGTGGCTGGCGATGAGCAGTCCGCCCGGAAACCCGGCCAGGGCGTCCTCCAGGCACTCGATGGCGGGCAGGTCCAGGTGGTTGGTCGGCTCGTCCAGGATGATCATCTCGGGCCGCCGGGCCACGGCCAGGGCGAGGCAGAGCTTCCTGGTCTCGCCCGGGCTGGGCCGGAGGGACTCCAGGAGCCGTCCCGGCCGGGAGCCCAGGCGGCTGACGATGGTCATGACCTGGCCCAGCTCGGCCTGGGGCAGCCCCCGCACTTGCTCCCATATCCGGCCCGAGGCCCCGGCGTCCAGTTCCTGGGGGAGATAGAAGGCCGCCTCCCGGACGGCTCTGAGGCGGCTGACGATGAGCTCCAGCAGGCTGCTCTTGCCCGAGCCGTTGGGGCCGGTCAGGCCGATCCTGTCGGCCGGCCGGGCCAGGAGCCGGGGATAAACCAGGCGCCGCCCGGGGCCCAGGTCCACTGAGCCGGCCTCAAGGAAGAAAAGGAGGTCGCGCCGGGAGCGCCGGCCAGGAAGCTCGATGCCGGTCCGGTAAGCCTTGACCGGCGGGGAGTCCTCCAGCTCGGCCCGGGCCCGGTTCAGGCGGCCGGCCATCCGGCCGAGTCGGCGGCCGGCGGCCGCGTCCCGGCCGGAGAGGCGGGCCCGGTTGATCTTCTCCCTGGCGTCGCTGTCCTTGGGGGCCAGGCCGCGCTTGGACCGCCGGCGCTCTGTCCGGGCCAGGTCGGCCCGCCGGCGCTGGGCTTCCTGGTTAAGCCTCTGGATGTCCCGTTCGGCCCGCTCACGGGCGCCGCTCAGGCTCTTCACCTCCAGGTCGGCCTGGAGGCGGGCCCGGGAGTAGCCGCCCGGCCTCAGGACGGCCCGGGGGGGCTCGACGAAGAGGCACTGCCAGCAGAGGCGATCCAACAGCTCCCGGTTGTGGCTGATCAGGAGCCCGATTCCCTTGAACCCCGCCAGGACCCGGGCGAGCAGGTCCGCCGCGGCCGCGTCCAGATGGTTGTCCGGCTCGTCCAGGGCCAGTATGTCCGGCTCCAGCCAGAGGGCCAGGCCGATCTGGGCCCGCCGGCGCTCTCCGTGGCTCAGGACGCCCCAGCGCCGGGCAAGGTCCGGGGCCAGCCCGAGGACATCGCGCAATCTGCGGGCCCGGCCGCATTCGGCCGCCAGGAGACGGTCAAGCCCCGCCGGCGGCCGGCCGGTTCCCTGGGCGCAGAGGACCATCCTGCCCCGGGCCTCCACAGAGCCCCGGGTTGGACTCACCTGGCCGGCGGCCAGGCGGAGGATGGTCGTCTTGCCAGCGCCGTTGGCCCCGACCACCCCGGTCCAGCCCGGCCGGAAGTGGAGGGTAAGATTGGTGAACAGGTCGCCGGTCATGATCTGATAGGCGAAGGAGACGTTGTGAAAACGAAGGCTGGCCCGGGCCATGGTCGTCGGTCCTCCCCGGGGCGGTCCGGCCGGCGCTCGGTCCGGCGCGGCCGGAGCTGGCGCCTGTCCGGCGGCCAGGGAGTCTCATTGACCAGATAACTGGATGGTGCGGGGCCGCCGGAGCCGGTCGAAGCGGGTTCGACCGGGCGCCTGGATGAATCGAGGCTGATTCAGGGACGTCCTAACGGCCGAGGCGCATGCGGGTCTCCTGGGAGGGAATGGGATTGGTGTTCAGGTTTTTTACGGCCGGGACGGCCCGATGTCAAGGCCGGCCCCGTAACGAATCCAGCCTCCAGCCTCCGGCGGCGCCCGGCCGGGCCGGCGATTGACGCGGCCAGCGGCGGCAATCTATAATCAAGCCTCGGGAGACGTCCGGCCGAGAAAGGCCAGCCAGAAGAAGGCTTAGGCCCTGGGTTGGCCCGCCTGGACTGGCGGGGCCGCGTCTGCCGTTATGAGAGAGGTCACAGTTCACGTGAAGCCAATCCGGGTCGGTTCGGTCAGCCTGACTCGTCGCCTGGGGTGGGGCCGATGAGGAGCGTTCGCCCTGGACACCTGGGCCTCGCTGTCCTGGCCTTCGTTTTGGCCGCAGGGCCGGCCCTGGCCGCCCAGGGGCTGTCGATCCGGACCCAGGACGGGCAGCAGGTCGGCCTCTACCAGGAGAGCCTCGCCCTGGTCATCGGCATGAGCAACTATACCGCCGGCTGGCCCAGTCTGCCCGGGGTGCGCCAGGACGTGGCCGCGGTCAAGGAGCTGCTGGAGAGACACGGCTTCCAGGTCACCCTGGTCGAGGACCTGGATCGGGCCAGGCTGGACCAGGCCATCGCCGACTTCATCAGCCGCTGTGGCTTGAGACCCGAGAACCGGCTCCTGTTCTATTACTCCGGCCACGGCTTCACCTACCGGCAGGCCTACGGCGGGGAGATGGGCTACATCATCCCGGCCGACACGCCCAACCCCCACCGCGACCTGACCGGGTTCCTGTCCAAGGCCGTGGACATGCAGCAGATAGAGGTCTACGCCCGGCGCATCCAGGCCAAGCACGCCCTCTTCCTCTTCGACAGCTGCTTCTCCGGCTCCATCTTCGCCCTGTCCCGGGCCGCCTCGGAGGCCATCACCTACAAGACGGCCAACCCGGTCAGGCAGTTCATCACCTCCGGGAGCGCCGCCGAGGAGGTCCCGGACCGGAGCGTCTTCCGGGACCAGTTCGTGGCCGCCCTGGAGGGGGAGGGCGACCTGAACCGGGACGGCTTCGTCACCGGGGCCGAGCTGGGCGAGTTCCTCCAGACCAAGGTGGTCAACTACTCCCGGGGGTCCCAGCACCCCCAGTACGGCAAGATCCGGGACCCCAGGCTGGACAAGGGCGACTTCGTCTTCGCCCTCAATCCCGAGACCAGCGCCCTGACCGGGGAGAGCCGCCGCCTGGAGGAGGAGCGGGCCAAGCTGGAGGAAGAGCGGCGGCGGCTGGCCGAGGCGAGGAGGCTGCTGGAGGAGCAGCGGAAGCTGGCCCAGGAGCGGACCGGCCTGGAGGCGGAGCGGCGGCGGCTGGAGGCGGAGGCGCGGCCGCCCAAGCCGGCCAAGGGGCCGGCCGGCCCGTCGACGGCCGAGCTGCTCAGGGCGGCCGAGGCCGATCTGGCGGCCAACCGGCTGACCAGCCCCCAGGGCATGAACGCCCTGGAGAAGTACCGCCAGGTCCTGGGTCTGGAGCCGGGCAACCGGGAGGCCGAGGCCGGCTTGAAGCGGCTGGTGGGGCGCTACGTGGAGCTGGCCGAGGCGGCCCTCAAGGCCGGGGCCCTGGACAAGGCCGGGGAGTATCTCAACCGGGCCGACCAGGTCATCGAGGGCGACCAGCGGGTCCTGGAGGCCAGGGCGGAGCTCAGGCAGGCCAGGCAGGGCGGCGCGACGCCCCCGCCGCCGACCACCTCGGCCCAGGCTCCCCAGGCCCAACCAGAGCCCCGGGCGGCCGCGGCCGCTCCGCCGGCCGACCAGGAGGCGGGGCGGAAGCACCTGGTCAACTCCCTGGGGATGAAGTTCGTCCTCATCCCGGCCGGGTCTTACCTGATGGGCAGCAGCGACGCCGACCTGCGGCGGGTCAAGGAAGATTACCGCCGGGCCACGGGCAGCGAGCTGAACCCGAAGATGGAGCGGTCGCTCAGGTTCAGGGAGCAGCCCCAGCACAAGGTGACCATAACCAGGCCGTTCTATCTGGGAGTCCACGAGGTCACGGTCGGCCAGTTCGCCCGCTTCGTCGAGGAGACCGGCTACAGGACCGCGGCCGAGAAGGAGGGCAAGGTTCGGGCCCTCAAGAACGGCCAGTGGGTCGAAATCAAGGGGGCCAGCTGGCGTGACCCCAAGAGCGACGGGAGCGGGCCCTCCGGCCGGCTGGACCACCCGGTGGTCCAGGTCACCTGGGCCGACGCCCTGGCCTTCGTGGACTGGCTCAACCGCAAGGAGGGCGCGGGCAGGTATCGCCTGCCCAGCGAGGCGGAATGGGAGTACGCCTGCCGGGGCGGCCGGGAGGGAGAGCTCTATCCCTGGGGCGGGGAGCTCCCGGGCGAGAAACGGGTGGCCAACCTGCGCGACAGGACCCTGGCCCAGAAATGGGGCAGGGAAGACTTCTGCCGGGATTACGACGACGGCCACCTGGAGACGGCCCCGGTGGGCTCCTTTGAGGCCAACGGCTACGGTCTCTTCGACATGATCGGCAACGTTCTGGAGTGGTGCGCCGACTGGTTCAAGAATTATTCGGCCGACCCGGCCGCCGATCCGACCGGCCCGCCGGACGGCGAGAGGCGCGTGGCCCGGGGCGGGGCTTGGAACACCTGGTTCTTCTTCGACCGCTCGGCCTTCCGCGTTTCCTTCGAGCCCGGCTACTGCGCCTCCAACCTGGGCTTCCGGGTGGCCAGGACTTACTAGCCCGTTGCGCCCGAGCCAATAACGTAGGAATAACTCCGAATTACCCGGTAAAGTTGAAAATGAAATCACAACAATGGTCGTAATCATTTGGTATAATGGGCTAAACTACCCAAGGAATGGATTCTAAAGATGCTCAGAAATGGTGGAGCTCAAGAACGTATCATCAGACCTGAATTCAACCGATTCATTCTAAGCCCTGTAACCGGCCGGAGGAAAGGAGCCGTTCATGGCCGTCTGGAAACCATCGGTCTGCCCCAAGGACTGCCCGGATGCCTGCGGTCTGGAAGTGGAGGTGGCCAATGGCCGGGCCGTCAGGGTCCGGGGCGATCGCCGTCACCCGATCACCCGGGGGTTCCTGTGCCGCAAGGCCCACTATTTTCCCCGCCAGATCCACTCCGAAAAACGGCTGACCCAACCGCTGCTCCGGGTCGGGCCCAAGGGCCGGGGCGAGTTCAAGGCGATCTCCTGGGACCGGGCCCTGGAGCTGCTTAACGAGCGGCTGGCGGACACGATCGATCGCTTCGGGGCCGAGGCAGTGCTGCCCTACTCCTACGGCGGCCACATGGGTCTGGTTCACCGCCAGGCCGGTCACGCCTTTTTTCACAAGCTCGGCGCCACCCGGCTCGAGTACACCATATGCGGCGAGGCGGCCCGGGCCGGGTTCGCGGTCAGCCTGGGAAGCGGGCCCAGCACCGACCCGGAGAGCGCGGTTGACAGCGATCTGATCCTGATCTGGGGCAGCAACACCCTTACCACCAACCTTCACGCCTGGCCTATTTTCCGGCAGGCCCGGGCCAAGGGAGCCAGGCTGGTGGTCATCGATCCCTACCGCAACCAGACTGCCCGCCAGGCCGACTGGCACATCAAGCTCAAACCGGCCAGCGACGCCGCCCTGGCCCTGGGCCTGATGCACGTTTTGATCAGGGAAGACCTGCTGGACCATGACTTCATCGCCCGCTGGACGATCGGTTTTAAGGAGCTCAAGGACCGGGCGGCCGAATATCCGCCGGATCGGGTGGCCGAAATCTGCGGCATCGGGCCGGGGGAGGTGGAAGAACTGGCCCTGGCCTACGGCCGGGCTAGGGCGCCGTTCGTCCGGACCGGCTGGGGCCCCTCCCGGCAGCTCAACGGCGGCATGAATCTCCGGACCATCGCCCTGCTGCCGGCCCTGGTCGGGGCCTTTGACCGGCCCGGCGGCGGCGTGCTCCGCTCCACCAGCGTTCCCTTGAACAACGAGGCCTTTACCAGACCGGATCTCTGCCCGCCCGGGACCAGGGTGCTGAACATGGTCCAGCTCGGCCGGGCCCTGACCGGCCGGGACGGTTACGACCGCCGTCCGATCAAGCTGCTTCACGTCTATCTCTGCAACCCGGCCGTGGTCGCCCCGGACTCGGCCCAGGTCCTGGCCGGTCTGGCCCGGGAGGACCTGTTCACCGTGGTCCAGGAGCAGTTTCTGACCGATACGGCCAAATACGCCGACCTGGTCCTGCCCGGCCGCAGCTTCATGGAGATGACCGACATATTCGCCTCCTACGGCTTTTTCTATCTCCAGATGGTCCGGCCGGTCATTCCGCCCCAGGGCCAGAGCCGATCGATCTGGTCGGTCTTCCGGGAGTTGGCCCAGCGGCTCGGCTTTACGGAAGAGGTGTTCACCTGGGACGAGGAGGCGGTCATCGCCCGGTTACTGCTCACGGATTCGCCGTATCTGCGCGGCCTTGATCTGGCCGCCCTGTCCGATCTCCGGCCCCACCGGGTCAACTGCCCGGCCAATCCCTATGCCCAGGGATTTCAGACGCCGTCGGGCAAGGTGGAGTTCTATTCGACCAGTCTGGCCGAACAGGGTCTCGACCCCCTGCCCGACGGCCAGCCCGAGGCCGACGCCGATGGCCAGGGCCGCTACCCGCTCTGGCTGATCACCCCGCCCCACCCCTGCTTTCTCAACTCCAGCTTCAACGAGGTGGACGAGCTGGTCCGCCTGGCCGGGCGGCCGGAGCTGCAGATCCATCCCCAGGACGCCGCGGCCCGGGGCCTTGAGACCGGCCAGGAAGTGGAGGTCTTTAACGATCGGGGCCGCTGTCGGCTGGCCTGCCGGGTGACCCCGGACACGAGGCCCGGCCTGGTGGTGGCCGAGGGGCTGTTTTCGCCCGGCATTTCGCCGGGCGGGTTGGGTATCAACCAGCTGACCAGCCAGCGGCTGGGCAAGATCGGCCCCACCTGCGCCTTTCACTCCAGCCTGGTCGAGGTCCGGCCGGCGAGCCTCAGTATCAAGGGAGGCTGATGAACCTGGGGACTCAACGGCCGGCCCGGCCGGAGAGGGGCCGGGTCCCGGCCCTGGCCGGGGCAAGGGCCTGGATTCTTCTGTTGGGGCTGGGCCTGGTCCCGGTCCTGGCGGCCGGGGCTTCGGCCCAGAGCCTGCCCCGGGACTTCAGTCTGCCCAGCCCCCTTTTCGCCGCCGGGAGCGCCTGGCGCCAGAGGGCCGAGGCCGCGGCCGTCCTGGCCCAGAGCCGGTCTCAGATCCTGCTCCTCTACCGCGTCCTCCTGGGCGACCGGACCTCGCTCCAGCCGCCCGGCCTGGGCATGGACAGCCCGTTCCCTTACATGTACGTGGTCTTCGACGATTACAGCCTGCCGGTCTTCCGCCTGGGCCAGGGCCGCCGCAACGTGCTCCTGCGCGACTACGAGGGCCAGCCCTCGGCCAACAACCCCAAGCTGCCCCCGGGCCCGGCCGGCCGGGTCAGCGCCCCCAATCCGGCCGGCCAGGTCCGCCCTTCCGGGCCCCGCAACCGGGCGGCCGACGGGCACCTGGTCCTCTACGACCCGAGCCGGTTTCTGGAGTACGACTTCTGGCAGGCCACGACGCAGCGCGACGCGGCCGGCTTGAGCCGGGGCGGGGGCTGGCCAGGCCGGACCATCCTCGAGGCCGGGGCGATCGACTACTTCGACGTTCGCGGCCCGGGGGCCAATCCAGTGACCTACTCCAGCGCCACGGCCACCGGGGCGCCCCTCCTGGCCGGGCTGCTCCTGCCCGAGGACGTCGAGCGCGGCAGCATCGACCACGCCCTGGCCTGCGCCATCCCCGGCCTCAGAAACACCAACCAGGCCGACCCCAGCCAGCCGCTGCCGGCCGATTACTTCCACCCGGCCTCGACGACCGAGACCGACTACTACAACACCGATCCCCTCTCCCTGGCCGCGGGCCAGCGCCTCCGCCTCAAGAGAGTGCTTTTTGACGAGGAGGGCCAGAGGATCGAAGAGGCGGGCCTGGCCCGGATCACCCGGCTCTTCCTCCGGGCTCTCCGGGTTCACGGCGCCTATCTCCGGGACAATGCCGGCGGCTTCGTCTTCTACGCCGAGGACATCCACACCGCGGTCCTGGACCTGACCGCGGCCCAGGTCAACGCCCTGGTCGGCCGACCGGCCGCGACGCCCCTTCCGGCGGGCAAGACCAAGTGGCAGCTGGTCATCGAGAAGCTCAACCAGGATCTGGAGGGCATTCCCCTAGCCGCGGGGCCCTGGCGGGCCGGTCAGGACCCGGCCGGGGCAACCGCGGACCTGGTCAACTTCGAGGTGGTCCGGCCGGCGGCCGTTCCGGCCGGCTACCGGCCCTGAACCCGCCCGCCGGGGCGGGCGAGCCGGCCTGAGGCCTCAGGGCTCGTCCGGGCCGCTCAGCTTCCGGTAGAGCTCGGGCCGGCGGGAGGCCCGGAAGAAGCCCATCCGCGAGGCCCGGATGCGGCGCAGGGGCTCGGCCTTGAGCTCGGCCAGGGCCAGGCCGGGACGGCGGCCGGTGTAGCTGGCCAGGGTCTCGCCCTTGGGCCCCAGGATGAGGGCCACCCCGGCGAAGCTGAGGCCCTGGCCGTTGTCGGCCACGGGGTTGCAGGCGGCCAGGTAGGCGGTGTTGTCGTAGGCCCGGGCCGGCAGGTAGCGGAGCCAGCGCTGGGCCTTCTCCTCCGGGCTCTCCCGCCGGGGCGAGGCGTGGGCGATCAGGAGGGCCTCGGCGCCCCGGCCGGCCTGGAGGCCGCTCAGCTCGGGGAAGTGGCCGTCGTAACAGAGCTGCAGGCCGAAGCGGGCCCCGCCGTGCTCGAAGAGGCCCGGCTCCTGGCCGGCCCGGAAGCGATCGGCCTCGGTGGGGCCGAGGTGGATCTTGCGGTAGAGGCCCAGGACCCGGCCCCGGGGGCCGAAGGCCACCTGGGTCAGGCAGAGCCCGGCTCGGCGCCTCTCCATCAGGCCCACGACAAGGGCCAGGCCCAGGTCCGCGGCCAGCTGGCCGGCCCGACTCAGGAGCCGGCTCCTGAGGCCCAGGGCGGCCTCGGAGACCTCGGGGCCGACCCCGTAGCCGGTCAGGCAGGCCTCGGGGAAGAGGACCAGGCCGGCCCCGGCCCGGGCCGCCAGGCCGGCCTGGACGGCGACGCGGTCCAGATTGGCCTCGAAATCGGCCAGCCTGGACTGGACGCAGGCGGCGGCGACGATCAGATCCTTCATGGCCTCGCTTTTTTCCGGCCGAACCGATAGTATCGGTCCCGGCTGGAACCGTCAATCATCAAGCCGGAGAGGAGGAGGGCAGCGGAGATGGCCGTCTTGGAAGTCAGAACCCAGTCCAGGGAGGAGCTGGTGGACATCACCGGCCAGGTCGAGAAGGCTCTGGGGCAGCTCGGGGCGTCCGAGGGGTTCTGCCTGGTCTACGTGCCCCACACCACGGCCGGGGTGACCGTCAACGAGGGGGCCGATCCGGCGGTCAGGGCCGACATCCTCATGGCCCTGGACCGGATCGTCGACCGGGGCTGGCCCTTCAGACACGCCGAGGGCAACTCGCCGGCCCACGTCAAGTCGTCGTTGATCGGCTCCTCGGCGCTGATTCCCCTCAAGGGCGGCCGGCTGGAACTGGGCACCTGGCAGCGCGTCTTCTTCTGCGAGTTTGACGGCCCCAGGCGGCGGCAGGCCCTGGTCTCGGCGGGCTAGGCTGATCGGGCTTTTTGGGCTTGACAAGGCCCAGGGGCTCGGGTATATGCGAGACAACTTGTGGGGCGGCCGGCCGGGCTTGCCCACAATAAGGAGCTAAAATCAAGCAGTTGCCATAGCCGATCGCGTCAGGGCAACTGGCGATTCAACCAAGCAAAGAGGAGGTCCAAGATGGCGTTTCAGGTCGAGGTTGATCCGGATAAGTGCATCGGTGACGAGGAGTGCGTGGAAGTCTGCCCCGTGGACGTCTTCGAGATCCAGGACGGCAAGGCGGTTCCGGTCAACGCCGAGGAGTGTCTGGGCTGCGAGAGCTGCATCGAGGTCTGTGAGTCCGACGCCATCACCGTCACTGAAGTCTGAAAATCTATTTTGCCTTCACTGGCCCGAAGTCCCTTTTGAGGGACGGAGGGCTTTTTTATTTTGATTCCCCGTTTCCCCGGACCCGGGCCGGCCGGTTGACCAGATAGATCCCGGCCGCCACCAGGCTCATGCCCAGCCCCAGAATCAGGGTGATCGGCTCGCCCAGGACCAGGCCGCTGGCGGCGACCCCGAAGAGGGGCGTCAGGAAGGTGAAGGCGGCCAGCCGGCTGGCCTCGTAGCGGTGGACCATCCAGAAATAGAGCAGGTAGCTGAAGAAGGCCACCACCACGGTCTGGTAGGCCAGGGCCAGGACTACCGGGACGGTCAGTCTGACCGCCGCGCCCGACTCGAAGGCCAGGGAGGCCAGGCTCAGGACCGGGACCGAGAAGATGAGCTGGGCCTGGAGGGTCTGGAGGTGGCTGACCTTCTGGCCCAGGGCCATCCGCTTGATGTAGACCGCGGTCGCGGCCCAGAAGAGGGCGGCGGTCACCTCCATCAGGTCGCCGATCCAGTGGCGGCCTCCCAGGCCCTCGACCCGGCTGCCGAAGACGGCCACCAGACCGGTGAAGGCCAGGATCAGGCCCAGGGACTTGCTCGGGTTCAGGCGCTCGCCGGCCAGGAAGAAATGGGCCCCCAGGGCTACCCAGAAGGGCTGGGTGTAGAGGAAGATGGTCGCCCGGGAGGCGTGGGTGAAGGCCACGCCCCAGTAAAGGAAAAGGAAGTCCAGACCGAAGAGCAGGCCGATGATCAGGCCGTGCCTGATCAGGCCTCGGGGCATCAGGACCGGCCGGCCCTTGAGCCGGCCGTAGCCCCACAGGCACACCGCCGCCGCCGCCGAGCGGACGGCCGCGGCCAGGAGGGGCGGCAGGCCCTGGTTGGAGAACTTGATGCTGACCATGTTGCCGCCCCAGAGCAGGCAGACGAAGACCAGGAGCAGGCCGCCGCTCCAGGGGATGGCCCCGCCGCTCCTCTCAGGCTTGTCGATAGACCTGGTCATCAGGGTCAGTCAGGCTCCCGCGGCCCCCTTGGGGGCCAACCGGTCAGTTTTAACCCGGGATCTTCATTCGAGTCGGTCCGGGCCCGATCCGGTCACTATGAGCCCATGAAGACGCCGCTTGTCAAGCCGGTTCCCGGCCGGAAAAGGCTCCGGAACCGGTCTTTGTTCTATGTGGTGAAAATGTTTGTGGTTATTAACGCGGCTGGCTTGAGGAGGGCTTCAGTTTGCGCTTGACAGCACAAGCGCGGTTGTGTAAGGTCGCTGACCGACGATCCTCAAAAGCTCACCACCCGATGGAGACGGCATTAATGCCCGATGCCGACCTCAGCGTCGAACGTCTCTTGCGCCAGAAGAGATCGGTTGTTCTGAAGAAGTGGTTCGAGCAGGTACTCGACTCCTACCCCGAGGAGACCAGCCGCTTCCTGAGGAAGGAAGCCAACCCCTTCGCCAATCCGGTCGGCTCGACCATTCACCGTGAACTGGGCGCGCTCCTCGACGAGATCCTCGACGGGCCCGACCGGGGCCGGGCCGGCCAGTTCCTGGATCGGATCATCCGCATCAGGGCCATCCAGGACTTCAGCCCCGGGGCCGCCATCGCTTTCGTCTTCGGCCTCAAGGGGATCGCCCGGGAGGAGCTCGGGCGCGAGCTAGAGGAGTCTCTGGCCCTCGAGGACTGGCTGGCCTTCGAGGGCAAGGTTGATC
>ENA-OSEO01004821-OSEO01004821.1-sediment-metagenome-genome-assembly--contig:-NODE-4821-length-13687-cov-3.339015_pt1 | contig 13687 bp, 11 predicted proteins | sample MGYA00237883_ERZ534232 | MGnify/ENA metagenome assembly ERZ534232 | reverse complement strand
GAGCGCTGCGTTTCACCCGATGATGAACGCAGCAACTTTGGTATGGCCCGGCAGGCGTTGTTGGACCATGTGCCCGTGGCTTCCAACCAGGTGCATCCCATTCGATGTGAAAAAAGTCCCGTAGCCGGCGCGGTCCGCTACGAGGAGGTGCTTCGCAATCACTTTTACGGTAAAATGCCGGGTATGGATCTGATTTTTCTGGGATTGGGGCAAAACGGTCATACGGCGTCGCTTTTTCCCCACAGCCCGGTATTGGAGGAAAAGAGTCGGTGGGTGGCTGAAGTCCATGTCGCTGAAGAGGAGATGGCCCGGGTCACGCTGACGCCCATGCTTATCAATGAGGCCCGGGTTGCCGTCTTTTTGGTCTTCGGCCGCATCAAGGCGCCGATTCTCCAGGCGGTCCAGGAAGGCCCGGTGGATACCCGACGGCTGCCGGCACAGCTCATAAGGCCGAGCGCCGGGCGATTGGTCTGGATGGTGGACCGGGCCGCTGCATCCGGGCTGGCTGGCGGCATGTCCGGGCAAGAACCAAGTGCAAAAGACAAATGAATAAATTTCGTTTTATCGGTCAGAAAGATGGGGGCAAGGTGATGCATCGGGGACTTCCCGGACCGGCTAAAGCGACTCATTTTAGTGCCAGGATCAGGAAAAGGACAATGATGACGCCCAGTGCCGCGACGGTGAGCGTGAGAAAGATTCCCAATGAGAGGCCGTGGCCGGGTCGGGTGTTCAGGCGCCGGTGGTAGGATTTCTCAAAGCGTAAGTAGCGGACGGCGGCCGTTACGTTTGCGGCAACGCCGACCGCCACCAGAAGGATCCCGATCCAGGATGAAAAGGGATCACCGGGCCCGTTTTCCAAGCCGGGGGGTATTCTTTTCTTCAGAATCAAACCAAATCGATCGACCACAAAGCCGAGGGCCATCAGCCCCAGAGCAGCCCGGACCCAGGACAGGAGGGTCCGCTCGGCCGCAAAATAGACCAATCGGTCTGCCGATGTCTCTTTTTTTACCGGATCCTGCGCGACTTCAACCGCAGGGCCTGTCTTTAATTCCGAGTGGCCGGCTGCATCTTTCATGGCGTCCAAGTGATCTTCCAGAATGCGGGTTGCTTCTCCGGGCGTCCGGTTGCAGACCCTGTTCCGGCACGGTCCCAAAAGAATTTCCGGGTTATGGGGAATAGCGGCGATGACCTGCCGGCCCGTCGTCAACGGATGATTTGCACCCCGGACCGGAAAATTTTCAGGGCCATCGCCGCCTGCCTTGACGCCATTTCAGCCGGATCCCAGCGGAAGATAAATTACGGGAACACCCCATTTGAAGTCCGGATTCCTCCGGTGACGCCCTAAGGTTCAGGATCCCCAACTACCGCTTAACGCCGCATCAAATACATGCTTGAAGGTATTGGACCCGGGGTGGCATTCGGAATAAGATGGCCTGCAGGTTGAAATCGCCGTAAATCGAACCGAGGTGTTTGCTGGGACCGGATGGACCCTGCGCCCGGCGGCGGGCCGACCTCACTTTCGGTTACACCTGCGCTCTTTATCTCCGGATGCCCATTGAAAGGATTTTGGAGGGAAACAATGCATCTCTACTTTCCGCTCACCTATCCATTTTTATTCATGCTGTTTTTGCTGCTGGTTTTTGTGGTGGTTCTCATCGAGATCAACGTGCTGGGATATGTCTACGCCCGGGCGGGAATTTCGCGGCGGTACGTATTTTTGGTGCTTTTTGCCTCTCTGCTGGGAAGCTACATCAATATTCCCGTATGGCACCTGCCGGCTGAGCAACTGACTTCCGCCCGAACGGTCACCTTCTATGGGATGCAATACGTTATTCCGCTGGTGATCAATGCCCCGGGAACGATCATCGCCGTCAACCTGGGCGGCGGGGTGATACCCATCCTGGTGTCCCTGTACCTGATTCAGAAGAAAGGCCTGTATGTCCAGAGTATGATCGCCACGGCCGTCATCGCCGCCTTATCCTACTGGCTGGCCCGTCCGGTGCCGGGAGTGGGCATTGCCGTACCGGTCTTCATCCCGCCGCTGGCCACGGCAGCGGTGGTTTTGCTGATTTCAAGAGCGGATGCTGCGCCGCTGGCCTACATCGCGGGAAGTCTGGGGACATTAATCGGCGCGGATCTGCTCAACCTGGGCGCGATTCGGGATCTGGGCGCGCCGGTTGCCTCCATCGGCGGGGCGGGGACCTATGATGGAATATTTCTGACCGGAATCGTCGCCGTTTTACTGGCCAGTATTTTCTCACGCAGGCAAGAAACCGCCGGCTGATAATATTTTTAGGGTTTTCGCCCTTGTCGGTCGCAAAAGCGGCCTTTCGTTCAGGTGGACAAATGCGCAGAAGCAAATATTTCGTATTTATCGGAGGCTTCCTTTTATGGGCGCCGTCCTTTCTCGGCGGCTGCAGCGATATGCTGCTGATGCATCCCAAAGGGCCGGTGGGCGATAGTGAGCGCTTCGTCATCCTTACCGCTTTTGCACTCATGCTGATCGTCGTCATTCCCGTTTTTATCATGGCCTTCTGGTTTTCCCGCAGATACCGGGCCGGCAACAGCAAATCCGCCTACATGCCCCGTTGGGATTATTCCGCCAAGATCGATCTGGTGGTCTGGCTGGTCCCCGTGGCCATCGTCACGGCCCTGGCTGTTCTATCCTGGAGGCAAACCCACCGGCTGGACCCTTACCAACCCATCGCTGCGGGTGAGAAGCCCGTGCGCATTGAAGCCGTGGCCCTGGATTGGAAATGGCTGTTTATCTATCCGGAGCAGCATATTGCCGCCGTCAACCAGCTTGTTTTTCCCGTCGGAGTGCCCCTGAGCTTGAGGATCACCTCGGACACGGTGATGGCTTCCTTTTTTATCCCGCAGCTGGGCAGCCAGATTTATGCCATGGCGGGCAGGCAGTCGCAGCTGCATCTCATGGCGGATGAACCGGGCACCTACGCCGGCCACAACCAGCAGTTCAGCGGCCGCGGTTACCCCGACATGCATTTTAAGGCCATCGCCGTCTCCCGGAATGAATTCGAAACCTGGGTCCATAAGGCCAGGCAGTCGCCACAGAAACTCCACCCGGCCCGATATGAGGCGCTCGCAAAGCCGAGTATCGACCATGCCGTCACTTACTTCAGTGGGGTTGCGACCGGACTGTTCGATCATATTGTGCGCCGATACCATCCCGGCAGGCCCGGGAATCCCGGCGTCGCCGCTGGAGGAAAAAATTTTTCAGCCAATGCAAATATAGGCCTGTTAGGGGGAAGTTGATATGTTCGGCAGGCTAAGCCTTTCAGCCATACCTTACGACAAACCGATCATTATGGGTGCTGCAGGCGGGTCCGTCCTCCTGGGGCTGGTGATCCTGGCTCTGATCACCTACTATGGAAAATGGACCTACCTGTGGAAAGAGTGGCTGACCAGCCTCGATCATAAAAAAATCGGCATCATGTATATTGTCCTGGCGCTGGTCATGCTGCTGCGGGGGTTCTCCGACGCCGTCATGATGCGCTCCCAGCAGGCCATTGCCGCGGGCGCTTCCCTCGGCTATCTGCCGCCAGGACATTTCAATCAGATATTCAGCGCCCACGGCACGATCATGATCGTTTTTATGGCGATGCCCTTTTTGGTGGGCTTGATGAATATCGCCATACCCCAGCAGATCGGTGCGCGGGACGTGGCCTTTCCCTTTATGAATTCGGTCAGCTTCTGGCTGACCGCAGCCGGAGCCATGCTGGTCATGGTATCGCTGGGAGTGGGCGAGTTTTCCAAAGCCGGCTGGTCGGGATATGCGCCCTTGACTGAAAAGAACTACAGCCCGGGTACGGGAGTGGACTATTGGTTATGGGCTTTTCAGATCGCCGGTATCGGATCGCTGCTGAGCGGCATCAACTTTCTCGTCACCATTCTGAAAATGCGCGCTCCGGGAATGACCCTCATGCGCATGCCGCTGTTCACCTGGACCACTTTGTTTACCAATGTACTCATGATCTGGGCCTTCCCGGTGTTGACCGTCGCCCTGGCCCTGACGACCCTCGACCGTTATCTGGGGATGCATTTTTTTAGCAACACCCTGGGCGGCAATCTGATGATGTATGTCAACCTGTTCTGGATTTGGGGGCATCCCGAGGTCTATATCGTTATTCTGCCGGCCTTCGGCGTCTTTTCGGAAGTGGTGGCCACCTTCTCCGGAAAGCGTTTGTTCGGATACCGCTCGCTGGTGTATGCGACCGGGGCGATCACGGTCCTGTCCTTTGCCGTCTGGCTGCACCATTTCTTCACCATGGGAGCCGGTCCCGATGTCAATATCGCCTTCGGCATTGCGACCATGATGATCGCCATCCCCACCGGGGTTAAGATTTTCAACTGGCTGTTCACCATGTACCGCGGCCGGATCCGATTCAAGCTGCCCATGTACTGGACCCTGGGCTTCATGGTAACTTTCGCCGTGGGCGGCATGACGGGCGTGCTGCTGTCCCTTCCGCCCGCAGACTTCGTGCTTCACAACAGCCTGTTCCTCGTGGCCCATTTCCACAATGTGCTGATCCCCGGCGCGCTGTTTGGCTTCTTGGCCGGCTACACCTACTGGTTTCCCAAGGCTGTCGGCTTCCGTCTGGAGGAAACCTGGGGCCGACGGGCCTTCTGGTGCTGGGTGATCGGCTTTTACCTGGCCTTTATGCCCCTCTACCTTCTGGGCTTTATGGGCATGCCGCGCCGCATGGAGCATTACGTCAACTCCGCCTGGCAGCCCTATCTGATCATCGCCGCCGGAGGCACCGCCGTGATCCTGGCCGGCATCGTTTTTCTAATGATTCAACTGGCGGTCAGCATTCGTCGGCGCGAAGCCAACCGCGATATGACCGGTGATCCCTGGGACGGCCGCACCCTGGAGTGGGCCACCGCATCCCCTCCGGCCGAATATAATTTCGCCAACATTCCGGTGGTCCATGATATCGATGCGTTCGCCGACCTGAAGGAAACAGGGATGGCCTACCGGCCGCCGGATCGATACCACGACATCCGGATGCCGAAAAGCACCGGCAAGGGCTTTATCCTCGGCGTACTGGCCTTTACACTCGGGTTCGCCCTGATCTGGTATATCTGGTGGCTGGCCCTGCTCAGCGGGCTGGGTCTTCTGATCATTCTGATCGCGCGTTCTTTTCAGGAGGACCTGCATGTCACCATCTCCGCCGCAGAGGTCGAGCGGATCGAAAACGAGCACTATCGGCAATTGAAATCCGCCGCTGAAACGGAAAGGCCGCATGAGCCGGGCAAGCATCGAAAGGGAAAAAAATGAACACCGAAGCGGCGACTATCGATTCGGCCTATGTCCGGGAAGCACCCCATCCGGACACCGCGGCGATCCAGGCTTTGGGATTCTGGATTTATCTCATGAGCGATCTGGTGCTGTTTGCGGCGATCTTTGCGACTTATGCCGTGCTCAGGGGTAACTATGCCGGCGGTCCTTCCGGCAGAGAGCTATTTGACCTGCCCTATACCGTGGTTGAAACCATGCTGCTGCTGTTCAGCAGTAGCTCATGCGGCTTGGGCATGTTGGCCGCGTACCGCGGCCGGAAGAATCCGGTGCTGATCTGGTTTGGGGTTACCTTCCTGCTGGGCCTGGGATTCATCTTTATGGAAATCAACGAGTTCCACACCATGATTGTGGCAGGCAATGGACCGGCCCGCAGCGGCTTTCTTTCGGCATTTTTTACGCTGGTGGGCAGCCACGGCGCCCATGTTTGCGCCGGACTGCTATGGATGGCGGTGATGATAGGTCAGATGACCGCGAAAGGGTTGACCCCGCCGGTACGTTCCCGGCTGATGCGCCTGAGCATGTTCTGGCACTTTCTGGACATCGTCTGGGTCGGCGTATTTACGATTGTTTACCTGATGGGGAGCATATAAATGGAGCGGATTTTACCTATCGATGACAGCGGCGCCGGCCAGGGAAGCTTGCGGTCCTATCTGACCGGGTTCATCCTTTCGGTGCTTCTCTCTCTAATCGCCTTCGGGACGGTAATGACCGGCAGGGTCTCGGCCCCGGCTGCATCGGCCATCGTCATCTTCGCGGCTGTGGTGCAGGTTCTGGTTCACCTGCGCTTTTTCCTGCATCTGAACGCGTCATCCGCATGGCGCTGGAACGTGCTGGCGCTGATATTCACGGGTGTGATTATGTTCCTTTTCGTTGGGGGAACGCTCTGGATCATGTTTCACCTGAACCAACGTTTGATGTGACCATGATTGAAAAGATCAAAAACTATTGGTGCGTTGTTAAACCCGGAATCGTTTTGGGCAACCTGATCACGGCCGCCGGAGGCTTTTTTTTGGCTGCCAAAGGGCGGATCGACATCGCCGTTCTCCTGCCCGTCGTAGGCGGCATATCCCTTGTCGTGGCTTCCAGCTGCATCTTTAACAATTACATCGATCGGGACCTTGACCGCAAAATGGCACGTACCCGCACCCGCGCGCTCGCTCGTGGGCTAATTTCACCCAAAATCGCCGCCCTCTACGCAGCCCTGCTCGGGCTCGGCGGTCTAATCCTGCTGCGGACCGCCGCGAACATGCTGTCCTTTACCATTGTGTTGAGCGGTTTTACGGTCTATGTGGGCGTTTACAGCCTGTATCTGAAACGGCGTTGCGCATACAGTACCTTGATTGGCAGCCTGGCGGGGGCCGCCCCGCCGCTGGCGGGATATTGCGCGGCCGCAGGCGGCTTCGACCTGGGAGCGGTCATACTATTGATCCTATTCAGCCTCTGGCAGATTCCTCATTCCTACGCCATCGCCGTTTTCCGGTTTGAGGATTACGCCGCGGCGGCCGTCCCGTTGCTACCGGTGAAACGCGGGATTTCCGCTGCAAAGCACCCTATCATTGCCACCGTCATGGCTTTTGCGGCGGCTGCACCGCTGCCAACCCTCGCCGGATATACCGGTTACTTCTACCTTGCGGCGGCGGCCGCGACGGGGCTATCCTGGCTGCATCTGGCCTGGTCAAAGACACCAGATGTCCGAGACTGGTCCAGGAGGCTTTTCCTCTTCTCTATCCTGACCATAACCGTACTGAGCATTATGATGTCGGTGGACGCTGTCAGGCCTGTCATTTCCCCCATGGTTTTAAGCCGCACACCTTAACCAGGGCTCGAAAGCACCGATACGCCGGCTGAGTTCCTCAAAGCGCCCCCTGCCGGACGGCACACGCCCAGTCGCATTACTTGTCCGCACGCGCGGCGCACCCGGCCGCCCCCAGTAGAGCTGCCTTCTCATTGAGAATCACATGAATCGGAATTTTTTCCAAAAATGTTTCGAATCTTCCCTTGCTTACAAAAGACCGGCGAAAGGCGTTCGCCTTGAGTGCGGGCAGAATTTTGGGGGGAATGCCGCCGCCTAAATAGACGCCACCACGGGCAAATCCGGTCAGCGCCAGGTTGCCGGCCACGGAACCCAGAATGGATACAAATCGCTTGAGGGCTTGGGCGCAAAGAGGATCCTCTTTATCCAGAGCCGCCTGCGCGATGACAGCGGTGGGATCGGACGTCTGCATCCGCTGTTTGAGCCACTCCGGTTCGGCCCTGCTGTAAGATGCCCTCAGCCAACTGTAAATGTTCACCAGACCCGGACCCGATGCTACCCTCTCGATGCTGACATGCCCCAGCTTTTGTTGCAGATGACGCCACAGCAGGACTTCCTCATTCGTGGTCGGCGCAAAATCCGCGTGGCCTCCTTCCGATGCTACCGACAGGTAGCGGTCTTTTACAGATACTAGCAGCGCTTGGCCGAGTCCGGTCCCCGGGGCGACCAGAGCGATCGTCTGTTTGGCGACCGCTTGTCCCGGCTTAAGCGAAGCCGTGTCGGTCCGACCGAGCAGGGGGATGGAAAACGCAGTGGCTGCTAGATCATTTATCAGTTCTACCCGTGGCCATCCGAATTTTTGACGGAGGGTTTCTTCCGAAACCTCCCAGGGAAGGTTGGTGGTCTGGCAACGCCCGTCCATGACGGGGCCTGCAATTGCAAAGCAGGCTGCTTTTACCTCGATCTGGTGCTTGTCGAAATACTGCACCAGGATGTCCACCAGGCCGCCTGCTTCTTCGCTGGCGTAAGTCTCCAGTTGTCGAAACCGCGGTGCACCGTTGAATTCAGTGAAATAAGCCAGATTCGTCTTTGTACCGCCGATGTCTCCGACGAGAAAGACCCTCTGCCGATTCGAATTCCCCATGGTCTGCCTCCCGAATGAACGGCCTGTCCGTTCACTGTTTTATCCGTCTTCAGTGCCGGCGGCTGAGACGGGCGCAGTTGCTCGAGCTGGGTAGGGCTTGGCCGATTGCAGCCGTGTCCGGCCGATTTCGATTCGGCCTGCTCGCGCATAGTCGGTCAGAGCTCTGCGGGTCGATGCGGGCTCGGTATGCCGGACATCATGAATTCCCAGGATTCCCGTAACTTCGATGAACATGGGCCGGTCATCGATGTAGAAGCGTTAGCTTGCCTTCTCCAGGGGTATAGAAGGTCACGTGATGCTCTTTGTTGATTTCTTCATAGTCGAGGTCACATCTTTCGGCCGCCTTTCGGCGCATGATACGTTCCAGCCGTTGATCAGCAGAACGCCATCGATATCGATGGGAAAAACCTTGATGGTATATTCTTTCATCATGCCTCTCCCATGGCCGAGTCCAGCGCTTCTGCCAATATCTTCAATCCCGCTTCAGTCTGCGATCCGAGATGAATCCTTATCACCCTACGACCGTGCTTCTTCAAAGCCTGCATATCTCCGATCGCTTGGGCTCGTTGGAGCGTGCCGAAGGTATACGCCCTTCCCGGCACTTTCATATCCGTGGCATGATCAGCGGTCAGCATGAGAAACAGGCCCGTGTTGGGTCCACCCTTGTGGAGTTGTCCAGTCGAATGTAGATAGCGCGGGCCATAGCCGCTGGTGGTGGACAGGCGCAGCTGTTTCCGAATGTTCCTGCGCATGCCTGCAAGCGCCTGCTCGGTTTTCTCCGTTTCAGGAATATAACAGAGCAGCGCCACGTAATCGCCGGCCCGGGCATGGCCCAGGAATTGAGCCAGCGCTTCCCTGAGCGTCGACACCCCTTGCATTTCATAGAGGCGCAAAGGGTCTTCACTCAAATCCGGGGAATCTTCCGGCAGTTCTCCCTTTTCATGCAGGGACTGAAGGAGCCGTTTGGTATTATCTTTACTTTCCTGAACATTGGGCTGATTGAAGGGGTTGATTTCCATGACGGCCCCCGCCGTTGCCGTGGCAAGCTCCCAGCGGAGAAACTCCTGAGCCATATCCAAGGCATCGTCCAAGGTGATCGTCACCACGGCCTGACCGGCACGCCTGAGCGCTTCGATGCCTTTTTCCAATTCCGCCTCCGGTGCTTCCTTTAACCGGAAATAGGCAAATACCCGGTCCGCTTCGTATTCGGATGGATCGCCCAGCGGTTCGCCTGCTACCGGCAGTAGTCCGGTACCCGCTTTGCCGGTGCTTTCGGCCAGCAGCTGCTCGAGCCACATTCCCAGGGTGGAAAAACGCGGGGGCATCACAAACGTGACCTTGTCGCGGCCACACCGCGCCATCTCGCACAATGCCGCACCCAGCAGAATGCCGGGATTTTGTCGGAAGCTTGTGCAGACGTCGCAGGCATGGCGCATGACCAGAGCGCGTGCCAGCAGCGCTTCGACATCCAGCCCCATCAATGCAGCCGGCACCAGCCCGAAATAGGTCAGGGCGGAGTACCGGCCGCCCACGTCTTTGAAGTTGAGAAAAATTTTTCTGAACCGTCGCCGGCGGGCTAGATCCACCAATGGCGTACCCGGGTCGGTAATGGCTACGAAATTTTCTCCGGCCGTCTCTTTCTTGACCGCTTCAACCTTCCCATAGAAATAGGCGCAGAAATCCAGCGGTTCAGTGGTGGTTCCGGATTTACTGGCCACAACAAAGAGGGTATCTTGGACCGAAATCTTCCCCTCAATAGCCGATATGACGCCTGGATCGGTTGTGTCCAGAACCGTCAAGGGGAGTCCATGGTCGCCCGGCGAAAAACAGGATTGAAAAACCAGCGGCGCCAGGCTGCTGCCTCCCATCCCCATGTGCACCACATGACGGAAACCCGCCTCCCGAATCTCCCGGGCGAACAAAAGAAGTTCCTCGATATTATTTTCGATCTTTTCCGGTGCATGCATCCAGCCCAATGCTTCTTTTATTTCCTCCTGCACCTCCTTTTCATCGGACCAGAGGCGCGTATCCTTGCGCCATAAACGCATACAGAACTTCTGTTGTTCCAACTTTTCCAGCCGGTCGTTGACCGCCTCGGCAAAGAAATCCGGCTGAAAGACCTGGCGGTCAGATTTTTTCTGCAAGGCCTTTTCGCGTTTTTGCTTGAGCGTTTTTATGAGGCTATCATATGGTTTGTTGAATTTTTCGACTCCTTCTTTCTCCAGCTGTGCAGATACCTGAGCGATGTCGATGCCTACCTCATTCAGCTGCGCCATCGCCTGCCGGCTTTTATCCAGTTCCCCTTCCAGCCTTTCTTTGGGATCGCCATGATCCCGGTAGGCATCCAGGGTCTCCCGCGGCAGCGTATTGATGGTTTCCGGCCCGATCAGAGCCTCTACATATTTGACATCCGAATAATCCGGATTCTTGGTACTGGTACTCGCCCAGAGGACTCGCTGGGAGTGAGCCCCTTTTCCCTCTAGTCGCTGAAAACGCGGCTGCTGGAAAATATCCTTGTAGATCTGATAGGCCTGTCTGGCACTGGCAATGGCCACCTGCCCATGCAGCCGCTCGGCGATCTTCGCCTTCGCCCTGCCTTGATCGATCATTTCTTCCAGCTTGGGATCTACCAAGACGTCGATGCGGCTTAGAAAGAAGCTGGCCACAGATCGGATCTTATCTATAGGCAGATTGTTGGCGGTCCGATCCTCCAGTCCGGCGATATAGGCTTCGGCCACCTCGCGGTAGCGAGGAAGTCCGAACAGCAGCGTCACGTTTACGTTGATCCCTTCAGCGATTAGCTGTCGAATGGCCGGCAGCCCCTCACGGGTGGCTGGCACCTTGATAAACACGTTAGGCCGATCCAAGGCCCGCCATAACCGCCGGGCTTCGTCAATGGTTCCTTGCGTATCATAGGCCAGGTGCGGGTTGACCTCCAGACTCACAAATCCGTGGCTTTCTTCCGAACGGTCGTATAAATCCCGAAAGGTATCTGCGGCCATACGGACGTCTTCCACCGTCAGGGCCTGATAGATGTCTTCGATTTCTTTATTCTCCCGGATCAGCACGGCGATGGCGCTGTCGTAATCGTCACTGCCGGCAATCACCTTGTCGAAAATTTTCGGGTTGGAGGTCACTCCCCGCAGTCCGTCTTCCTCTATGAGCTGGGTCAGTTCTCCGGAGCCGATCATCCCTCGTCTGATATAGTCCAGCCAAATGCTCTGCCCCATTTCACGTATCTTAAGCAATGGATTGTCTCTCATAAACTTTCCTCCGTCAGATCAATTCCCTGATCTTATGTATAATAGCGGTCTTTCCGATTTCTTCAAAATCCAGTAGTTCTCGGGGCTTGCCGCTCTTGGGTTTTTTCCGCACCGCCAGCGAGTGCACCGGTATTCCATCGGTGCTCAATGCTTGTCGCACGGCGTCGGCGATGCCTCCCTCGGGAAAGTGATCCTCAACCGTGATGAGATGGCGGGTTTCGTCCGCAGCCATCTTTAGCGTTGGAGCGTCCACCGGCTTGAGGCTGTACAGATCGATGACCCGGATAAAGATGTCCTCTTTCTTCAGGGCCTCATAGGCGTCGAGGGCCTCGTGCAGCGTGATGCCGCCCCCGATGATGGTCGCCCGGTCGTTATTGCTCTTTTTCAGCACTTTGCTGCCGCCGATGGGAAAGGACTCGCCGGTATCATAAATGATGGGCGTGGCCGAGCGGGTGGTCCGGATGTAGACCAGCCCATTGTATGCTGCTGCTTCCTCGACCAGTTTCTCGGTGGAAACGGCGTCGCAGGGATACAGTACCGCACTTCCCAAAAGGGTTCTGAATAACGCTAAATCTTCCAATCCCATTTGGGACGGACCGTCCTGGCCGATGGAGACGCCGGCATGCGAACCAACAAACTTAATATTGGCATCCGAATACTGGCTCATGCGGATCTGATCAAAACCCCGGCTCAGAAAGGCTGCAAAACTGGAAACAAAGGGGATTTTGTTTCTACAGGAAAGCCCCAATGCCGTACCCACCATGTTTTGCTCGGCGATGAACATCTCGAAAAACCGATTCGGGTGTTTTTCCTTAAAGCGTGCGGCGCGGGTGGAATTGCTCACCTCTCCGTCAAGGCTGACCATTGTCGGATAGGCCGGATAGATGCGGTTCAACGCATTGCCGTAAGCGGTGCGTGTCGGCAGTGAATTCTCCCCTGAGTAGTCGATGCCTCCAGCGGCTCCGGGTTTGATCTTTTCGGGATTTCGATCTTCAGGAACAGCGATCTGTCCTCTGACCGATGTATCTATCTTTCCCAGTTCTTTGAGCGCTTTTTCCAGATCATCCTCGCTGAGGGCTTTGCCGTGAAATCCATTTTTATCTTCCACAAAAGAAACCCCTTTCCCCTTAATCGTTTTGGCGATGATCATAATGGGTTTGCCGGAGCGCTCTTCGATTTCCAAATAGGCGGACTGAATATCATTGTGAGAATGGCCATCGATCAGGATGGTCTTCCAGCCGAATGCGTCTATCCGTTGCTTGTAGGCTGTCAGGTCGTGGCCGTACATGGTTTCCCCCCGCTGGCCCAGTCGATTGACATCGATGATTCCCACCAGGTTGTCCAATCCGTAATGGGCGGCGATTTGGATGGCTTCCCACTGCGAACCCTCCGCCATTTCACTGTCGCCCAGCAGGATGTAGGTTCGATACGGAAGTTTATCCAGGAATTTAGCGTTGATGGCCATTCCCACCCCGATGGAAAGGCCCTGACCCAGCGAACCGGTGGCCGCGTCCGCAAATCGAAAGGCCGGGGTGGGATGTCCTTCCAGCGGACTGCCGAATTCTCGATAGGTGAGCATTTCTTCTTCCGTCAGCTGACCGGCGGCCGCCCACAACGCATAAAAAAGAGGAGAGGCGTGGCCTTTGGAAAAAATGATGCGGTCGTTATTGGGGTGGCCGGGGTTTTTGACATCGTAATGGAAGACACCGCCGAAAAAAAGGCAGGTCATAAGATCCGCCGCTGAAAGCGCCGAGGTCGGATGCCCGGAGCCAGCCCGTGTGGTGGCGGTCAGGGCATAGTATCTGATCAATCTGGCAATTTGGGAAAGACTTTCGATCTGTCCATTATTGCTCATGGTTTTTAGCTCCTTTCTTTGGTGAAAGTAACTCTCTAATTTCATCTTAATTTTTTATGTTTCTTTTCCTTCCTGTTAGGCAAGTTTATGCCCAGCTGAAATAGAAACCAATAAGCAATTGACCCCATTTTGTGCCTAAAGTCGGTATACTTCACGCGTCGATATGATCGGCGATCCCCTGTTTCTTCAGGCAGATAAAATCGTATGGATTTTCGTAATACCCTACTTCAAAAGCCCTTTCTAAAAGTGAAGGTTATCCGGTCACGATATTCTTGATCCGGCCGAACATGCATTTTGATTCCTCGGAAATTTTGATAGAAAAAAGGTTACAGACTCACGAGCTGAGGGCGGA
>ENA-OSEO01004820-OSEO01004820.1-sediment-metagenome-genome-assembly--contig:-NODE-4820-length-13688-cov-29.832488_pt1 | contig 13688 bp, 13 predicted proteins | sample MGYA00237883_ERZ534232 | MGnify/ENA metagenome assembly ERZ534232 | reverse complement strand
AGAGTTTTAATGAACCTTGATGAAGATAGTGTTACCAGGCTAATAGCCAATCTAAGACCTTATTTCGATATCGAAGTATTTGAGTTCAATACGACTAACGAACCTTCCGTGCGCGATAAATTTTTTAATAAATTAAAGAGCTTTGGTGAAAATAAGCATTTATTTGGTATGTATTCAGGAGATTCCAGTTATTACCTGTTGACACTCAAAAACGAAGAGATATTGGATCAGGTTTTGCAGAATGATAGTGCAAGGAAGTGGAAAAAGCTGGATGTCGCTATCCTTCATTCTTTGATAATTGACTACTTGTTGCATGTCAAAAGCACTGATTCGGGAATCCAAAGCCATATAGAGCATATAAAGAATGAAGACGAGGCAATTGAAATGGTAAATTCGGGAAGTTTTCAATTAGCCTTCTTTTTAAATCCTACAAAAGTTAGTCAAGTAAAGGAAATTTCAAGCCAAGGACAAATACTACCTCAAAAATCTACTTTCTTCTATCCTAAGCTGCTAACCGGTTTGGTAATTTTTAAGCTTGATTAAACAACTTGTGTATATTATCGCAGTTCTTTACTGTTTTCCTTCACCCAATTTTCTGAGGATATCCCAAAATGCCCCTTTATAGCCTTGCGCTATGGCATCAACCAGCAGATCATTTTCATTGTAGTTATAATCCTGGCCTACCTGCTCTGTGTTGGGAAAGAAAAATCTCTTATCACCATCAATCAGATTGCTCAAATATGAACTTACATCCGATCCTGCTTCATCTGACAAATAAAATATAGGCATGAAAAAATCTTGATTTCCCTTAATGCATCCAATAAGGTTCTTATTATCTTCAGTAATTCCAGCTTTCCTCACTAAGCCTGCCAGCTTTGTTCCTTGATAAATTCTTACCCCCAATGATACTCCCACACATGTAGGTTCAATATCTTTCATTAACTCAATCGTCTCCTTGAGTGTTTCTCTTGTCTCTCCCGGAGCACCCAATAGAAGGTCATACATAAAAACCATCTTTTCCTGATTGCATATTTTGGCAGTATCAATAATGTCTTTTACAGAAAAATCTCTACCTAAAAACTGTAGAATTGAGTCATTGCCACTATCTACGCCAAAATCTATACCCATACAGCCTGCTCTTTTCATTAATCGAGCCAATTCTTGCGAGAAGGGTTTCGGGCTTGCGTATGCATACCACTTTATTTTGCCACAAAGTCCACTTTCTATCATCGCCTCGCAGATCGCGACGGCGTGACACAGTGGATTATTAAATTCTCCATCGCAAAAATGAATGCAATCAATTCCTTTTTTATAAAGCTCATTTAGTTCATTAACTATATTCTTTATGCTCCGCAACCGTATCTTACAGCCTTTTGCCAGGGGATCTGCGCAGTATATACAGTTCTTGTCGCATCCTCTCTTGGTCTCAATATTGCCCTGACCCCCCTCTTTAAAGTATCTTCGATTATCTACATTATCCCTCCTTGAAAAATCCCATTGCTCTAAATTCATAAAACACGTTATATTTGTTACATAATGACCGTTCTTTAAATAAACCAAACCCGGGATATCTGTATGGTCTTCCCCGGTTTTTAATCTTTCGGCAAGTAAAACCAGTGCTTCTTCTCCTTCTCCTGTAATCCCAAAATCAGCCCTGCAGTAACTCATAATCTGTTCGGGCATAACCGAGAATCCGCAACCACCTAATACAATCGGTGCATTCGTTTGTTCTCTCATATTTTCTATCAAATCCTTTATCTTAGGGATAAAGAACTCTTGACTGGCACAATAGCAGTCGTCTGTATTTCGCACAGTAATGCCGATTAGATCAGGATTGCTAATTTTAAAATATTCTCCTAATGAATCCTCCTGGTCTGAAGAGAAAGCAAGATCAAGTATATCAACCCGGCAATCCTTCTTTTGTAAGGAATCGGCCAAATAGTCCAAGGCAATCGGTGCTACCACCGGTTTCATCTTATTGGGATTAACTAATAAAACTTTATACTCTTCCAAACTATTCATTTTCAAATCCACGGTTTATCTTCATTTTTTTCTCTCTTTATCCCATTGTTGTAAAAGTTCGCATGCTTCCTCTTTGCTGGATATAATGCCACCCAGCTTGGCTTCTAAAAGATAGTTCAATGCTTCACCAACCAAAGGACCTGGCTCGATTTCAAGAAATGTCATTATCTCATTTCCATCAATAGGCGGTCTGATCTTTGCAGATTCCTCCTCTTCCTCCAATTGCTGAATTCGTTTCTCCAGTTCATCGAGGCTTTCTAAAGACCGCTTCACTTTACTGGGATTTAAGCTGGTACAATCAGCCTTAATTAATGCATTAAGGCTGGGGAGAAGCACACCGGCATCTCTTACATATTTGCGAACAGCTTTGTCTGTCCAACCCATACGATAGTTGTATGCCCTCATGTGCATTGTAATTAGCTTTTCCACATCATTTACTATTTGCTTAGGGTATTTTAAAGCCATTAATCGCTTTCTAGCTAAACGAGCTCCTATGTTATTGTGATTGTAAAAGACTATCCTATCCTCCAAAACTCTCTTGCAAGCAGATTTTCCGATATCGTGTAATAGTGCCGCCAATCTCAGAGTAAGATCCGGTTCGGTCCTTTGTATGACCAAAAAAGTATGCTCCAGTACATCCTTGTGATGATAATTGGGATCTTGCTCCACTTTAAGGGAAGTCAGCTCCGGAACAACTCCGAAAGACAAACCGGCATCAATCATTAAGCGCAGTGCATCTATAACGTTATCTCCTACCATGATTCTAGATAGTTCATCCCGAATACGTTCCGTAGAAACAACTGATAATAACTCTACGTTCTCCTTTAACGATTTTCTGATGGACTCATGCATTTTCAGACCAAGTGTTGAAACAAATCGTACCGCTCTTAACATTCTTAGGGGATCATCAGAAAAACTTTGCTGTGGTCTTAGGGGCGTTCTTAAAATCTTGTTATCCAAATCATCTTTACCGTTAAACGGATCGATTAGTTCCCCTGAGGGTAGTTTGGCCGCCATCGCATTTATGGTAAAATCCCGTCGAGCTAAATCTTCTTGTATGTCACTATCAAACACAACTTGTGGTTTTCGATTTGCCTGTTGATACGACTCGCTCCTTAAACTGGTTATTTCTACTTTTGTGTTGCCTTTCAACAATCCGACCGTACCAAACTTGATCCCGACAAGCCACATGCCGTCTGACCACTTTTTTACTATTTTAATAACATCATCCGGCTTGGCATTCGTTGTGAAATCAAAATCATCATGTACTTCTCCTAAGAAAGCATCACGAACACTTCCGCCAACAATATAAAGCTCCTTTCCGCTTTTCCGAAAAAGAGTGCTTAGCTCATTAACAACCGGATGTTTAATTACAGGTATAATATCTTTCTCCACTTTACCAACCTCATAACCGTAAGACCAATAAAGCAGATTATACCGGAGATTATGGCTCTGATAAATAAAACCTGGTAATAAAGCATATGAGAGGATTAATCAGAAATTTTATGGAAATATTTTATAAGTTGCCTTCGCAAACTTTTATGGCTTACCCTCATGCCAACCAGATACAACAGTAAAACTTTGATTTTTACCAGGCATTGCTTCAGGAAGATTTCCATGCAGATCACTTACAGTAAACAAGTGCCCGTTGGGGTGAGCAAATTCCAAGTTCCTGGTAAGAAGAGCTCCTTTTATACACATATTGCTCTCGACCTCTACCTTTTGTAGGGCAAACAATGCCGCTTCAACATTAGGAGTTGTGGTTGTATTGGGGCCAGGTGTACAAATATACATAGAGCCAACACTCACAAATCCCAAGCACGATGCAGTCGGAAATGTATCTGCAGCCAACACATCATCATGAATATGAATATCCCCGTTGGCAACAATGGCTCCATTTCCCTCATACTCAATAGCAGTATCTATTGTCACATCGCCATCAACAAAGACTGTTCCTTTTACAGTAAGAGTCTTAGTAGATAAATTCCAAGCAAAATCATCCCTCGGGCTTGTTCCTCCTGGATCGCCAAAAGAAGGGGTGCTCGAAGAAATAGTCATATTAGTTGATCCGGACCCAAGTGGTGTTGCAACTGTAGTATTAGTATCAACTACCTTATAATAACCGCTACTAACACCTGAATATTTTCTTGAGTAGGATGAAGATTCATCAGCAATTACCTCTGTGTTATATCCTTCCCTATTATCCACTGACTGATTCTTAGCGTCTGTTTCCAGACTTTGCAGTTCACCTTGATTCAAAGTCGGAAAATTGATGTTGGGTGGATTGTACGATAGTGAGCTATAATGGATATTTGATGTATGACCGCTATACCCTTCTTCTAGATATAAGACTATTGGATTATCGACTGTTCCAACTGACGCACCTGCTGAAGTTAGATGCAGCTCTCCGTCTTTTACAAAAAGAGGTCCTCCGGTGACTTCGCTGGTTCCGGTGAGCTCCAAATCACCCCTTACATAGAAAGCTCCATGAACTGAAGATGTCCCGTGCATCCCACCCCCGCTCGCTGTCAGAGACTCAGAAGCAATAACCATATCCCAGTAAGAAATATTAAACACACCAACCTTAATAACTCTTTTAGTACCACCATCAACTTCACCACTTGATGTAACTGTCCATTTGTATGTTTCCACAGCATCCTGGCTCGCAGTTACCGTTGCAGTGCCAAGAGACGTACTTACTTCAAAACTAGTGGGATTGATTTCCCCTTCTACCCTTAACTGCCATAAGGCCTTGTCAATTCCAGCTTCGGCTACATGCAGCGCTTGCGTTGACTTCTTTTCTTTCCCGCTTAAACCCATATCGTTCTGAGCAACAGTTACCATACCAATTGATAATACGGTAAGTATCAACATTGTTCCCAGTGCCACCAATAATGCCGATCCTTTCTCGCTTTTAAATATTTTTTTAATTCTTAACATCTGATTCACCTCATTAAAAATTTCTCAACACAACTTGTGATTCAAGCGTATAGGCAACAGGTGATTCTGAAGTATCCGCATCAATTACAAGGTTTATTTTCATGGTTGTAGTTGCTGTTCTTGCTTGTTCCATATCCGTTATTTCGCTACCATCCGTCGCATAATAAGTAAAAATAGAATTTCCAGTTGACACATTTGTTACATATCTGCCCAGCACAGTGGAGCTTCCACCATCAACAGTCATGTTCAACATTGTATTTGATTCAGTAAGATAAAAATGAACACTCTCGGGTACAGCATCGTCATCAATGTCAGCATTTATAGTTAGTTCATATGGTCCTGCCTCTGTTATTTGACTAGCCTGACGAATATATTTGCTCATTCTCGACAAGTTTCTTCTTGCTTCGCTCTGGGCAATAATTTGGTCATCCATTTTGCTGTATGTGTTATAACCGCTTCCGAGCATCAGATATATAGCAGCAATAACAAATACCATAATTGCAGACGTTACCAGGAGCTCAACAAGTGAAAAGCCACTTTCTCTTCTGACTATTTTTACTATTCCACTGATTTTCAACATCATTTCCAACCATCTCGTTCTATCAATATTCCTTTAAAGCTTTTTAAGAACCAGTTGTAATGCTTATTTGATTACTGGTGTTAATAACTTCGCTTCCGTTCTTTGCCTTGATTTGATAAGTATATGTTTGCCACCTACTTACCGAAGTATCCGTATAAGAAGTACTTGTTGTGCTGGTATAGTAGCTTCCGTTTCTGTAGATATCGTATCCCGTACAGGTAACACCACCGGGAGGACTGGTCCAACTTAGATTATTGCGATAGGAAGGACCTGATCTACTCCAGCTACCGGTAAGTTTAATTAATGTCATGTTTCCTGTATCTGTGTTGCTGGCGGTCAAGTAACCTCCGGTTCCGTTTTGAACATTCAACGGACTTCTTGCCTCTATATAGAATTGGTAATTGCTCCACGCAGACAAACCCGTAATATTATATGTATAACTGTCTGTTGTTGGATTATAGATTGCCTCTGAGGGTCCGACTGACGTTTTTGTCCAGTTAACACCATCCGTCGATCGATATATGTTATAGTATTCCACTCTGTCTGTACCATCCGTAGCAGCAGTCCAGGTAAGAGTTGCCGTATCATAACTGGTTACTTCTGCCGAAAGAGGTGTGCTTGTGGCAAACACAGGGGCTTCATTGTCAATAACCAAATATATTATTCTATACGAATTAGCACCGGCATTGTCCCAGACTTGTACTTTAACTTCCAGAGCACCATCAGCATACCAGCACTCTTCGGTATCCGGATTTATCTCGGTCATATCCCAATCAAAATATTTAGTAACTGATGCATCATTGGTATTAAAAGATGCTCCCTCTGGACAGTGTCCTCCAAAATAGAACCGCATTGATATTATCTGACCATCATTATCCGATGCTGTTGCTCCTAATCCAATCGGACTATCACCATCAGTAACTACTGTCATACTGTCTGGTGTAGGTGAGATAAACTCAACTGTGGGAACTTCCGAGGAGCTTTCTTTTTCCCTAATATTTGTATCCACCTTGATTGTTGAGTTGGGTGATTCGCTCCAGGAAACATATACTGTTACTCTTTTATAGTCATGAGTATCTCCATCACTATCCGCTCCTCCGCTACCATCCGCAGAATCATCTATCCATGCAACCTCATACCAATATTCAAAACTCTGCGTACCTCTTGTTATGGTTGTGTGTGTCGACGGAAGAGTGCCCTCCGGTACTTCGGGGTTCGTTGATCCGTAAATACCAATATCGGAGTAATTCATTCCCCTAACTGTTTCTATTTTTTCATTAGCCAGAGCGGTTGCTCGTGTCTGGGTTTTGGCAAAACCGGCAGCAGTAATCGCCCCCATCATTAGAGTAACCAGTGCAATTAACACAAATGCCATTAACAGAGTAGCAAACATCAACTCCACTAAAGTCATTCCCTTATCGTTTAGAATGGCTTTCATGCAGCCCTCCTACCTTGTCTTTTCTTAATACATATATCGGCACTTTATAGCTTTCAAATAATGTTTATCGGCAAAATAGGAGCTTTAATAAAGAATAATCGGGAAGGGATTGAAATAAAAATGCTAGGTTAATTCGGTTATATTAAGAGGTTTTGGTTTTGAGGGATCTAATCGCAAGCTTATAGCATCTTTTTTACATTTTTCTACACAGAGACCGCAACCCATGCACCTTTCGCTGTTAATCTCCGCTATGTCATTAACTTTAAGAGCTTCAAATGAACATATTCCGGAACAAGCGCCGCAAACATCGCAAATGTCTACATTAACTTCCGCCGTGTATCCGGAAGACGTGATTACTCTTTTATCGAAAAGCTTAAAGGCTTTCATTCCCATACAACAACAACCGCAACAATTACATATCACATAAAAACGACCGCCTGCGGCATCTTTATACCAGGCAGTGTGAAATCTTTCTCTTTTGTGCTCTCTTTCCAAAATACCAACAGCTTCATCCCGGGTTATCCAGCGAGAATTGTTTGGTTGGTGCTCCACAACAAAGCTAGCGAACGGTTCGCCTATTATGAGACACACATCCAGCGGTAGACAAGGGTCTTTAACAATTCTTCTGCACATACAATCCGTAACCGCAATATGGCCAGGGTCCCTCAGTATGATATCCCTTGCCCGATCAAAAGGAATTACTTGTTCCAGATTGGTAAGGGATATGTCCTCCTCGACTTTAACCAATTTACGGGCTTCTTTGATCGGTAAAACCTTACTGTGATGGGTTTCCATAAGATAATTACCGCAAGTATCATAGATGGGCTGCGGCACTGCTTCGGGATTTTCCAAGACTTTCTTCACAATACCCAAATAGAGTTCAGGCCAGCGAAAGTACACATAACCATGTAGAAATTGGAGAGGATTTTTACTATGGAGCTTTGCAAGTTCCTTTGTGCTTTCTTTACGATTTACATACAGCTTAGCTCCAATATAGCCGAACAACAAACCGCTTAAAAAAGGAAGCGTCTTTCTTTTCACCCTAATTATCCGCCAATCATCAATAAATATTTTTCTGCATTTATACGCAGTATTTACTCTTGTTTTTCAATACAAACATTGGCCATTTCGCGAACTATGTCGGTTGCCGCAAGAATACCTACCGGCCGTCTTAATGGCTTTTCGCTCATAATCACCAGATGATGAACATGTTTTGCCAGCATTTCCGATACCGCATCCTCGATAGTTTCACTTGGATTAACCGTAATGGTGCATCCTTCCAGCACATCTTCAGCTTCCATTTTCACAAAGTCCTTGTTATAGCCCTTTAATATGCCCAAATCAGAGATAACACCACACGCTTCTCCCACTTCGTCTATAACAACAATTGAGTGTACATTCTCATCAATCATGGTGCGTGCTACATCACAAAGCGGAGTATCGGCTTCGCACGTAATAACCCCGCGGTTCATAAAATCACGAACAAGTGCTTTTCCCTCGGTTTTTCTTTCAGTCGAAAGCGTTTCTTCTGTCATGATAACCCCTCCTTTAGCTAAACCTATAAACAGGCATGCCCAAACTCATTATAGCACTATTTTTTTCTTAAACTTTCAAAAAATAGTGTTTTTTCTACATTTTTCACCACTCCAATTTAGCGAATTTCGGCTCCGGGAACCCCACAAAATTGCTTTTTCCCATTCAAGATCGATCCTCTTACAATAATCCCTTCCCCATACTTATCTCTAATTAAATCAACTGTTCTGGTAAGATCGATCTCGCGCTTTTCCAGCAAATCAAATATAGAAAATTGTCTCCCCTCCAGCTTATCATTTACAAGACCGGTGACACTCACCCCGATCAAAGTAATCGAGTAATTACCAAATACCTGTGTTTCTTTTTCTAGCAGCCGAGCAGCAACTGAGTACACGCGATTGGTAATATCCGTTAATTCTTTTATAGAACAACTGCGACTTATAGAAAACATCCGCCCAAAACAGAGACCCAAGGTAATGGTTTTTCCTCTATACCCCTCTTTTCTCATTCTTCTGGTTACACCTTCGCAAAGACTTAAAAGGACGGCTTTCAGTACAGATAAATCTTTACACCCGTTGCCCAAAGAAGAGCTGTGACCAAAAGATTTTACCCCCAAACCATTTTCACCGGGAATAACCGGGCTATGATCAATACCCAAAGAAGCCTGGTGAAGAAAAAGCCCTAGAACACCATATTTTCTTTTTAGGATTTCCACCGGCACTTTGGAAAGATCCTCTATGGTTGCAACTCCGATTGAATTTAAATAACTTTCTGTTTTTCTGCCGACTCCCACAATTTTTCTCACAGGAAGAGGTGCTAGAATATTCGGTAGATCCTTCTTTCTGATTACCGTAAATCCGTTAGGCTTCTTAAACTCTGTGGCCATCTTGGCAACCAGCTTATTCGGTCCGATTCCAATAGTAACCGGAAGACCCAAATTATTTCTGATAGTGTTCTGAATTTTTTTGCCCGTATTAATGGAAGAATCAAAAAAACCATGAGTGAAAGTGACATCAATAAAGATTTCGTCTATGGAAAAAATCTCTATCAAATCAGAATATTCTCGGCATATTTCAACTATCTTTCTTGTGTTATAGAGATATTTGCTGTAATTACCTTTTATATAAATCCCTTTCGGGCAAAGCCTTTTTGCTTCCAAAGTAGACGTTCCCGCTCTTATCCCATATTCCCTGGCAGAATAAGAAGCGGAAGAAACCACCCCGCGATTAGAAGAAACATCATCCGTATGACAGACAATAAGTGGTTTCCCACGATAAAAAGAAACATCTTTCTGCTCGATTGATGCAAAATAAGAGTCCATATCCAAATGAATGATTTGACGCTCTCTCACCCGAAATCACCTTGACTGTGGACTCGGATTAAATTCCAGGACATATTTTCGGTACTTAAACAAATTTCATACACGTTTCCATCTTGAGCTCTGACCGCATAGTGGTAACGATAGTATTTTCCTTTACGGTCCCGAAAAAAACCTGAAATCGCAAGTATTTTATATTTTTTGCCATTCCAGACAAAAGCCGTTGGTTTCAGCTTATAATTTTCAAAGACGGCTGAAACTGAAATAGTTTCCTTGGTTTCAAAAACCAAAATCCCTCCCAGAAATCGAACACATGTTCGCTTTTATAAAATATATTTTTTCCTACTCGTTGTCAAGAAAAAAAAGAGGAGGGAGAGAGAATAAGGGAAGAGATAAAATCAAATTTCAAAATGCAAATTGCAAAATTATAAATGAAAAGATACAGGATGCAGAATTCATGGGATGAGAGATGGGTATGGGTCCTATATAAAAATAAGATGGACTGCTTTCCGGTTTCTGATGTAAAATTAGAAATCTGTGAGGTGAAAAATATCATACCAATGACAAAAATAATTGATTTTCATGCCCACATATACCCGGATGATGTTGCCGAAAAACTGGTACCCAAGATGGAAGAGATTTACGGAGTAAAGCGAAGACACAATGCCACTCTCTCCTCTTTGCTTGCTTCTGCCAACGATGGTGATATTGATAAGGTTGTAGTCCTTCCGGTCGCCAATAGACCGGAACATGCCAAATTAAACACCTGGTATGCCGGTTTAAAAGAAAAGTCGGATAAAATAATTCCTTTTGGCTCCCTCCATCCCCAAAACGATCCGAATGAGCTTGATTCCTTTCCTGAACTCGGCCTAAAAGGAATAAAATTCCAACCCAATGCTCAGTTATTTTATCCCGATGATGGAAAAATGTTTAAATTTTACCGCAAAGCCAGTGAGCTTGACTTAATTGTTGTTTTTCATGCGGGAGATGAAGAAGGCGGAGTTAGAGGAGAATACAGTCAGCCTGAAAAATTTATTAAGGTCCTGCAGTCTTTCCCCGGACTTAAAATTGTCTTGCCTCACCTAGGAGGTTTTAAGACCTGGGATAAGCTGGATTTAGTATTAGGTTATGAAAATGTTTATTATGACACGGCTCATCTTCCAGGAAATATTGATGACGGATTACTATTGAATCTGATTGACAAGATAGGGATTGAAAAAGTAATTTATGGAACGGACTTTCCCTGGAGCGATCACCGGGAGGATAAAGAACACATTGAAAAACTCCTGGGAAGCAAAGCCCAAAAAATCTTCTGGGATAACCCCAAAACCCTATTGGGGCTTGATTGCTAAACATACGGACCGTGGATTACGGGATATTCTCATAAAAAATATCTTGCTTTCCTACAACTACTCTCCGGGATCCTTTGATATCGCTATCGATAGCCTGCTGAACAAAACCGATAATATCCCTAAGACCAGTCGCGTCTTTTTCAGAGAACTCCTCGGAAATTAAGAGCTCTATAAAAAAAGCGTTGTTCTCATCGGCAAAAACATGAAAAAAAGATGGTCTTAAGCTGCCCGGTTGAGATAAGCTACAAATCTCTATTTTGTAAAATACGCCATTTTTGCTTTTGTATTTTAATTCATTCTTATCAGATACCGCCCAATCATATAATGCTCCGGAAGAAATTCGGTAGCTTCTTCCCGCTCTGCTTGACGGTATCGTGCCTTTAGAACAGTAGCCTCTTACTGTCGCCGGACTAAGACCCAGGGCTTTAGCAACCTCTTCTACTGAATACAGCTTATTGTCCATGCTCTCTCCCAAGGAAAACCTTTATGCCGATTGAGGCAAATCTTCCAACCACACCTTCAAAAACCCCGTTTCACAGGGAAACTGCCTCTGTAACCACCAATTTCTGTATTTATCACCATTGCTTTAATTTAAACCTAATGGGTTGGCCGGACTATTTGTCTTCTACGTTCCATTTCTTATCCGACTAAAGTGAATTTGTTTCCCGGTGTATGACAAATAGGACAGAAATCCGGAGCACTGTCCTCAACCACATTTCCACAAACCGGGCAAACATAATATTCTACAGTGCTGCTACTATCCAGTTTCACTAACGCTCTTTTAAAGTATTCCGCATGAATTTTCTCTACAGCGTTCGCATTTTGAAAACTTCTTACTGCCGCCTTGCTTCCTTCCTCTTCCGCTTTATCAATAAACCCGGGGTACATTTGTTCAAACTCATATGTTTCGCCCTCAATAGCTGCTTTCAGATTATCAGTCGTGCTGCCTACCTGACCCAAAACTCGCAGATGCTCAAGCGCATGAATTGTTTCGCTTTCAGCAGCTGCCCTAAAAAGCTTTGCCACCTGATCATAACCTTCTGTTTCCGCTTTCTTTGCAAACGCAAGGTACTTTCTATTAGCCTGAGATTCTCCGGCAAATGCATCTTTTAAGTTATTTGTTGTTGACATATAATCCTCCTTTATCTGCAATTGACACTATTCCCAACTTCTACTTTGAATTGTATTATACCTTCAATATTATACCTTTATAAAAAACTCGCTTGTGATATTGTCAAAAAACAGCATTAATTAATACAAAATATTTTTACCATATGATATGAATTCGAATTGTATAAGTGTGGATTTTTAGGTATTATGAGAGCTTAGGCATATTTAATTGATAGTACGAGGAGGAATCTTATGAGCGTTTTATCTGTAATCGGAAACACCCCACTTGTTGAACTAACAAGATTGGTAAAGAACTCCCAGATAAAAATATTATGTAAGCTTGAGGGCAGTAATCCCGGTGGTTCAGTCAAAGACAGACCGGCTTACTATATGATCATTAAAGCCGAGGAATCAGGAGAACTGACACCCGATAAAACAATACTCGAACCAACATCGGGAAATACAGGTATTGCGTTAGCAATGATTGGGTCCGCAAAAGGTTATAAGGTAAAGCTTACAATGCCGGAATGTGTCAGTATAGAACGAAGGCGTACCCTGGAAGCCTTCGGCGCCGAACTCGAGCTTACCCCTGCAGCCGATGCTACAGACGGTGCTATAAGAAGAGCTCATGAGATTATGAAAGAAGAACCCGGAAAATACTATATGCCAAATCAATTTGATAATAACAATAATGTGCTCGCGCATTATGAAACCACAGGGCCTGAGATTTTTTCACAAACTGAAGGAAATTTTGATTTCTTTGTTGCGGGTATGGGAACATCGGGAACTCTTATGGGTGTAAGCCAATACTTAAAGGAAGTTAAACCAAGCATTAAAACTGCGGGCGTTGAGCCGATCAAGGGCCACAAAATCCAGGGCCTTAAGAATATGAAGGAATCAATTGTTCCCTCAATCTATCACCCTGAAATGCTTGATGAAAAAATCGTAGTTGATGACGAAGAATCTTTTGAAACAGCAAGACAATTGGCGGCGCATGAAGGACTTTTTGTCGGCATGTCCAGTGGGGCAGCGGTAGCAGGTGCTCTTAAAATCGCGAAAGCTTCCGATGGCTGCACTATTGTAGTAATTCTACCTGACAGAGGTGACCGATACCTTAGCACCGCATTATTTCGTTCAATATGCGCAAAGTGCCCACCATAGTCAGTTATCTACAGTAAGCAAGAATATTACTTTATTTTACTTATAGAAAAGCTATGCTATCTCCACTATCTCGATTTCAAAAGTAAGTTCTTTTCCAGCCAACGGATGATTTGCATCCAACGTAATGGACTTGTCTGAAATTTCTTTTACTGTTACTATTGCCGGTTGACCACCCGGGCCTGTTACCTGAAGCTGCAAACCGACTTCAAGCGGTATTTCGGGAGGAATTTGGCC
>ENA-OSEO01004819-OSEO01004819.1-sediment-metagenome-genome-assembly--contig:-NODE-4819-length-13689-cov-3.830297_pt1 | contig 13689 bp, 12 predicted proteins | sample MGYA00237883_ERZ534232 | MGnify/ENA metagenome assembly ERZ534232 | reverse complement strand
GAAATACCGCGGATTCTTTTCTTAAAACAGCTTGCGAAAGCGTTAGAGACGCCCGCGCACATCAGACGCTGGCCCGTCGGGATGGAGTTGCGATATGCCGATTAAACATATTCAAATGGTTTCCGATTGCATATTCTGTAAGATTATTCGAGATGAAGCACCTGCAGAATTTCTCTATACGAATGAATCACTGGTTATATTTAAAGATATCCATCCGCATGCGCCGGTTCATCTTCTGATCGTTCCCAGGAAACATATCCGAAGCATTAATGATATCGATAAAAAAGATCGCGTGATTATCTCCGAAATGATCCTTTCGGGCCAACTGATGGCAAAGCGGACGGGAATCGCTGAAACGGGCTATAAACTCCTTTTTAATGTGGAAAGGGGCGGCGGGCAGGTCATTTTTCATTTGCACCTGCATCTTCTCGGCGGGTGGAAGTGAGATCCCGCGCTGCAGGGCAGGATCTCACTTCCGATTGATGATGGCAGCCATATACCCCGCACCGAATCCGTTATCGATATTAACGACCGCGACATTGGAGCTGCAACTGCTGAGCATGGCAAAAAGCGCGGTAAACCCTCCCAGACTGACACCGTATCCCACGCTGGTGGGAACAGCAATTACCGGACGACTGACCATTCCGGCCACCACGCTGGGAAGGGCGCCCTCCATACCGGCTACAACGATCAGGACAGCCGCATTGTCGATTAACACCTTATGGCTGAACAGCCGATGGATGCCGGCCACACCCACGTCAAAAACGGATTGGACTCGGTTTCCCATGGCTTCCGCAGTGAGATAGGCCTCTTTGGCTACCGGTATGTCCGATGTGCCGGCTGAAAGGACTAGAATGGTGCCTTTACCCTGATCGACCGGGTCCTGTTTTTTCCATATGATCATCCGGGCGCTTGGATCATAGGAGGCGTCCGGGAACCGTTCAAGAACGCTTGCAGCTTTCTGCGAATCGATGCGGGTTACCAGAACAATATGTTCCTGTTGAAGCATCTGGGTCATAATCCCGATGATTTGCTCCGTACTTTTGCCAAGCCCGAAAATAACTTCGGGAAACCCCTTGCGCAGGGAGCGGTGATGATCTATATGGGCGTAATCGATATCTTCGTAGGCCAGATGTATCAGTTCCCGGGAGGCGTCGTCGACCGATGTTTTTCCGGCAGCCACGGAATTTAAAAGTTGCTTTAGTAAATCTTTATTCATAACATTCGTAACTCCAATAATAGTCGAGACTGTTTTTGCTGATGAATTCAATTAAACGATAAAACCGCAGCGGTCAATAAAATCATTTTGGGTCTGTAAACAAAACGCACGGTTAAACCATGCAGATCCGCCGCAGCGTGGTTATGGAGCCGACAGAAATGAAGATAGTTGCTATTATTCCAGCGCGTTACGGTTCAACCCGCTTTACCGGGAAACCGCTTGCCCGGATCAAGGGTAAACCCATGATTCAGTGGGTGTATGAAATCGCCAAAAGCGGAAAAGGTGTTTCCGACGTCGTGGTTGCAACAGATGACCAGCGTATTGTTGATGCGGTGGAGCGTTTTGAAGGCCGAACGATAATAACCGCTGAGGAAAATCGATCCGGAACCGATCGGGTCGCTGAAGCCGCTCAGACGATGGGGCTTCTCCCTGACGATATTGTTGTAAACATTCAAGGCGACCAGCCGGCATTTTTTTCAGGCCACATCGATGAAGTAGTCAATCCCCTTATCTATATCGATGATGTTGAAATGACCACGCTGGCCTTCAAGATTGTTAACCCGCTGGAGAGAACCAATCCCAAGGATTGTAAAGTCATTTTCGACCGTCAGGGATATGCACTCTATTTTTCACGCGCACCCATACCGCATGCACGCGACGCCGACACCGTATTTGACACTTATAAACATTTGGGAATATACGCCTATACCAAGCGTTTTCTGGATACATACAGAAGACTTCCCACCGGTACGCTGGAGACCATCGAGAAACTGGAACAGCTCCGGGCGCTTGAACATGGGTATCGGATCAAGGTGGTGGTTACCGGGTATGATTCGCCGGAAGTGGACGTGCCTGCAGATATCTCCCGGATTGAAGCTCTGATGAGAGACTTTTGAAACGGTACGATTTATTTCTTTATTTCCTGCTCAATAATTTTTCCCGGTTGCGGGATTGCGGATTTGATGTCTGCACCCACCGGGGGAGCGGGCGATACCGGCTTCCGCACTTCCGAAACCGCACCGGTGGCTGCTGTATTTTTCTGCTTGTCTTCCAAGGCATTTATCTGTTTGCGAAGGGATTCAATTTGTTCCAAAAGGGATTTTTCCAGATCAGTGAGCTTCTGCTGAATAAATCTTTCCTGGTGCCGGACAGTTAAGTCAAAAGTTTTTTTGTCCACCCGGCTGGAAGCCAGGTCGGCCGTATCGGTTTTAAGCTTGCTGATTTCTTTCTGAAGACCGCTGATTCCGGTCGACAGGTTGCCGGACGTTTTGTCGAATTTGTCCTGCAACGCCTTTGCCTCAGATGATACTTTTTTTATTTCAGTTGACAATTTCTTTATGTTTGCATGGATGGGGGCCAGGGTCTTATCTATCTCGGCAATGATGCCGGCAAGCTCCTGCTTGTCCGGAGTAGATGAACGGATACCGGCTAGCGCCTTTTCGGTTTGTTCCAGATTCTGTTCCAGACGGGCGGCGGTTTTTTCCATTGCGGATATTTTTTCATTCAGCAATGCTTCAATCTTTGCCTGACGAATCGACAGCGATGAAAATTTTGAATCTAAATCTTTAGACAACGTCCGGATATCGGAATATCCTGAAAGATGGATATTATTAAAATCTTTGCGGGTTTCCAAATATCCAAAAATAACTATCAGCGCCAGCAGGCAGGGAATTAAAACGGCAACCAGATTGATTCTGCGGCTTAATTTGTTTAGTCGCAGATTATCAACTTTTTCCTGAATCAACGGCTTGGGGCTCTTGGCATCCATGGGGCCTTCATCGTCAAAACGGATTTTAAATTTTGGAGAATCGTCATCTGCCATTTTTTATTCCCATTCGATGGTACTGGGCGGCTTGGAGCTGATGTCATACACAATCCGGTTGACGCCGCTGACCTCATTAATGATTTTATTTGAAATTTGACCGAGTAGATCATGAGGCAGTCTGGCCCAGTCAGCCGTCATGGCGTCCCTGCTGGTAATGGCTCGGATTGCAACGATACTTTCATAGGTTCGTTTGTCTCCCATAACTCCCACACTCTTGATGGGCAGGAGCACTGCAAAAGACTGCCATAATTTTTTATAATAGCCGCTGCGTTTAATTTCTGCAAGCAGCAAATCGTCCACCTCTCTTAAGATCGACAACCGTTTGGGGGTAATTTCACCGATAATTCTGACCGCAAGGCCGGGGCCTGGAAAGGGCTGGCGCCATACCAGATCTTCCTGCAGTCCGATTGCTTTGCCCAGCTTGCGAACTTCATCCTTAAACAGGTATTTCAAGGGTTCGATCAGTTTCAGCTTCATTTTTTTAGGGAGTCCGCCGACATTATGATGGGATTTAATAACGGATGTGGGGCCACCGAAAGCGGAAATGGATTCGATTACATCCGGATATAAAGTTCCCTGGGCCAAAAAAACGGCGTCTTTTATCTTACTGGCTTCAGCTTCAAAAACATTCATGAACAATTTGCCGATAATTTTGCGTTTCTTCTCCGGGTCTGTAACACCTTTGAGTGATTTCAGAAATAGACGACCGGCATTGACAAATTTGATGTTGATTTGAAGATGCTGCTGAAAGATTTTTTTCAGTTTTTCGGCCTCATTTTTTCGAAGAAGGCCATTGTCAACAAAAATACAGGTGAGGTTTTTTCCGATGGCCGTGTGTATCAACAATGCCGTGACCGAAGAATCTACGCCACCGCTTAATCCCAAGATGACTTTCCGGCTTCCGACGGTTTCCTGAATTTGAGAGATGGCGCTTTTAGCGAAAGATTTCATTGTCCAGTTCCGCGTACAGCCACACAGATTAAATATAAAATTACGCAGCATCTTTTTGCCAAGCGGCGTGTGTTCGACTTCCGGGTGAAACTGGACACCGTAGCGTTTCCTGGCTGAATCTGCGGCAGCGGCGAATCGGGTGTTTTCGGTAGAAGCGGTTACGGCAAAACCCGGGGGAAGTTGGGTGATGGCATCCCCATGGCTCATCCAGCAGTCTGTTTTTTTCTTTACGTTTTTAAAAAGACCGGTTTGGCGGACGATGTGTAACGCCGTAAATCCATACTCCCGTTTATCGGCCCTTTCGACTCGCCCCCCCAGTGCATCCACCATGAATTGCATTCCGTAGCAGATACCTAGAATGGGAATGTTCAAGCGAAACATACCGAGATCGACTTTTGGACTTTGCTTTTCATAAATACTGGAAGGCCCCCCTGATAGGATGATTCCCTTGGGTTGTAGTTCGTTGATTGTACGGAGACTGATGCCGGGGGGTTCAATCTGGCAATATACCTGGCATTCTCTTACCCGACGTGCAATGAGCTGATTATATTGCGAGCCAAAATCAATTATCAGTATCATGGGACTACCGGCAGCTTTCTTGTGAGACCGTCATCTGGGATGAACCGGTCAATATACATAAAAAATAAACAATTAACACACTAAACCGATTGTGAAATCAGGTTGAATATGTTAGAGACGGCTCAAAATGTCAACTTTAATTTTGTGAAGACGCCGCGAATTGATTGGACCGGCGCTTGTTAATGTTTATTTGCTAAAAACCAGGGAGCGTGTTAAAACGTTTTTCCTAAAATCCTGATCAGACCACCGCTGTGGATGGCTTAGGCGGATGCCCAAAACCCATTGTTCCGGCGTTCGTTTAAAAAATCCGCGCCGGTCAAAGAATTTATTGGAGAATTGCGCCGGGCGAAGCGGACATGATGAATCAGACGAATTAAACTCTTAAATGGGGGAGTAAGGTACCATGTATGACAGCAGTGATCTTAGAAAAGGTTTGAAAATTGAAATTGACGGGGATCCCTACGTCATCGTTCAGTTTGATTTTGTCAAACCCGGTAAAGGGCAGGCCCTTTACAAATGTAAACTCAAAAATATGATAACCGGCGCACAATTTGACCGCACCTACCGGTCCGGTGAAAAATTTAATGAAGCCAATTTAGAAGAACATGAGATGGAGTATTTATATTTTGACGGAGATAATTATTGCTTCATGAACACTTCAACCTACGCTCAGGAATTCATGACCGAAGAGCAGGTGGGTGAAGCCAAGAATTTCTTAAAAGAAAACACCGTATGCAATTTGCTTTTTTTTGACGACAAGCCCATCGGCATTACCCTGCCGTTTTTTGTTGAATTAAAAATTGTTTTTTCGGAGCCATGGGCAAAAGGGGATACGGCGGCGGGCAGCACCAAGCCCGCAACCCTTGAAACCGGCTATACCATTCAGGTCCCGCCTTTTATAAATGAAGGTGAAGTGATCCGTGTGGACACCCGAACCGGAAACTATGTTGAGCGTGTCAAATAACAGTATTGCGCAATATGACGTCGCCGCGATAGCGTCTGGCGGAAAACATTACATATAAAGAACTACTATCATTTTTCTTAACCAGGAATAGAACCATGTGCCCGTCACTGGACGGTACCTATGATCTGCAGGGGCACCGCGGCGCTCGCGGCAAACGACCTGAAAATACGATACCCGCCTTTCAGTACTGCATTGAAAACCATATGACGACGATTGAACTGGACATTAATCTGACAAAGGATCAGCAGCTGATCGTCTGTCACGATACGGTGCTAAACCGCAAAATCTGTCGATTTGAAAACGGAAAACCGCCACCCCCCATACCGATCAAGGATTTGACGGTGGCGAAATTAAAACAACTGGATTGCGGGGTTGCCAATCATGTGGATTTCCCTGAACAGATTTCGGTGAAAGGAGCACAATTGCTCACCCTTTCCGAATTTTTTGAATTTGTTCAGGATTTTGAACGACATCATTACCGTTTAAAACCGATTCGCTTTAATATTGAAACCAAATTCGGGAAAGATTACACCCGTTCAGACGTAAGCCTGGCGGCACGGATGATGGTTAAAGCGATCACCGACGCCGGAATGACGGAAAGGGCGACCGTGCAATCGTTTGTCCTGGACGTCCTTCCCGAAATCAAAAGACTCAATAGACGCATACAGACGTCGGCGCTTTTTGAGCTGGGGGTGGTTCAGGCGGTATTGACAAAATCAAGCTTTTCATGCGGCCGGGAAGAAATTATTCAAAAGGCCCTTGCGGCCGGAGCTGATATTATTTCACCCCATTTTCTCTATGTAAACCCAAAATTTATTCAGCGCTGCCACAGCTACAACAAAAGGGTCCTTCCCTGGGTTTTAAATGATGAAAAGATGATGCAGGATTTCCTTGATTTGGGGGTAGACGGCATTATTTCGGATTATCCGGACCGGCTCTACCGTGTTTATTCAAAATGGGCGGGAGACTTAAATCGCAACGCCTGATTCCATAATTGTCTTGCCAAATCTTCATCCTATTATTAATATGTCGGCAAAACGGAAACTACAGTTTAAAAAAGGAGGGGGTAAATGCTGCTTCGGAAAATTTGGTTTATATGGCTGGTTATGGCTTTGATGGGGGGATGTGCGATGTCCTCCCAAAAAATAAACAGTGTAAAGCTTGGCATGCTGAAGGCCGAAGTCATCCAGATCATGGGAGACCCCAATTATGTTGCCGCGAAGGAGGATATTGAGATTTTGACTTACAACCTGATTTCAGACATCCTGTTTACGGATGAATATATTGTCCGGATAAAAAATGGGAAGGTCGATCTTTTCGGGAAACGCTACGATTTCAGTTCCCCCTACTGATTTGCCGGGATTCCCGTGAAACGATAAAAATAATTGAGAGAACAGCCTATTTTAAAATCCGATCGACAATGGCATCTCCCATCGTTTGAGTGTCCACCGCTTTGTTTTGATCAATCGCAATGTCAGGGGTATAGACACCGTCCGCCAATACCTCGTTGACGGCCGTTTCTATGCTATCGGCTGCATCGATATAATCAAAGCTGTAGCGCAGCATCATGGCGGCGGATAAGATCTGAGCGAGGGGATTGGCTATCCCCTTTCCGGCGATGTCCGGCGCAGAGCCGCCGGCAGGTTCATAGAGACCGAATTTCTTTTCATTCAAACTGGCGGACGCCAGCAGCCCCATGGATCCGGTCAGCATGGCGCACTGATCGGAAATAATGTCACCGAACATGTTGCCGCACAAAAGGACATCAAAACGATGCGGGTTTCGCATCAGCTGCATGGTGGCATTGTCGACATAAATATGATCCAGCGTCACATCTTCATATTCTTTTGAAACGCCGCGGACCACTTCCCGCCAAAACACCATGGTCGTCAGGACGTTGGCTTTATCTACCGAAGTCACTTTTTTTCTGCGGTTGCGGGCGGCGCCGAAGGCCATTCGTGCGATCCTTTCAATCTCTGCGCGGGTATACACCATGGTGTCGTAGGCCTTTTCAGAGGGGCCGGAGCCTTCCCTGCCTTTGGGTTGACCGAAATAAATATCTCCCGTCAGCTCTCTGACGCACAGAATGTCGAATCCTTCGCCGACAATGTCGGGCCGCAGGGGACTGGCGGCTTTCAGCGGCGGGAAAATTCTGGCCGGTCTGAGATTGCAAAATAGTTCAAAATGTTTTCGCAGCGGCAGCAGGGCTGCACGCTCCGGCTGTTGTTCAGGCGGGAGGCTTTCCCACCGCGGTCCCCCCACGGAGCCAAATAATATGGCATCGCTGGCCTCACACAGTGTTAAGGTTTGTTCAGGCAATGCCCTGCCGTGCTTGTCAATGGCGCAGCCGCCGACATCGGCAAATTTAAATTCCATCGTTTGTGAAAATTTCCGGTTGATCGCTTTCAAAACTTTCAGTGCTTCCCGCATGACTTCCGGGCCGATCCCGTCACCCGGTAAAACAGCAACTTTTTTCATAATTAAACCCTCTTGTTCGTGAGTACGGATGGCCGCATCCGTTGATGATGATACACCGTATTATTTTGCATGAATCCAAAAAATCTTCAAGGATTAATTGGGTACGACACCGCAATAGGGATAAGGTTCTCTTTCTAAAAATAACTGGATCCGTCCCAGCAGTGCAGACATATTTTTTCTTTGGGAAGCCCGATGGCGTAGACGAGATCATCCAATTTCTGAAATTCCAGAGACGTAAGTTTTAGCCGGTCCCGTATCCGCTTTACCATGGCCCGGTGCTTTTCCGATCCGGATCTGGCATATTCGTTCAGATACGGGTTGCCGTTTCCCTCGATTTCGTCGATGGCCCTGCGTCCGGCCAAATCCGAAGTGGATCGGGAGGTGGAAAAATTGAGAAACTCACAGGGATAAATCAAAGTCGGGCAGGCCGGCCGCATATGAACCTCTACAGCGCCGTAATCATATAACAGTTCAACGGTATCCTGCAGCTGAGTCCCCCGGACAATGGAATCTTCACAAAAAAGAATTTTTTTGCCTTCGATCAGCGCCCGGATCGGTATCAGTTTCATTTTAGCAACAAGATTTCGAATCTTCTGATTCTGTGGCATGAAGCTGCGCGGCCATGTCGGCGTGTACTTTACAAACGGTCGCATATAAGGAATTTGTTTTTCCATGGCATAGCCCAGGGCATGGCCGATTCCCGAATCCGGGATGCCGGACACGAAGTCGATAGGGGTGTCATCCTGTCTGGCAAGGGAGCGGCCGCAGCGGTAGCGGACGGATTCGACATTGATACCTTCGTAGCTTGAGGCCGGGTAGCCGTAATACACCCACAGAAAAGCGCAGATTTGCATCTTGTCGCCGGGTTTTTGGCGTTGTTCGTATCCATCCGGTGTCATAAAGACGATTTCACCGGGACCTAGAAAATAATCGGTTTCATAGCCCAGATTGGGGAATGCACAGGTTTCCGAACTGGCAGCAAAGGCGCCGTCTTTTTTGCCGATGACAATCGGCGTTCGGCCCAGTTTGTCCCTGGCTGCATAAATACCATTCTCCGTCAACAGGAGCAATGAACACGATCCCTGAATGGATGCCTGCGCGTAGCGGATGCCTGCTTCGAACGAATCCTGCTCGCTGATCAGCATGGCGACCAGTTCGCTCGGGTTGGTTTCCCCGCCGCTCATTTCAGAAAAATGCATGTGGGCTTTAAATGCTTTGCGGGCGAGTTCCTTGATATTGTTAATTTTGCCGACTGTAACAATCGCAAACGTGCCCAGCCGGGAGCCGATAATCAAGGGCTGGGAGTCGTAATCGCTGATAACGCCGATGCCTTTGTGGCCATGCAGTTTGGGCAGATCGTCCTCAAACTTTGACCGGAAATAGTCATTTTCGATGTTATGTATGGATCGTTCATATCCGCTGTCGTTTTTGACAGCCATGCCACCCCGTTTGGTGCCCAGATGGGAATGGTAGTCGGTTCCATAAAACAGATCCTGCACACAGTCCGACTTCGAAATTACGCCAAACAAACCACCCATAAGTTCTCTCCTTTAACGCTGTATAACCTGTTGAATTTCAATCCGCGACCAATGGGTCTGTCGTTCTGAATGCAGAAGCTACAGGCGCCGCGAACTACTGAGTCTGATATCAAACATTTTGCCGATTGCATATTCATTTCTGCGCACAAATTTTTCCCTGGAGGGGCCGATGATCTGCATTTCTGGATACAACTGCTGGATCTCCAGCGCGATTTTCATTTCTTTGGTGCAGCCCGTGCTGTAAGTTGCATCCTTTCCGACCCATTCCGGCGGAACTTTTATATTCAAAATCTGAAACGCCTGAACGATATCTTCATAGGTCTGAAAACGCCAGATGTCAATCAGACCGCTGCGTTGGACGATTTCCCACATATACATCAGATCGTCCGCATCCATGCCGGGTTCATAGTATTTCGACGGATTGATGATATAGGTCATGTCCATCTGATTTGTCAGATAATCGATAAAAACGGCCATAATCTTTTTGGCAATGGAGATTTTTCCGGGGATCGAACCGATAATGGCGCTGTAAAAGATGACGGTCATCCCTTTTTTGCGGGCGGAACTCATTTGCTTGATAATGGTTTCAGCCTTGTTTTCAAGGTCCGTATGGGAAAATTTGATTACGGAAGGGTGCCGGGGCTTATAGGTGACGGTCACGGCACCGTCGCTGCCCATGCGGATATTAAAGATGTTCTGCGTAAATTGAAAGCGGGTTTCGAATAGCCGCCGGTACTGGCCGTTTCCCCTGGAGATGATGCCGTCAACTTCCTTAAAGACCCGCGCAAACGTTGTGGTTGTCAGCAGCAGATTCAGCTGCTCCCGGGTACCGTCCGATAAGGCGTAAATCTGGTGGTCGCTTCTGAGTATTTTGACAAGCTCATTTTTGCTCAATTCTTTGTCTGTGATAAAGAAAACGCCTTCCAGTTCCCTTTTTAATATATCACATTCCTGGGCGTCTCTAATGCTGGATTTGGTAAAAAGGGCGCCGTCTTTAAACGCAATAATAACTTTATGCCCCAGTTTAACGAGATTGCGGATAAGGGCCATATCCAGCACGACTTCACCGGCCTCGTCTGCCAGCCACAGGATGCGTAGTTTTTGATCGGCAAGGGTGGAATGCAACTGCAGGGGTATCCCCATAAAACTGAAAAAAGACTCGACGCCGTCACCTTTGAGAGGCGTATTAAAAAGTTTTTCATAGGTATCCAGCGCATCGGATGCAAAAGCATCCGATTCCCATAAATCAGCGGCGGCGCAAAGCGATAGAAGTCTTTTCAGTTCAAGTTCATTAATTTTACTCCTGATTTGGGTAAGGGAGGTTCCTGCGCAAAAAAAATCCGGTTGGGTGAGCCGGTTCATCGCCTGTTTGAAGGCATCCGACTGCAGCGCGTTGCGCATCCGCCGGTTCCGTTTGAATTTTTCTTCCTGGAACGGATCTTCAATCTGGGTATGGGTCATAAAGATTCGCAGCAGACGCTTTTCCAGCCGCGACGGTATCATGATATGGTCCCGGGTCTCATGCCTGAATTTGATTTTGATCAGCGCCTTGAGAAATTTTTTTTCGTTTTTATCTTCGATTTTTTCATCGACAAGTGCCAGTAATTTTGTCAGGGACGATCGGTATGCTTCCAGCAGAAACGGCGGCTTCTTTCTCCCCATAATCGCGTAAAACATCTCATCCGAACACGGGTAATAAATGTCTTCATCTCCTGAAAAAATCATGAACCGCGCCTGCTCAGGGGATGCGACCATCTCCGGATAACCATAGTAGTCCAGGTGATTTTCAATCATAAAAGCTTTGAACCAGGCATCCGCTTCCGGTCGCGTTCCGGATTGAAAAGGAACCGGCATATCCGATGTCGTGATTTTTTCAGTTTCGCCATTACGTAACCTCATGTAGTAATTCCTTATATAAAATCAAATAGTTGGATAAGGTCTGTCAACACGATGTCGGCCGACAGGTTTCGACAGCGGGGGTCATCCGGGCGAAGTCGCAGCGAGCGTTCATCTCCGGCAAAAAGGGCGGTTTTTAATCCCGCCTGTTTGGCCGGCAAAATATCGTTCAACATGTCGTTTCCCATAAACAGTACCGCCTGGGGTTGAATATTCATTTCAGCGAGGGCATCGGCAGCCTTCCGGTACAGCTCCGGAGAGGGTTTGGCGTATCCCGTCTGATACGAAAGGATTATCAGCGCGGGGTGAAAGCCAAGATCTTCCGGTGCAGCCCCCAAAAACATTTTTAACAGGCAGAGCGTATAGAACTGTGCGTTGGAAATCAATCCCATCTTAATTTTTCTGGATCGGCATGCTTGGAGCAATTCTTCTGAATGCGGCATGGGATAGACGGGATTTACGCTTAATTCATATTCCAGTGCAAATTTTCGGACAACCTCTTTCCGGGAGGTGTTGAGGACCTGCATCCAAATGAGATCGATTTCAACTTCAGGGAACAAAATTCCATTTTTTCTTTTGGCCCGGTGGGTCGATGTGATGGTCTGGTTCAAGGCGGTCATCAGGGTTTGGGGGTCTGATTTAATCCCGTATTTTTTAATTAGTTGTTCAATTTTATCAATTGGTTGTTTTTCGTTTTGAGAAGCGCCGATATCACCTGAAGCGCTGATCAGGAGGGTGCCATAGATATCAAACAGAATGCAGCGAACGCCGGCCAACGGCTTGCCGCGTTTTGCAATGGCAGTCGGGATCGGCTTGAGCGGTTTGAGATATCGGGTGGCGATGCGTTTATTCCACATAGTCTCCCCATGTCAACAGGCTGAAGGCGGCCGGGTCAAAAAACTGCGACAGCAGGATGTTTTTATTGATCTGATGGGTTACCGGGGTATGGATGACCTGCTGATAGATTGTCAAGAGGGTTTGCCGGTAAACGCTTTCATTATAGGTGTTCATGACGACGTCGCGATTATGGGCGATAAGGTCGGTTTTGTCTTCAATTTTAACCGGTGATGACAGCCAGGGATTGATCCTGATCAGCTGGTTTTTGTCCGCTTCTGATCGACTGATGCGACTCAGTATGGTTTTCTGAAAATGTTCATCAAGGATCCCGAAATCCACCGTTTCATCGACGATCGATTTCCGGATACCCTGAACGATCCGGGCCTGGTCGATTTTATAATTAAAACGGTCGCTGTTTGCGGCCACACATGCGAACCGCCGCTGGAAAAAGCCATCTTTGCCGATCCATTCCAGCGGCACATTCAGGCGGGAATACAGATGCTCCAGGAGAATACCGCTTTCTTCAAAGTCACGGCATATTTCAGGAAGTTTTCGGCCCTGGAGATATTTGCCGGCGGCCCAGGGTTCCAGAAAGGAAAACCCAAAACCTTCCATCACGCTGGTGGTGATCATCCGTTTGGCTGAGGCGACCAGTTCTCTAAAATCAGCGCCGATGCCCGCATCGAAACGGACCCGGAGGTTTTCCTGCCGGGCATAGGCTTGCCATCCCCGATAACTTCGGATATCCACCGGGCTGTTGGGAGGGAGTGTAATGGCAAGGGAATCCTGGACAGGAAAAAATAACGTCTGCAGGATCGCTTCGCCGATATTTTTCCTGCGTAGGGCCCGGACGGGGTATAATACCCAATTTGGGGCGGCGATTCCCACCGGCTTTATCTCCCAGGGACGTATCATATTGAACAGCTTGTGCAATCCTTTCTTTTGCAACCCTGCTTTCAGCAAGATACGGTAGTCCCGCGAATTAATCACGCCGTAATGACAGTCGCGCGGATAGGGGGCCTGGAAATAGACCGACGGGCGTCCGTCTTCCGCAAAATCATGGATCTGGATGAAGAGTTTCAGGTTGCGCTGCTGCAGCAGATGAAGGATATTCAGCAGGTTTTGATTTTTAGCCAGGGTTGCATTGTGAATGTGGATGAGATCGCAACCGGTTTTCCATTTCCTGTGAATTGCAGCCATAATGGATTCGGCAACCGCTTCAGACTTGTTTCTATCTGATGGAGCGCTACTATAGCCGAGCCCCTCGACAACGACGGTATCCGCCGGCAGGGAGGTTTCCGGTGGGGTCCCCGCGATAATCAGAACATCGGCATCCCTGCGGACGGCATTCACCTGTTGCGTCAAAACAGTCGTTACGCCGCCGGTTTTCAAATGAAAATGA
>ENA-OSEO01004818-OSEO01004818.1-sediment-metagenome-genome-assembly--contig:-NODE-4818-length-13692-cov-9.707382_pt1 | contig 13692 bp, 12 predicted proteins | sample MGYA00237883_ERZ534232 | MGnify/ENA metagenome assembly ERZ534232 | reverse complement strand
ATGTCGTTCAGTTTTTTCTCCAGCTCTTGATGTAAATGAAAGCGAAATTTGGGGGTTGCCGCCCAACGTGTCGGTTCTTTTTGAAAGTCAACATCGGGTTTACACGAAGGAACGGATCCCGGTTCAATATCCTGTCGGGCATGGCAAACCCTTGTGGTGGGACGTAACATTACGGGAATCTTAAAGGCCTCGGATAGTTCGAAAGCCGTAGCAACCATCTCTTTAGCCTGCCGTGGAGAGTCCGGATCGAGTACCGGAATTTTTGCCATCATGGCCATGAGCCTGCTGTCCTGCTCGGTCTGTGAAGAATGAGGGCCCGGATCATCCGCACTGATCACAACAAATCCACCCTTTACACCCAGATATGCCGCGCTCATCAGGGGATCAGATGCCACATTCAAACCCACCTGCTTCATACTCACGGCCGTGCGCAATCCGGCCATACTGCCCGTATAGGCAATTTCAAACGCAATCTTCTCATTAACCGCCCACTGGATATGTCGTTTATCTGATCTTTTTTTTTGGAGAGCCGCAAAGGTGGAAAGAATCTCTGACGCCGGAGTTCCCGGATATGATGTCGCCATCATGCAACAACTTTCCATGAGGCCCTGCGCAATCGCCTCATTCCCCAGCATTAATGTTCGTCTGCTCACTCGTTTTCTCCAAAATGGAAACGTTTTAAAACCAACCTGAATTTGTCTTCAAAAAAACCTATTGAAATAAAAAAGCCAGTGCTTTTAAAGAAGCGCTGGCTTATATTAAAAGAACCATGAGCCTCTTCACGCCAACCGCTGAAGCCTCTCACGGCCCTGAAATCAATTCATCCTTTATTTCAAAGGTGGTGAGCAAGCTTCATATGTTTTGCCACCACCAGTACCAAGGCTTTAATTCCATGCTTGTTTCTATCATTATGAATTTAATATTTATATCTGTCCAAAAAAGATATTTTCCATTACCTAAGGAAAATATATTTGTCAAGTGCTTTCGCTATTTTCTTCTCCGGGCTAAACTTTTCAATCCATACATTTTTTTTCCATCTGTTCAACCCGCCTGATGGCCGATTAATAAGCGCGTTTGATTGTTGTCGTAAAAATACCGGGTGCAATCAGTAGGCTTCCACCGCAGCGATTGAACACTTCGCCATATCGCCAAGTTGACCGGCAAAAATAGAATAAAGCGTTGCATTGACGGCAGCCAACAGAAGAAATGTCGTCCCTAATATTATGAGTTGGAATAATGAAACTTAATTCGTACCCAATATAAATTTATGGGTGGGGAGCAAAATAAAACAACGGTAATAGTTGCATATGACACAGCTAAGTTTATATTTAACATATCCGAATGGTAAAATGATCAAGACCAACAATGACAAAGGTGTCAAATATGGAAATCACGCGGTTGGAACCATCAGAAAAAAAGGGACTGATTGTTGTCATTACGGGTCACGGCAAGGGAAAAACCACGACAGCCCTCGGTATTGCTGTCAGGGCTTGCGGGCACGATATGAGCACCAGTATCATTCAATTTATGAAGGGTGACATTTATGCCGGGGAATGGGATGGCATCAAGAAAATGAACTGCAATGTGGAGTTGGTTTCCACAGGGAAAGGCTTTTGCGGTATTCAAGGAAATCCTTACCCTTTTAAAGAACACAGAGAAAACGCGCAGGATGCGATTATGCTGACCCACCGGAAAATGGAGTCCGGACGGTGGGATATCCTTATTTTAGATGAAATCAACAATGCGCTGCACTTGGGACTTGTCGACCTGGACCAGGTGCTGGAGATCATTCACAAGAAACCCCCCGAGATGCATCTGGTCCTCACGGGAAGGGATGCACATCCTCAAGTAGTCGAATTGGCGGATACCGTCAGTGAAGTTCTTGAAGTGAAGCACGCCTATCAGAAGGATATCGAGCCTCAGCCCGGGATTGATTATTAACGAGTTGGTTCCGATAAGTCTTTTTTCGGTTTTTGGTCATGCAATGGGTAATATATAATCAGCAAGTCGAGAAGATGTCTGACGCAAATTTTGACTGAGTATCCTTGAGATCCCTTTGAGAATTGTTATGCCGATTTGAGGATAGTCTTTAAGTATCGCATCAAAATTCATCCGGGTTAAAGTGAGAAATGACGATTTTATACGGGCTTTTGCCGTCGCCGATCTAGGGAAGTTGTCAAGAATTGACATCTCACCAAAAGAACGCCCTTTCGGTAGAACGGCAATCACAACACTGTCTCCAGTTACTGATTTTTTAAGGACATCTATTACGCCTTCCAATACAAAACAGATATAATCTCCTTTATCCCCTTCTTTAAAAAGGATTTCACCCTTGTCGATTTCGTAATAATTCATATGTTCTGCAACAATATTCAGTTGGTTTCCCTTGAGAGAATCAAATAATGGAAAGTCAATAAGGTAATTGATGATGTCTTTTCTCATTTTGTTTCCGCGTATGACCTTAAGGTTGTTCATTTTTTTTCACCACATATGGTAATTGAGTATCAATCCCATATTTGTTTCTACGGTGTTTTGGTGATTACCAATAATTTATTCGTTAGGAATTTAGAATCATCGATTGAAAGCGAATTTATGGTTTCACCATTTACATCGATTACTTTGAATATTAGTTCGTTATGGCGGTCCTCATTAATGGCCGAAGGTTTTTCATGTTCACTTTCAAGCGTTTTCAATACCTTATTTTCAACATTATCCTGAATTCCGGATTGAGTAATTCTTTCTATAATAGTTGAGGTAATATCATCAATAATCGTCTCCATTCTGGATTTTGCAGAGACATTGATCCTATCCGGTGCATTCGTATCGGTATCCTTCGTCTGATTAGAAATATTGCTTTGACGAAGCTGTTCTCCATAAACCCGAAGAACATTAATTATTTGATTCGCTGAAATTATCATATTCTTATTTTGGTTTTATTATACAAAACTTTAGCCAAAATTTCAATTTTTGTATAAAGCCGGACATGGCAGCTTCTGATTCAAAATTTGTATGTGTTCAGGGGGCAGATATTTCCCCTTAACGATAGTGTCTCTGTCACTGGTATTTTCAGTGACTCAGCCAACCCACCTGCCAGGCATGGCACGAGCGGACAGGTATCGTTACGGAAGAACAACCACCTTCCTGAATAGTTACCAAAATTCTTGTTAAGTATTGAGCAAAAACCATACCAATCCGAGGAATATCCATTTTGAATTGAATTACGGAATGTTATGGAAGTGCTTTCGGGCTGCCTATCTCACAGTCCGGCAAAATTTGCCGCTTTTTCCAAAAGGACTATGATAATCTGTAAAAATCCAGTTTAGGTCGGGACCATTAACCCGGGTTGGTTGTTCCTGTTTTTTCAAAATTTTCGATCCATTTGTCGATACGATCCGCACCGTATACTTTTTTCCATGCCAAGAGGATTTTATCAATGGGAACATCCGCATAGGTCCCATGATATTCCAGATATTCCATAAACTGTTTTTTCTTCTGATTAAATTCATGAAAAATGGCATCTTCCCGGCCGTTGAAATCAAGGGGGGTGACATGATACTTTTTGCACAATTCGATATTGAAGGTCGGCGTAGCCTTGATCCATTTTCCGGACAGATAAAATTCTGTATACCCATGATAAACAAACAGATCCGAACCGATAAACTCGAGAAGTTTCGGTGTGGCCAAGTGATTCTTGACCGTAGCAAACCCCACCCTGGAGGGAATTTTGCAAGCCCTTCCAAGGGCGCAGAGGAGCCCGGCTTTGCTGATGCAAAATCCTCGTCCGCTTTTGAGGATATTGCTGGCCCGGTAATGCTCCTTAAGGTAAAAGGGATAATAGGGATCATACCAGATATTGTCCCGCACCGCATAATAGATTTTCACAGCTTTTTCGACGGGGTCGTCTTCCGCGTTTTTCACGGATTTTTTTGCATATTCGATGATTTTCGGATGATCACTATCGATGATTTCTGTGGGTGATAGAAATTTTTGATCAACAAAACCCATTCTCAAACTCCCTGATCCGGAAAAGTTAAAAAAGAAATATTATCACGAAAACACGAAAAAACGAAAAAGACAATTCGATTTCGTGCTTTTTTATTTCAACCATCTTGAATATCTGTGTGCATCTGTGTCCAAAAAAATAAAATGTTTTATGCCGTTGATTTAACGAAATCCGGGCTGAATCTCTTGTTGGTCAGATAAACACCGGAACAGACCATCAGGGTTCCGATGAAGAGCGACAGGGTGATCGGTTCATCTAAAATGAAAAATGCCATTACCACGGCACTGATGGGAACAAAATTGATAAACAGACTCGCTTTCATTGGCCCGATTTTTTTTATGCCTTCATAATACCAGACAAATCCGATCACGGTTCCGAAAAACCCGAGATAAAACATACACATCCAGTCAACAGGGTGATAATGATGTAAGTTTTGTATGGCGCCTTCAAAAAAAGCCGGGAAAAATAAGAAAAAATCCCCGATCACCGACGAATACCATACTGCGGCCATCGGCGAAAGACCTTCCATGACCGCTTTTCCGATCAACGAATATGCCACCCAGCTGAACACACAGCCAAAGATAAAAATTTCTCCCCACCCCATACCGCCGGTGACAATTTCCTGCAGGCTCCCTTTTGAGATCACGATCACTGCGCCGGTAACTGAAAGGATAATCCCGATAACTTTAATCAAGCTTAATTTTTCTTTAAAAAAATATGCGGAAAACAGAGTTATGAATATGGGATTTCCGGCAATGATGACGGCGGCCCGACCTGCGTGAATAATTTTAAGGCCTTTAAAAAAGAAAACATTGTATAAAAACACCCCGGTCATTCCCAGCAGAAAAACCGGAATGATTTGCTTTTTTTGCAAAACCGGCAGTTTGCCCTCGATTTTGTAAGTAAACAGAATGAGAAAAATCGAGGCAATGAAGAATCTAAAAAACGCCGCTGAAAAAGGTCCAACATCTTTTGCCACCACCCTGCCGGCGATAAACGTGCCGCCCCATAAAATGGCCGTAAGTATGAGTTTGACGTAAACAAGCATTACTTTTGAAAGTGACTATAGTTTGAAGTGATCTAAAATGAGCTAAAGTTACAAAAAAAATCTATTTGGCAGCTTGATCAAAGGAACCAAGAGATAACAGTATATCCACCTGTTCTTCCACCGGATTCATGGATATGGGCTGAAAATGATCCACCTGGTGTTTCATTTTTTCATAAGATTTTCGTGAGATACGATCAGGTCCTGCAACCAGTCGAACACATCCCTGAAACATAAAGAAACTTAAAAACAAGGTGATGGCGATGGTTAAAAACGCATGCAAAAAGAAATCAGAAGACAGATATTGGCCGGTAAAATAATCTCTGGCCGTGATCCACCCCACATGTCCCAGGACGCCGATCACCGGCAGATTGAAAAGAATCTGCAATATGAAACCGCTGAGGTTTTGGGAAGCGGCTTCCATGGTATGTTCCAGTGCATCGCTCCAGAGGGAATTCAGATCTTCGTTTAGCGTATGGTTCTCTGAAAGCACATGCTCAATCTTTCGCACACGTGCATCAAATCGGGCATTTACAAGGGATTCCGAAATGTTGGGCCACTCCTGCAAAACAGTGAGCCGAAAGTCCCGCATGGCAAAATCGATCCAGTCCGATCTTTGAGCTTCAACCGCGGCAGTCTTCGATTCCTTAAAATGAAACAGCGAGGACACCATTCCGGCCAGTTGGCGGATGGGGTTGCCAAACCTGAACATGGCCACGATGCCGGTTCCAAAAATTAACATTCGAGCCCATATGGCAATGAGCCATCCCACCGGTCCCAGCCACCGGTGGGCAAGTTTTTGATACATCAAAACGTTAATACCCAGCATCCGTTTGGAATCGCCCTTTTTAAAGGCTGAAAGGGCGTTATTCAAAGCGTTTTTTTCAGCTTTCCGAATGTGCTGTTTCGTTTCCTTTAGTTTTTCGGAATCCTTTTGAATTTCAATGAATGCTTCTTCAAGGATGTAATCCCGAAGACTTTTGGCATTCTCGATTCGGCGGTCGACACTGTATCCTGGCTGGTTGAAAGTGCCGAATATCATCCGTTTTAAGTCGGTAAATTCATCAAAATCGTGCTTTGGACGGGCTGTGGGGTCCCATTGCGAATTTTGCAGATGCCGTCTGGCGGACATACAGAATATTTTTTGAATGGGCTTATCCCAGGCGGTTTTGATAAATTCCAAAAATTCCGGAACGATGGTTTCGGTGAGCTCTTTTTTATCCTGGCGATCGCACTTGTTGATCACCACCATCAGGGCGTCTCCATTGAACAGACGCACATACTGCGCCAAAAAATCCACGTGATCTTTTCTTTTTGGATTTTCCGCATCGAACATACAAATAAGAATATCTGAAATTACAATGGCGTTTTGGACCAGGTGAATGTGCTTTTCCTGTTCCGTGCTGTCCGTATCCGGGGTATCGATCAACAAGACATGCTCAAGGGAAGTCGCAGCCGGACTCGATCGCATGTCCACATGTCCGGCGCCGATCTGTTCCTTCAAATAATCGGCATCTTTTGTTTCACGACCGAGGACAATGATGCTTTGGGTGGTGGGCCGCCGATGTCCGGTTTCCGACAGATCGTCCACTTCTGCCAGCGCGTTTAACAGCGTCGATTTTCCCGAGCCGCACGGCCCGATGATGGTTACGATGAGCTTTTTCTCAAAGCGCGCCTCGAGGTTATCGATCATGCGGAGCACTTCATCACACTGCTTTCTGAGGCCCGCCCCCGGCTGCCACATCGGGGCCTGGTCGATGGCATTGAAAAGCATTCGAACATCATGTTTAAAACCTTCTATTTTCCCAAGGGCCTTGATGGAACCGGTCTGTAGATTTGAAATCATCATGATATGATCGCTTTTTTGCATATTTTAATACTGTTATCGATCTGATTTATCATTTTATCCGACGAGTCCAGTGCATCTGTGGCCGCTTGAATGATTCCGCCGGTAATTTCTTTCTCGAAAATATTCCGTACAGCCTGAAGCTTGTTATTTAGCCACGTCTGGATAATCGGACCCAGCATCTCTTTGAGTTGATTCTGATCCGCCTTTTTCATGCCCGTGGTGGCGGGAATCGCAATAAGCGCATAGAGATCATGAAGTCCGAAGAGACCGGTAAGCTTGACCTTGATTCCTACGGCACCCACAGGGTCTCCTGTTGAAAGGATATAGGTTACGGCAACTGTCGCCGGCACCACGTTTAAAAACGCGGCAAACATTTGTCGAATTTTGGTCCAGGTTCCCATTTTATCTCTAAAGCCGTCGGCAAGCTTTCTGAGATCCTTTTCGATGCCGTGGGACAACTCTGCGATGACCGCTTGTTGTGATAGAATCGACTGCTGAATCAATGTCCAGTCCATGCGCCGCAAGATTTCCTGTTGCGGTAAAACAACCGGATGGGCTGAAACAATGAATTTAACAGCCCCTTTTTCATCTCCGGCTTCTTTTCGGGGATTTTCACAGTTTTTCAAGCCTCTTTCTACTCTGATCTCCTCAACTGCTTCTGACATTCGTCGGGTTACCGGATCTTTCAAAGCGGCATTAACCGATACTTCAGGATTTAACGTCTGGTAATGCATTCGGTTTACAGCGCTCATCAAGTCCTCTTTGACGGCATCATTAAAGTCTCCCCGGACGGCTGCTTTTTCTTCACCTGAAAATGTGTCCTTTACTTTCTTTACCGCACCCACCGCGATTTTAAACGGTAGTTCAATAATACTGCCGGTCTTGCGCATGGCTTTAACAAAGGGAGGGTCCGTTGACATCCATATTTCAACAAAACGTTTCATCACCCGGTCCACGGGAAAATGCTGAAGGGCTTCACGGACGCAATGACTCTGGGCTGTCTGCAAGGCATCAAGATAAAGACGTAGCTCCCTGTTTGAACTTTTCGTCTGTCCGAGAAATTTTTCAGCCCTGGCCAAAACATCATTTAAAATGGATGCCAACAGTTCGAGTCTGAGCCTTTCTGTATCGATATGCTTCAATGCGTTAATAAACGAAAAATCTTCTCCCCCAACAGATTTCAAGGTCATTAACTTCTCACCCGAGGCCACCGCATTGTCCTCATCGGTACGGTAAACTCCCAGAACATACTGATCCGCTGCTTCTCCATAAAGATTTTTGGCAACGGTCATCGCGTGTTCTTGCACTTCTTGTGTCTTAAAACTGGGATAAACGCGATAAACCAGAAAGCATTTTCGCATACCGATGCCGGTGAGCATTTCTGAGATAAAATCCGTATTTTCGCGGTTGTTATAGTTTGAATTGGTGAAAATATAGATCAGGAGATCAGATGATTCCAGGGCTTGCCGTGAAACCTCCCGATTGATGTAGACGCCTTTTGCACCGGTATCGAAATCCGGCGTGTCCATTAGAACCAGGTTTTTGGGAATCGCATTGCTCAAAACATATACCGGATCCCCCGGGGTCATAAGCTCATCTTTATCTTTGAATGGATGAGGCAACGTACCGAAGGGTTCAAACAGGGTCAAGAGAAAGTCCGGCTTTTCCAAAATCGCCTCATGAACCGAGAATAGTACCCGCCGGTTAAGTCCCGCACGGCCGCCGACAGGCGAAAGTCTCTCCCCCACGATTGAGTTGAAAAGTGTCGATTTCCCGGCCGATCCGCCGCCGCAGATGGTGACCATCAACGGAAAGTCGGGAGATAGTTTTGTCAGCAATTTCTTGTCGATAATTTGAACCCAGGTATCCACCGATTCGTGACGGTCGATCCCCAGCATCTCCATGACTCGAGGAATATCACTCCTCACTTTTTTGAGGGTATCATTCAAATTTTGATCATTCAGGTTTTTCATCATGACATTGGTACGAATAACACATTTTTTAAGACAAAGGAACATTTTCCCATGAGATATCACTTAACCAATAAAAATAGCTTTACTTTTTTGAAATTACGGCATATTGATATGCGTTTGCTTCGGTTTTGACAGTTCTGACCACTGGTGGTAAGGGGATAATCTATGGAAATTAAAGTGGAATGTTATGCCGGACACCGGGGAGAAGAGACGCCCCGGCGGATCTGGCTGGGAAATAGAAAAATCGAGGTTAAAGAAATTCAAGATCGCTGGATAGCGCCGACCCACCGATATTTTAAGATCCATGGAGACGACAACGCCATTTATATTCTTCGTCACAGTTCAGAATCATGGGAATGGGATTTGACCTTCTATCAGCAGGCCGAAAATCATTCAGACATGCCATAAATTCCCCCTCTATAACGCGATCTCCCGAACGACATCATCGAATATGGAAAGGCAGTTATCAATCTCTTTGCGATTAACCGTCAGAGCCGGACAAAAGCGAATGCTGTTTTCTCCACACCCCAAAAGCAGTAATCCTTTCCGAAAAGCATTTTTAATAATATCGTTTCGCCACTTTCTTGCTGGTTCTTTGGTCTCACGGTCTATGACAAATTCTACACCCACCATTAAGCCTTTTCCCCGGACATCACCCATGCATTCATGGGTTTGTTGAAGTTTTCGAAGTTTGTCCATAAGATAGTCGCCCTGAACCGTAGCATTTTCCATCAGCCCTTCTTCAAGGAGTTCAATGGTCGCCAGCGCCGACTGGCAGGAAACAGGATTACCGCCGAACGTAGAGGCATGAGAGCCGGCTTCCCAGTCCATAATTTCGGCCCGTGCCGTGAGTGCCCCCAATGGCATACCGGAAGCGATGCCCTTGGCAAGGGCGATAATGTCCGGATCTACGCCGAAATGCTCCATCGCAAACATTTTTCCGGTACGTCCCATCCCGGACTGAACCTCATCGGCCACATAAAGAATACCGTATTTTTTTGCGATCGTGTTCATTTTTTTGTGAAATTCAGGCGGCGGTACAATATATCCGCCTTCTCCCTGAATCGGCTCCACGAAAATGGCCGCAACTTCTTCGGGAGGAATGGTCGTTCGAAAAAGGGTGTCTTCAACCCACTGGACACATCCCAGCCCGCACTTGGGATAACAGAGATTATACGGACATCGGTAGCAATATGCATATGGAATATGCGTGATCCCCGGTACCAGAGGGTTATAATGTTTTTTTTGAATGGTCTTACTTGCCGTCAGCGAGAGCGCACCCATGGTCCGTCCATGAAACGCCCCATAAAACGCCAGGTTTAATTCACGCTTTGTGTGCCACCGCGCCAGTTTAAAGGCCGCCTCCACCGCTTCTGCTCCTGAATTGCCGAAATATACTTTTTTACCACCTTTCCCCGGCATCAGATCGGCAAGTTTTTTGGCCAAGATAATTTGCGGCCTGTAATAAAAATCCGTTCCTGACATGTGCAACAGAAGATCAGCCTGTTGCTTGATGGCTTTTATCACTCTGGGATGACAATGTCCTGTGGCACAAACGGCAATACCTGACGTAAAATCCAGGAATATATTGCCATCCACATCGTGAACCCAAAGCCCCTGAGCTCTGTCAACCACCAGCGGATAATAGCGTGTATATGAAGGGGAGACGTAAATGTTGTCCTGATCAATGAGTTTCCGAGCTTTCGGACCCGGTAGAGAAGTCAGAATCCGCGGCAATTTTTCCATGGTTTCTCCACACTGAAATCCCCATTGAATTGTTATATGATTTTAATCGGGCAGGCATACAGATAGCACCGGGCAGGGCGTTTGGCGTACCACGCGGTCCGTCGTGGAGCCGATAAATAATCGCTCCACAAGGCCCAGCCCTCGAACACCCAGAACAATCAAGTCCATTTTATTTGTCTTGGCATATCGGATCAGTTCTTCGTGAGACTGTCCGTCCAAAAGAGCGGTTTGCGGCTTACACCAGTTAAAGGCTTCCGAGGGAACCATTTCTTTAAGTCTGTTTCTTATCCGGGTCTGTAATTCCTGTTGAAGCTCTTCTCCATACTCAGCAGATGTTTTGAGTAAATCCGTATACACGGGTGGTTCCATAACATGGACGAGGTGAAGCTCGGATTGAAACTCTTGGGCAAGGCTTAGGCCATGTTGAAAGGCCAGATAAGAATCCGGGGAAAAATCGCAACCTACTAATATTTTGCGAAATTTCAACCCTTTTTCCGACAGAATATTTAAATCATGTTCAGGCCCCCGAACAATCATCAACGGGCAGTGGAGTGTGTGCATCAGGCGTTCGGTTACAGAACCGACAATCAGCCGTTTTAGCCCGGAGCGTCCGTGTGTTGCTGCAATAGCCAGATCCGCATTCTGTTCTTTGGCCAGACGAGAAATTTCGTCTCCGGCATGGCCTACGGTGACCATAGGTTCCCATCGGATCTGTGTACTGCCGACCAACCGTTCAAGTTGTTTAAGGGCATTACCGATTGCCTGGTTCTGCTGATCCAAGAAAAATATGGGGCCATCGCCATATGTAATACTTGTTGGAAAATCAATCACGTGACACACATATAGCTTGGCACCGAACTCTTGAGCAAGGGCAACCCCCCAGGACACTGCATGGTTGGAAAAGTCTGAAAGGTCAGTGGCACAAAAAATATTTTTTATTTCCACTCTCATAACCTTCTCCTCCTTTGTTTAGGCCTGACATTCAATACGGATGATATGATGTGTCCACTCAGTAGAGATTTTAAAATTGAGCGCATTTGATCAAAAAAAGATATTTTGAGATATGCCCCAAAAAAAAGTATAAAACAAAGCAACGATCATGTCAAAAGAAACTCGTGTATCTTTTGGACCCTCCTTCTTTGCTTGACACCTTATCAGGAGTGCAATTATCATTAAACATAGGCGGCGAGAAAGGAGGGAATATGAAAGCAAAAACACGTTCCATCGAACAAATAATCGAAGAACAGGTACGAAGATGGCAGATTATTCCGGCGGAAAAGAAAAAAGAAGAAAAAGAAATTTCTGTCATCACCATCTCCAGAGAGGCTGGAAGTGGTGGAAACATTTTGGCCAAAAAACTCTCCGAGCAGCTTGAATACGATTTATTTTACCAGGAATTTATCCATGATATGGCCAAAAGTGCCCGTGTAAGCGTTCGTCTACTTGAAACGCTGGATGAAAAAGGCGTCTCAGTCCTCGAAGAATGGATATCATCTCTTGTAGATAAGCGTCACCTATGGCCCGACCGGTATCTTCAGCATCTAATGAAGATTATCGGTACAATCGGAAAGCATGGCCGGGCTGTTATTGTGGGAAGAGGTGCCAATTTTGTTTTGCCCTATGACAAAAGGCTCAGCGTCCGAGTCATTGCCCCTCTCGAAACGCGAATTAAAAACGTATCCAAAGAGTACGACGTAACCGTCGAAGACGCCAAAACCAGAGTGTTAACAACGGAATCGAATCGAAAGGCATTTATTAAAAAATATTTTAATGATGATATTAGAGACCCTCTTAATTACGATCTTATTATCAATACCGGAACATTAAGTATCGATGACGCCGCCAATGCCGTCAAAGGTGCCCTAAGTCAACTGAACAGGGCAAAAACTTAGTGCTCTAATTCATAAATACGATGACGTATTTTTATCTGGACACCGGACAAATAAGCTGAAGCCCAAAAGTTTGAAGTTTGAAGTGATCTAGAGTGCCTATTTATCCCGTATTCATCGGGGAAGTTATTGAGTCGCTTCGCTCCGGTGATTTTATATAATTGACAGAATTCCTTAACTTTAGCTCACTTCTAACTTGTCATAAATACGTAACCGTATTTACGAATACATGTACTTAGTCAAATAATTTCTAAAAAGTAAGGGCGGCAATCCGCCGCCCCATAACAAGTGTTTTTAATATGGCTTTGGGTTTACCACATACAATATCCGCCACCGCGAGGACCGTAACCCATCATCGGACCGTATCCTCCTGGGCCACGTTTGTAGTTTGGTGCGGATTTCCTTGCCTGAATCTCAAAATTCAGGCGTTCCTGATCAAGATCGCTTTGAAGCGTCGATATGTCACTCTGCAACTTTGAAGCCTTGCCGGTGTCCGGATTTTCCTTGGCCAGCTCACTTCTCAACGCAAGCTCATTTTCGTAAAGCTTTTGCCGGATATTTTCAGTCGCCTTTAAGTATTCGGCACGCTGCTGATCCAATTTCGCTATTTCCTCTGAAGAAAGATTGCCGTAATATCCTCCCTGGTCATACCCATATTCACTATGCATACCGGGTCCCCACCTGTCAGATCCCATCATGTGACCGTATCCTCTGCCCCAACCGGCAAACGCCAGGGTGGTAATGCCAAAAATGGCCACAACCGTTAGTATTAAAATGCCTTTAGCTGTCTTTTTCATTTGTACCTCCATATGATTGGTTGATTTTTTCTTGGGTTAAAAACATCTTCTTTTTACAACCCCGTAATGTTGAAATCAAATAGAGCAAATGCCATGCCATATCTTGTCCGAAATATTTATATGTTAATTAACTCACTGTAATTGTGTTCTTTTTATGATTTGTATTTTGGTTGGCCGATCAGGACTGCTCATAATCTGTCTTTCAGTGTGGGGAGTTATTACACATCTCTGGCGAAATGATTTGAGATAGTGGGGTGAAAACACCCAGCCGGTAAAACACTATGATATGAGATAGGACCAATGGGGATATTGGGCAGGACTAATCCTTTTTATAACATCCTTAAATCCGCCTGTTCAGATCAATCGACACCGTAATCTTTCAGTTTTTTG
>ENA-OSEO01004816-OSEO01004816.1-sediment-metagenome-genome-assembly--contig:-NODE-4816-length-13700-cov-3.479557_pt1 | contig 13700 bp, 12 predicted proteins | sample MGYA00237883_ERZ534232 | MGnify/ENA metagenome assembly ERZ534232 | reverse complement strand
TCAGGTCCGTCCTCGAGTTCCACCATTCGGCTCTCGCGGATAAGATCGGAATGATTTGGAGGTGTGCCTCTTTTCAAACATGGAATAAGAGCATCTTTGTAAGGTTCGAGGGCCTGCGTGAACGTATCCGCTTTCAGGAAAATCATGGTTTCCAGAGCTTGGGCCGCTGCTACCGCTGAAAGCAGTACGTTTTCTCCCGGAAAACCGAGGGCGGGTTCTTGAAAGAGAAGGGGCAGGGGAAGCTCCAGCAGAGGCGGTACATCGGAAAGCAGAGACAGGTCCTTGCCGAACCTCAATTGCGTTTGCCTGCGGGAAAGCTCGATGCAGGTGCTGATATACTCGCGGCCGTGGATGCCGTCCCGAGTCGGACGCACGATCTCCGACATGTCCGTCCAAAGCGTGTCGAAATCCTCTCCTACGAATGGGCCACGATACCCGGCTCCGGAAACCGGGATCTTACCCGTGTGCGCCTGGAACCAGGTCCTCAGGATGACGTCCGGCTTGTAATACCGGTCTCCGAGTCCGCGGTATTCCGGATTGACCACTCTCGAAAAAATCCCTTTGGTGCACTGTTGGATGCAGCGGAAACAGCTCTTGCACGCATAAAGATATTCGGGTTCGCCCATGGATCGTTCGTGCAGACGAGTTTCCCCGAAAATGTCATACACGCAGGCCTTCTTGACGCAGTTGCGGCAACTGCCCGCGCAGTCTTCCCTGAATTCCATAGTGGCGTATTTGCCCACAGGCTTGAAGCGGGGCGGAGCCGTTTGTGTGAGAACGTGATATTTCTTGGGCATGTAGGTACCTTCGAAGGGAACCTTAGATGGCTTTCCGGGGAAACCTTTTGAAATCGGTTTCCCCGGACCCCTTCCAAATCTTTTTAAGTGGGTTGCGCCGCTTTGGCGTCGCAACCGGAGACAGAGTGAATACCGGGAGGCGGCCCGCACAAGAGTTGCGAGGGCGCGGTTTCTACCCGGCCGCTATCCTATGCCGGGCGTGGATAGAGATTGGCGGCTTCTACGATTTCTCCGACTTTCTCTTCCCACTCGATGGCCATGATGTGGATTCCATGAACGCCTTCGATTTCCCGGAGTTCGGCAATCGTCTCGACGCACATCCGCGCCGAGGCCGGGGTGAACGAGCGCGAGGGCGTCGGGGTGCACGAGGCTCCGCGGGGGACGTTGATCCATCACTACTGGGTCGACGAGAACGGCCTGATCGAGCGGGCGAACTTCATCGTCTCGACCGGACACAACAACCTCGGGATGAACCGGGCGGTGACCGAGATCGCGAAGCGGTTCATCCGCGGGGGAAAGGTCACGGAGGGGATTCTCAACCGAATCGAGGGCGGGATCCGGGCGTACGACCCGTGCCTGTCCTGCTCCGTGCACGCCGTCGGTCGGATGCCGCTGCAGGTCGAGATCGTCGGCCCGGACGGGGCGCCGCGGGAGGTCTTGACCCGGTCGTCGGAGGAGGCCTGACGTGGACCTGGTGATCGGGATCGGGAACCGCTTGTGCGGGGATGACGCCGTCGGGGCGACGCTCGTCGAGTCGATCGAGCGGCCCGGCGTATCGGCGCGGGCGGTCCACCAACTGACGCCGGATCTCGCCGCCGAGATCTCGCAAGCGGGCCGCGTCCTGTTCGTCGACGCGCGGTTCGAAGACGGCGACGGGATCCGTCTCGAGCGGATCGGAGCGCGGCAGCCGGCGGGGATCGGTCACGCCGTCTCTCCGGAAGAGCTCCTCTTCTGGGCAAGGCACGCGTTCGGGACGGCGCCGGACGGGTGGCTTCTCTCCGTCCCGGCGTCGTCGTTCGATCCCGGTGCCGGACTCGGGGCCCGGACGCGGGCCGCTCTCCCGGCGGCGCGCGACGCGCTGGAGCGGTGGGTCGAACGGGGATCAGGGGGGAACGAATGCAGGGAGAACGTGTGAACGAGGGATGGAAGCGACACCCGCGGTCGCCGGAGTACGTGCTGGAGATGTTGCACGACGTGCAGGCTGCCGAGCCCCGGAACTACCTCCCGCGCCGCGCGCTCCGCGAGGTCGCGGCGTACGTGGGAGTTCCACTCTCCCAGGTCGTCAGCACGGCGACCTTCTACTCGATGTACAGCTTGACGCCTCGGGGGCGCCATGTCATCCGTGTCTGCGAGTCTCCGCCGTGTCAGCTCGTCGGGGCGGAGCGGCTCCTCGACGTGCTCGCTGAGCATCTCGGCGTCCCGGTGGGGGGGACGACGTCGGACGGTCTGTTCACGCTCGAGACGTCGAGCTGTCTTGGCGTCTGCGGGGTTGCGCCGGCGATGATGATCGACGAGGAGGTCCACGGGAACCTGACGCGAGAGCGTGTGATCGAGATCATCGAGCGAATGAGGAGGGAGCATGCGGCTCGCTAGAGGACACGTGCTGATCGGGATCAACGACGAAGCGCTGCTGGCGGGCGCCCGCGATGTCGAAGCGGCGCTCCGCGCGTCGCTGCAGGACGCCGGCCTCGACGAGGAGATCCAGGTCGTCGAGACGGGGGATCCCGGCGTGGCGGGGCACGGCGTCGTCCTCGTCGTTCACCCCGACGGCGTGACGTACGGCGGCGTGACCCCGGCCGATGTCCCGGCGATCGTGAGCGAGCACCTCCTCAAGGGGCGGCCGGTCGAACGGCTCCGGATCTCCCCGCGCCCGGCGATGCGGACGGGGCTCGCCCGGCGGCAGCCGCGGATCGTGCTCGAGCACTGCGGCGTGATCGATCCCGAGGACCTCGAGGAGGCGATCGCCGCCGGCACGTACAGCGCGATCGCCAAGGTGATCGAGGAGGGGATCCCTCCCTCCGGCGTCATCGACGTGATCCAGCGCTCCGGGCTTCGGGGGCGGGGCGGCGCCGGATTCCCAACGGGGCTGAAGTGGTCGTTCACCGCCCCCGGCGACGAGAAGTACCTCGTCTGCAACGCGGACGAGGGGGAGCCGGGGACGTTCAAGGACCGGCTGATCCTCGAAGGGGACCCACACCGGCTGATCGAAGGGATGCTGATCGCCGGGTACGCGATCGGGGCTTCGAGGGGGTACGTCTACGTCCGCGGGGAATACGCGCTGTCGATCGCGCGGATGGAGCGTGCGATCGAGGCGGCCCGGGCGGCGGGGTTGCTCGGGGATCGGATTCTCGACTCGGAGATCTCGTTCGACATCGAGATCAAGAAGGGGGCGGGCGCCTACGTCTGCGGGGAGGAGACGGCGCTGATCGAGTCGATCGAGGGGAAACGGGGGTACCCGCGGCTGAAGCCGCCGTACCCCGGTGCCGTCGGGCTCTGGGGGCGGCCGACGGTCGTCAACAACGTGGAGACGCTGGCGAATGTGCCTCCGATCCTCCTTCGGGGGGCCGAGTGGTTCCGGTCGTTCGGGACGAAGAGCTGCCCGGGGACGAAGGTCTACACGATCCTGGGACGGGTCACGCACCCCGGATTGATCGAGGTCGAGATGGGGACGACGCTGCGGGCGATCATCGAGGAGTTCGGAGGCGGCGTCCGGGACGGCCGCCGCTTCCAAGCGGCGCTGATCGGCGGCGCGGCGGGGGCATTCGTTGCCGAAGACGGGCTCGATCTGCCGATGGATTTCGACTCTCTCCGGGAGTACGCGGCGGTCCTCGGATCCGGCGCGATCCTCGTCGTCGATGAGAACGACTCGATCGTCGATCTTTTGCACGGGATCCTCCGGTTCTTCCGGCACGAGTCGTGCGGGCAGTGTGCGCCGTGTCGGGGCGGGACGGCCCGGCTCGTCGATCTGAGCGCGCGGATCCTCGCCGGGGACGGGGCGCCGGCCGACCTAGAGCGGATGATTGACGTCGCGGAGACGATGCAGGCCGCGTCGCTCTGCCCCCTCGGCCAGTCGGTGATCCTCCCCGTCCGAAGCGCGATTCACCGGTTTCGCCGCGAGTTCGAGGCACGCTGCCGCGTGTCCTCGGCGGTCTAGCCGGCCGCCGGGGGCGAACGTCGTCCGTGGTCGGGGTCTTGCATCCGAGTGGGGCGGGCGGCTACAAAGGGACGACGGATTCCGGGGAGGTGCGATGGCACGTGTGATCCACTTCACCCCGTCGAGGACGCTGACGGAGTTCCGCCTCCTCCCGGGGCTGACCACGCCGGAGACGACGATCGATCGGATCTCGCTTGCGACGCCGCTCGTCCGCCGGCCGGCCGGCGGGTTCATCGAGCTGAAAGCCCCGCTGATCGCATCGGCGATGCAGGCGGTCTCCGGACCCCGGATGGGGGTGGAGCTCGCGAAGCACGGAGGGGTGGCGGTGATCTTCTGCTCCCAGCCGATCGAGTCTCAGGCGGAGATGGTGCGCCGGGTCAAATCCCACAAAGCCGGGTTCGTCGAACCGCGCACGATCCCGCCGGATATGTCGCTTCGCGACGTCGACCGACTCCGCCGCGAGGCGGGGTTCTCGACGTTCCCCGTCTGCAGTGAGGATGGGACGCTCCTCGGCCTGCTGACCCGCCGGGACTACGATGTGCGGACACACGCCGACCGCCCGGTCCGGGAGCGGATGATCCCACGGGATCAGCTCGACGTCGGCGTGAACGTGACCGATCTCGAAGCGGCGAACGCGATCCTGATCGAAGGACATCGTTCGGTCCTCCCGATCGTCGATGAGCGGGACCGGCTCCTCTCCCTCGTCTTCCGAAAGGACATCGAAGACCATCTCGACAACCCCGACCAAGTCGTTGACGACCGGAAGCGGTTGGCAGTGGCGGCGGCGGTGAACACCCACGACGACGAGACGCGCGTCCCGGCGCTCGTCGACGCCGGCGTCGACGTCCTCGTCGTCGACTCGTCCGACGGACATTCGGAGTTTCAGCGCCGAACGATCGAGTCGATCCGGCGGCGATACCCGACGCTCGCCGTCATCGGTGGGAACGTCATTACCGGCGACGGATTCGACTACCTCGTCGCGTCCGGCGCCGGCGCGGTCAAGGTCGGGATGGGCGGCGGCTCGATCTGCATCACCCAGGAGCAGAAGGGGACCGGACGCGGGTTGGCGTCCGCCGTGATCGATGTCGTCGCTGCCCGCGATCGCCACGCCGAGCGAACGGGGGAGTACATCCCGGTGATCGCCGACGGCGGGATCGTCCACTCGAAGGACGTGATCGTCGCGCTCGCCTTGGGGGCGGACGCGGTGATGATGGGGCGATACTTCGCGCGGATGGACGAGTCGCCGACGGACAAGGTGCAGATCAACGGCCGGGTCATGAAGCCGTACTGGGGGGAGGGGTCGGCGCGAGCGCGTGCGTGGAGCCCGGCCCGCTACAGCCAGTCGTCGTTTCTGGAAGGGGTCGAGGGGTTCGTCGAGTACGCGGGGAAGCTGAAGGACAACCTCCCGGAGCTTCTGGCGAAGATCCGGACGGCGATGGCGTCCTGCGGTTGCGCGTCGATCTCCGCGCTCCACCGGGATGCGGAGCTCGAACTCGTCTCCGCCCTCTCGATCCGCGAGGGGCAGGTCCACGACATCTATCAGTTCGGGCGGGAGACGGATTCTCTCTCGAGCTGGAGCTTGTAGGAGGCGGCGGTGGAGCGCGAGATCTCCCCGCTCGACGGGCGGTATCGGGAGCAGGTGGGGCGGTTGGGCGCGTACTTCTCGGAGTTCGCGCTCATGTCGGCCCGATGCGAGGTCGAGCTGCGCTACGCCCTCGCCCTCGAGGAGACGGGCATCTTCCCTCCGCTCTCCCCTCGGGAGCGCGGAGGGATCGAGCGCGCGATCGCCGGGTTCGACGATGCGGCGTTCGAGCGGATCAAGGAGATCGAATCCCGGATCCGCCATGACGTCAAGGCGTGCGAGATCTTCCTTCGGGAGACCGTCCCGATCGACTCCCCGAACCGGATCCACTTCGGGCTCACGTCGGAGGACGTGAACAACCTCGCCTACGGCCTTCTGCTGTCCCGATACCTCGCCGGCGAGCAGCGGCCGCAGCTGCAGCGGCTGATCGAAGCGCTCGCCGATCGGGTCGAGCGGTGGAAGGCGATCCCATTCCCGGCTCGGACGCACGGGCAGCCGGCCTCGCCGACGACGATCGGGAAGGAGTTCGCCGTCTTCCTATCGCGCCTCCTCCGGCAGGCTCGGCGGCTCGACGAGGTCCGGTTCCGCGGGAAACTGAACGGAGCGACGGGGACCTACGCGTCGTTCGTCGTCGCGGCGCCGGCGGTCGATTGGGAGGCGTTCTCCGCTCGGTTCATCCGATCGCTCGGGCTCGATCCGAACCCGTGCACGACCCAGATCGAGGACCACGACGGGCTGGCGGAGTACTTCGGGATTGTGCAGCGGATTCACTCGATCGTCCTCGATCTGGATCTCGACTGCTGGGAGTACATATCGCGCGGGGATCTCGTCCAGCGGGTCGTCGTCGACGAGGTCGGCTCATCGACGATGCCGCACAAGGTGAACCCGATCCAGTTCGAAACGAGCGAAGGGAACGTGCGGATCTCCAACGCGCTCCTCGTGGAGCTCTCCGACCGGCTGACCCGATCGCGGATGCAGCGGGACCTGTCGGGGAGCACGATGAAACGGACGATCGGCCCCGCGCTCGCGCACGGGTACCTCGCGATCGAGGAGACGCTCGCCGGGCTCGAGCGAATCGACGTCGACGCGGAGAGATTGGAGGATCGGGTCGACGCCGCGCCGGAGGTCCTCGCCGAGGCGATCCAGACCGTTCTCCGTCTGGAGGGGATCGATGATCCCTACGAGCGGCTCCGCGAGGCGACGCGCGGCCGTTGGATCTCCCTGGAGGACCTGCGGCGGGTGATCGACGAGCTTCCGATCGGACCTGCCGCTCGCGATCGTCTGCGGGCCCTCCGCCCGCGCGAGTACATCGGACGATCGGTCGAGATCTGCGACGCCGTCCTCGAGTCCGCGCGTGAATCGCGGCGGGGGCGGCCCGGCGCAAACGGCTAGCGCTGCGCCGGTCGGCCCGCGGTGCGCACGGGGCCGGGGAGCCGGATCCCCAAGTCGTCGAGGAACGAGGCGATTCGAAGGGCGATCTCCTCCGGGTTCGCCGAGTAGAACCGGTTCTGGCCCTCCTGTCGGAACGAGACCAGATCGTGCATTCGGAGGAGTTGGAGGTGCCGAGACGCCGTGGGTACGGCGATCTGAAGGTGCGCCGCCAAGACGTCGACCGACATCTCCCCGCGCTCCTGGAGGACCTGAAGGATCCGCACTCGCGACCGAGCCGAGAGCATCTTGAAGAACGTCGCGTGGGATTTCGCCATGGTCCCTCCTTTCCCTTGTGGGTCTTGACAGCTGTTCGGTCGCCAGTATAATGCCAATTGTACAACTGCGCAAGTGGCTAGTTGCGCAACTGGGGGAATATGCGCCGGTCGCCTCCCGAGCCGGCGTGGATCGGACCGGGCGAACGCCCGGATCGGGAGACGGAAGGAGCGCCGAGATGTCGCGTCGAGTCCGGCCCGGAGGCCGGGTCGCGGTCTGTCCGTCCTGCCGCTCGCGGATCGCGGTCGATCCGCGGCGGGCAGACGAGGGCGCCGTCGCGGAGTGTCCGGAGTGTGGCGCGTGGATCGAGCCCGCGCGCAGGCGCCCGCGCCGAGCGGGGCTCGACGTCGGCCGAGATCGGGCGGGCGACGTCGAGGACTGGGAGGAATCACCGCCGCGCCGAGCGGCGTGAAGCGGTCGATCGATCCGGACGGATTCCGGGGAGGGAGGTGCCATCGATGAGCCAGAAGAAAAAGACCGGCACGAAAAAGACCTCTTCGACGAAGAAGTAGCGGAGAAGAGTGGAGCGGCCCGGTCCTCCGACCGGGCCGCGTCGATTGACCGGTCGGACTAGAGGACCGGTAGATAACGGGCGAGCTCGTACCCGTGCACCTGGGCGCGGTAGGCGTCCCACTCGATCTTCTTGTTCTCGATGAACTTCTCGAAGATGTGATCGCCGAGCGCGCGGCGGACGAGGGGGCTCGACTCCATACACGCGATCGCCTCATTCAGGCTCCCGGGGAGCAGCTCGATCCCGACGGCCGAGCGCTCCTCGGGGGACATCGTGTAGACATCGCACTCGACCGGTGTGGGGAGCGGATAGGCCTTCTCGATCCCCTCGAGCCCGGCGTGGAGCATCACGGCGAACGCGAGGTACGGGTTACAGGCGGCATCGGGGGCTCGGAACTCGATCCGGGTCGCCTGTTCGTGTCCGGGCTGGTACGTCGGGATCCGGATCATGTTGCTGCGGTTGCGGCGCGACCATGTGATGTAGACCGGGGCCTCATACCCGGGGACGAGACGCTTGAACGAGTTGACCCACTGCGCGCAGACGCCGATCACCTCGCGCGCGTGGTACATCAGGCCGGCGATGTACCCCCTCGCGATCTCCGAGAGGTGGAGCGAATCCTCGGGGTCGAAGAACGCATTCCGCCCGTCGGCGCGGACCAGGGATTGGTGCGTGTGCATCCCCGAGCCATTCTGTCCGTGCATCGGCTTCGGCATGAACGTCGCGTGAACCCCGCTCCGTCGGGCGACCTCCTTGACGATGTAGCGGCAGGTCATCAACTGATCGGCCATTTGCAGCGCGGGGGCGTGGCGGAGGTCGATCTCCTCCTGGCTCGGCGCGACCTCGTGATGGGACGCCTCGACGGGGATCCCCATCCCTTCGATCGCCAACACGGTCGCCCGGCGGTACTCGGTCGCGCGGTCCGGGGGGGAGAGATCGAAGTACCCGGCGGCGTCGAGGCGCTCCGGCCGGGCGTCCGAGGCGAAGTAGAAGTACTCCAGCTCGGGGCCGACGAGCATCGTCCAACCGGACGATGCGGCCCGAGCGAGCGCCCGCTTCAGCGCGTAGCGGGGGTCCCCGTCGTAGGGGGCCCCGCCGGGGCGGACGACGTCGCAGATCAGGCGGGCGACGTTCCCCCACGGGAGGACGGCGAAGGTCGCGGGATCGGGGCGGACGACCATGTCGCTCTCGTCGATCCGGGCGAACCCGTGGATCGACGAGCCGTCGAAGCCGACGCCGTCCTCGAGTGCCGCCCGGAGGGCGCGGGCCGGGATCTCGACGCTCTTCAGGGTGCCGAGGAGGTCGGTGAACCAGAGCTGGATGAATCGGACCCCTTCTTCACCGACCCGCCGCACGACATCCTCGACCGACCGCTCGTCCATGCCGTCCCTCCTCGCTGCTCGGCGGAGTGTACGTTCGACGGGGCGGGACGGCAAGCGCAGGAGGGGCGTCAGTCAGCGGGCGGGTCGGCCGGGAGGCGGGGCGGGGTCTCGACCGGTCCGACGTCCGGCGGCTCATCGGATGCGGCGATCAGTTCCCCCAGGCGGCGTGCGGCGGGAAGGAGCATCCGTTCGTAGGATCCGACGGTCGCGTTGTACGCGTCGACCGCCGAGGCGAGCCGCCGCCCGGTCCCCTGCAGGTGCGATATCAAGGTGATGAGCCGCTTGTAGAGCTCCCTCCCCTGCTCGGCGACCCGGCGCGCGTTCTCGGCGATCTGATACTGCTGCCATCCGAAGGCGACGGTTCGGAGGAGGGCGAGGAGCGTCACCGGCGAAGCGATGAGAACGCGCTGGCGGACGCCGTACTCGAGGAGGTCGGGATCCTGGTCGAACGCAGCGGAGAGAGCGGGTTCGAGCGGGACGAACATGACGACGATCTCGGGGGCGCGCTCGAACTGCGCCCAGTAATCGCGCCGCGAGAGCTCCAGAATCCGCGCCCGCATCGCCTTGGCGTGCTCCTCGAGCTTCGCCCGTCGGCGGTCGCCATCGAGTTCGATCGCCGCGAGATACGCGGCCGCCGACGCTTTCGCGTCGACCGGGAGGACGCCGCCGTTCGGAAGGTGGACGAGCATGTCCGGGCGCCCGTCGGCGGTCGCCGGCTGCTCCTGGAAGTCGACGTGGCGGACCATCCCCGCGAGTTCGACGATCCGACGGAGCTGGAGTTCCCCCCACCGCCCGCGCGCGGTCGACGCGGTCATCGCCTGGGCGAGGGTAGTGGCGGTGGTCCGGAGGTCCGACTGCGCGTCACCGAGCGAGCGGAGGTGCTGTTCCAGACTCCCGTAGGCCTTCTCGCGCTTCTCCTCCAGCGCCCGGATCTGTTCGTCGAGGGCAGAGACCGACTTCTCGAGCGGTGAGACGAGCCCCCGCAGCGCCTCTCGCTGGGTGCCCCAGTCTCCGCGGACCTGCTCGAGGACGCCCGCCAACTGCTCGCGGGTCCGGGCGAGGAGCTGCTCGGCGTTCGTCGTCAACGCCTCCGACGCGAGGGCGGTGAACGTCTCGCGGAGGGTTTCCTGGGCCCGATCGATCCACTCCGCCTTCTCCGCCGCCGCGGTCCGCTCCGACTCCCTCCGCGCAAGCTCGATCCGCAGCCGTTCGTTCTCGTCGCGCAGCCCCCCGGCGGCGGCGGCCTGGTCGGCTTGCGCGCCGAGGCGCGCGCGCAGCTCAGCGGTGCGATCCCGCCAGCGGCTCCGCACGATGAGCCCGGAGACAGCCGCCCCGAGGACGAGTCCGACGACGAGAAACAGCCACTGCATGCGATCTCCTCCCTGGGGTGCGGATCTCGGCCGTCGCCCCGCGTCGATATCGTATCGCCCCCCGCCGGTCGGCCCAACCGCCCTCACGGGGAGGAGAGATCGATCTCCCCGTCCTGTCCCGTCGCCCCGCGCACGTAGTCGCCGCGGACGCCGCCGACGCGGAGGAGGGCGTAGTCGGGGTCGTCCGGCCCGTCCGGCCAGTCGTCGCGCCATTCATCGCGCCACAGGCGCCGCCCCCGGTCGGGGTCGGAGACGATGGCGGCCCGCCCGTGCACCGAGGCGTAGTTGAAGCGGACACTGTCAACGAACAGGACGGTCACCTCGGGGCGGGCTGCGATCTGCGCGACTTTCCGCGACGAGCGCGAAGTCACGAACCAGAGGACCGGCCCGTCGCGTTCGACGACGAGCATCGGCCGGGATCGTGGGTACCCGTCCTCGCCGTGGGTCACGAGGAGCGGATACGGGATCGAATCGACGATCGCCCAGAAATTCAGCCAATCGTTCATCCGGCCTCACCGGCCGTCGGGGGACGAAGGGACACGACCTGATGCCGACCGATCGAGAACCGCTCGACGACCTCGTCGACCAGCGTATCCCGGACGAGCAGGAGCGGCAAACTCGTCGACGAGAGGAGCCGGTGGACAACGGCCGCGTGCCCGCCTCCCGCGAGTTCGAGCCGGCCGATCTCGTCGACGATGACGATCTGCGCGTGGCCCGAAGCGCGATCGAGCGCGTGGCGGGCGAAGGCGATGCCCTCGGGGTCGAGTCGGTACCGGCCGGCACGGTCGCCGCCTGGCCCGAGGTCGGCGAACGGCCGCCTCTCTCCGGTGGCGATATCGACGATGTCGTATCCGACGGTCGCTGCGCCGTCCATCCGACGCGGGGCGAGGATCCCGCCGACGGAGACCCCGGCGGCGGCGAACCGCTCCGCGACGGCGCGGGCGAGCGTCGTCTTCCCCCCGCCGATTCCGGCGACGATCAACACCGGGACGGGCCGCTCCCCGCCGGGGCTCCGCGCGGCGCGGATCGATTCGACCGCCGCCCCGACGGCCCGTGGATCGGGACCGGACTCGGGGGGGCGGTTCGGCGTCATCGGCCGCTCGACGCGGAACGGAGGAGCCCGGCCCGCTCATTGAACTGCTGGATCCGCTCGTCGATCGGATCGACGAGGGCGTGGATCCGATCCCAGTACTCGGCGTCGTACCACTGGGCGTTCAGCTCATCGACCGATCTTCCCATCTGTTCGACCCAGGTGAAGTACTTGAGATTGTGGATCCGCCGGCGCTCGCGATACCCGAGCTCGATCGTCGCGTCGGTCCGGATCCCGAGGAGATGCCGGTGGTAGTCGATCGCCGCCTGGGTCCGGTCGTAGGGGCCGTGGCGCTCGGCGAGCTCGCGGAGCCTCGTCCGGTAGAGCTCCATCGAGTCCGTCAGGACGGTGAGGACGAGGTCGTCGCGCGTCAGTTCGTAGTACTTGGCGAACTTGATCGATGAGAGGAGGTTGGCGATCCCGGAGATCCCGAGGAGATCGAGCTGCTCGATGATTCCCGTCGGGACGCCGGCCGACTCGAGGAATGACCGTCCCGCGGGCTCGTTGAAGAGACGGACGAGGCTCATCGTGTCCTCATCGTCGATGGCGACGACCATGTCCGTGTTGCGAACGTTGTGAATCCAGGGGACGTGCTTGTCGCCGATCCCCTCGATCCGGTGTCCGCCGAACCCGTTCTCCAAGAGCGTGGGGCACTGGAGCGCCTCGGAGGCGACGATCCGGCTCTGCGGGAACCGCTCCTTGAGGTAGTCGCCGCAGCCCAACGTCCCCGATGAGCCGGAGGTAAGAACGACACCGGCGTACCGCGCCCCGTTCCGTCGCTCCTCGAGGACCTCCTCCATCGCGTGTCCGGTGACGTCGTAGTGCCAGAGATGGTTCCCAAACTCGTCGAACTGGTTGAAGATCATCACGTTCTCGCGCGTCGCTTCGAGCTCCTTGCACTTCTGGAAGATCTCCCAGACGTTCGACTCACAACCCGGGGTGGCGATCACTTCGCCGGCGACCGTCTCGAGCCACTCGAACCGCTCGCGCGACATTTCCTCGGGGAGGATGGCGATCGATTCGCAGGCGAGGAGATGGGCGTCGTACGCTCCGCCGCGGCAGTAGTTCCCCGTCGACGGCCAGACGGCTCGATGGTAGGTCGGATCGAACTGCCCGGTGATCAGCCGCGGAACGAGACAGCCGAACGTCGCCCCGACCTTGTGCGCGCCGGTCGGGAACCACTTGCCGACAAGAGCGATGATCCGCGCGGAGACGCCGGTCAGCTCCGGGGGAAACTCGAGCACGTTGACCCCCCCGAACCCGCCGCCGTGCGGAACCGGCTCGTTCTTCCAAGTGATCCGGAACAGGTTGAGCGGATGGAGGTCCCAGAGGCCGATCTCCTTCAGCTGCTCCCGAATGGGGGCGGGGATCGCGCTCGGATTTCTCATCTGTTCGAATGTGGGGATGATGATCCCCCGCTCGCGCGCCCGCTGGACCGTCCGCTCGAGCCGCGCCTCGTTCATGGTCAGATCGATCATCGATCGCCTCCTGTCATCGCCCGCCGCGATTGCCGGCGAGCGGGGGCAATGCTATCATGCAGCTTGACCGGTTTTCAAGAACCCCTTCGTCAGGGGGTTGTCGGGAGGGAGGATGCACGAGGCGGTGGTCCGAGGCGGGATGCTGGTCACGCCCTGGGCGGTCGAGACGGCGGAGATCGGGATCGACGAGGGGCGGATCGCGGCGATCGGGCGGGGGCTGCGGGGTCACCGGGAGATCGACGCGTCCGGATGCCTCGTCCTCCCGGGGGCGATCGACGCCCACACGCACATGGATCTCGCCGTCGGCGGGGTGCGGTCGAGCGACAGCTTCGCTACGGGGACGGCGGCGGCGGCGTGCGGCGGGGTGACGGCGATCGTGGACTTCGCGGTCGCCTCGCCCGGGGTCGCGCTCGCCGAGGCGATCGCGCGCCGGCGGCTCGAAGCGGCCGCATCGGTGATCGACTACACGATGCACGCGGAAGTGATCGGCTGGGAGGCGGGGCGCGAGCGGGAGTTCGACGACGCGCTCGCCGCCGGCGTGACGAGCTTCAAGTTCTACACCGCCTACGAGTCGTCGGGCCGGAGGACGCCGTATCCTCTCTTGCGACGGGCGTTCGCCGCCCTCGCCGCCCGCG
>ENA-OSEO01004815-OSEO01004815.1-sediment-metagenome-genome-assembly--contig:-NODE-4815-length-13701-cov-2.900617_pt1 | contig 13701 bp, 11 predicted proteins | sample MGYA00237883_ERZ534232 | MGnify/ENA metagenome assembly ERZ534232 | reverse complement strand
AGGCGCTCTATTCATGGGTTTGCATGGAGGTATCAGCATGGCCGATGCCAAGAGCCGGGTGGCGCTGGTGGAAACAGAGGATCGGAAAACCGGCGTTCTCACGTCGATAAAGACCCTGGGTATCAACCCCGCCAGAAACAAAGATGTCCTGATCAAGCCCAATTTCAACACCGCGGATCCGGCTCCCGGGTCAACCCACAACGATACCCTGGTATCCCTGGTCGAAGCGGTCTGGGAAATGGGCGCCAAATCGATCCGCCTCGGCGAACGCAGCTACCCGCCGACCCGCGAGGTGATGGAACAAAAAGGCATCATTCCGCTCATGAATAAACTGGATGTCCGAATCATCGATTTCGACGATCTGGAGGGTAAAGACTGGGTGGAGGTCAAACCTGAAGACAGCCACTGGAAAGACGGCTTCAGGGTTGCCCGCCCGATTCTTGAAGCTGAATGTCTGATTTCAACCTGCTGTCTCAAAACCCACCAGTACGGCGGGGTGTTTACCCTGTCGTTGAAGCTCCACGTGGGCGTGGTTCCGACCAGTCGTCACGGTTTTCAGTACATGCGGGAGCTGCATGGATCGCCCCGGCAGCAGGAGATGATCGCCGAAATCAACGCGCCTTTCAAGCCCGATCTGATCGTTATGGACGGGATCGAGGCCTTTGTGGACGGGGGTCCGATGACCGGAAGGCGCGCCAGGGGAAACGTGTTTCTGGCATCGGAGGATCGGGTGGCCATGGATGCGGTGGGGGTGGCCGTTTTAAAGTCCCTGGGCAGCAACGATAAGATCATGGGGACGAAGATTTTTGAACAAAGACAGATTGCCCGGGCGGTTGAGCTCGGGCTGGGGGCCGCATCGTCCCGGCAAATCGAGGTCGTTTCCGCCGGCAATCAGAGCATGGCGTATCGGAATCGGATCGTGGAGGTGCTGGATAAAGGCTGAACTCGATTCGTTCAGCACTCCCATGGTGCCGTCAAGGTCGCAAACCCACTTCAATCGTTTCTGATCATATGGAACAGAAGACCGTCCGGCTTCATCCTTTCAGCGGCGCAGCAGGGGTCGAACTGGATATCACCTGCACCATCTGCCGGCAATCCTGCCTGCTGCAGGTGGCTTTCAGACTGCACGGCGATCTTCAAGCCGTTGCAATTCCGGCGTCGGCCGAAAGCCCGGCGCGCCGGCACCGATTATGGGAAAAGACCTGCCTGGAATGCTTTATCTCCGCCGAGGCCTCGCATGCCTACTGGGAATTCAACCTGTCTCCGGCCGGACACTGGAACGTCTACCGCTTTGACGATTACCGCCAGGGCATGCGCGAGGAAAAGGCGGTTCGAAAATTAACCCCGGACATTCGAAGATCGCCTGACCTGCTATGTCTGGAATGCATGATCGACCTGGGCGGGCTCGGGTTGGATCGGCAGCCGCTGGTCATGGGGGTTGCTGCAGTCCTCCGCTCCAGCGACGGCCGGAACACTTACTGGGCAGCCGTCCATCCGGGGTCAAGCCCCGACTTTCACCGCCGGGAAGCCTTTGTTCTGAAAGCGGCTCCATAGAAACGCGAACCCGCATTCCAGCGCGGCGCGGCCGCCTTGTCGACAGACAATGGGAAGGCATACCGAGGGGTTTCCATCGGGCTTCCGGCCGTTTCACACCCCCTGCCGTTTATAGAGAATCTTTCCGTCCACCATCGTCATGTCCGCCCTGACCTTCAGGATCTCTTCGGCAGGGGTTTTAAGGATGTTTTCGGAAAGCACCACCAGGTCGGCAAGCTTTCCGGCCTCGATGCTCCCCTTGATTCCTTCTTCGAAGCTGGCGTATGCCCCGAATGCGGTATATGCCCGGATGGCCTGCAGGATGCCCACCGACTCATCGGGGGAGATGACTCTTCCGGTCCGGGTTTTGCGGGTGAGCGCAACGTAGATGCCGTGCATCGGGTTGGGATGGATCACCGGGGTGTCGGAACTCAAAGGCGAGACGATGCCGCGCGCCATCAGGCTTCGAAGCGGATACATGCACATGAGCCGTTCTTCTCCCACCGGCGCGAAATAGCTGTCCCCCAGTTCGTAGATGAAGGGCGCCCCCAGCGCGGGGACCAGCTCGAGGGCCTGGATTTTGTCCATCAGCGGGCCGTCCAGAAGGCCGCAGTGTTCGATCCGGTGGCGGTGGTTTTTGCGCGGGCAGGTTTTAATCGCCCGCTCATACGCCTTTAGGGTCATTTCGATACCGCGATCCCCGATGGCATGGACCCCGACCTGGTAGCCGGCCATATGCCCCCGCAGCACCTGGGCATCCAGTTCTTCCTGGCTCATGTAGGTGATCCCGGTGTTCGCGGGGTCGTTGGCGTAAGGCTCCCGAAGGGCCGCAGACCCCCCGCCCGCGCTGCCGTCGATCATCAGCTTCAGGGCGCCCAGCCGGAGCCGCTCATCCCCGAAGCCGGTCATCAGCCCGGATTCCAGGTAGTGGTGCCCCACCTGGATGTCCCCGGACAGCCGGGCCATGATATAGATCCGCACATTGAGCCATCCTTCCGCGACCCCTTTCTGGTAGGCGCGGATTTCATCCGGGTTCCGGCCGCTGGCATCGTGCGCGCTGGTGATGCCCAGGCCCAAAAAATCCCGGTTCATCAGCGGCGTGCTCTTTTCAAGATCCGAAAGCTTCGGAAAGGTGTTTTTCCAGAAGGGCACCCGGGCGGTCTCAAACAGCACCCCGGTGAGTTGACCGGTGCCGTCCCGCTCGATTCTGCCCCCCTGGGGATCCGGGGTGCCGGGCCCGTACCCGACAAAATCCAGCGCCAGGCTGTTGGCCACCAGGACGTGGCCGCAGGTGCGGAACACGCAGACCTTGTGGTCGGGGGCGACGGCATCGAAATCCCACCGGGTGGGGTGGCGCTGTTCGGCCAGCCGGGTATGGTCGTATCCTCTGCCCACGATCCACTCTCCCCTGGGGGTTTCCGCAGCCCGCTCGGCGATTTTCCGCTTGATGTCCTCGATGGCGCCCACCGCGTCTGCGCCGCACCGGATCTGGGTTTGAACGGTCCCGTGGGAGCCCGGATGACAGTGGGCGTCGATGAAACCGGGAAGAAGGCTTCGGCCCTTCAAATCGACGACCTCGGTTTCCGGCCCCGCCGCCTTTTCCACTTCCCTTGCCGTGCCGACCAGAAGAATCCGGTTTCCGGAAACGGCGACGGCCTCACGGATTGAATCGTTCGCATCCACGGTGACAACCGGACCGTTGGTAAAGATGATATCCGCAGGTGTATCCATTGACTGTCCTCCCAGGCTTTGGTTGTTATTAACCCTATCGAAATAGTATTTACGAGTTCGGACCCCCTCTCCCCAACCCTCTCCTCCATTTTGGGGGAGAGGGCAGGGTGAGGGGGCTATCTGCCAAGACAATTATGGGACTCTTGATAGGCTATCGTTTTTCAAGGGTCACCGATTTCGTCGCCTCTTGCTTCAGGCCACCCCCAGCTTCCGCATCCAGATCAGCGCAACGGCTTTGCTGCACGCGATGATCTCATCGATGCCGGCGTTTTCGTCCTGCTTGTGCCCGTTGGAATACGGCCCGCCCACCCCGAAGTTGACACACGGCATCTTTCCCTCAACCACCTGGTAGTTCATGTCGGTGCTGGCCAAGGTCCCGGTAAAGGGGAGGCAACGCCCCAGGGCGTCCTGGATAATCTCCCGGATGTCCAGCGCATACGGCGAATCTGCGGGCACCAGGTAGCCTTCCCGGATGTTGATGGCCTCAAGCGTGTAGTCCAGCTCCGCATCGGTTGCACGCACCCCCGCCAGCACCGCCTGCAGTTCATCGAAAACATCCTGGAAGGTCTCCCCGGGCACCATCCCCCGCAGGATCTCCTCTTCGCAGCTGTCCGGAACCGTGGCTCCCTGCACCCCGCCCCGGATGGTTCCGATATTGAGCATGGCGGTCATCCGGTCGATCCCCTTTTGCCGCAAGGCTTCCCCCAGATCGATTCCCGGAACCGCCACCTGCCGTTTGAGCAGAACATTGCGCCAGTAGTCGTTGAGCGCGACGTTTAACTTGCTCATCTTCTCGATGGCGTTGATCCCCAGAACGGGAAACTGGCCGTGGTAGCTCACCCCTTTGGTCTTGAGCAGAAACCGGGTGCGGCCCTGGGCCGCAAGACCGATCCCGGCAAGCCCGCCGTCGAGCTGGATCCCCATATCGGCCGTGACGATCCCCTCTCCGATCAGATACCCCAGTCCGGCCACCCCGCCGATCTCCTCATCGCAGTTTCCGGTAAGAATGAGATCCCCCTTGAGCCGGACCCCCCGCCGCACGATCGCCTCGAGCGCCAGGGTCATTGCGGCGATTTCCCCCTTGTCGTCGGCGACCCCCCGGCCCCAGATGAACCCGCCGCCCGTATCGTAGGGGCTCTTTTGATAGGGGGTGTCCCGGGTGATCTCCCCGCCCAAGGGGTTCTTCGTCCAGCCCTTTTCCTGGATGGCCGCGCAATCCGTATGCGCACTGATATGGAGCACCGGGCTCCCTTCGACGCCAGGGTACCTGGCGACCACGTTGCTCCGGGGCCCGTCGAGCCCCATATACGCAGCACCGCTTCGCTTCAGGTACGCGTCGCCGGCTTCATGGATCCCCACCTCGCAACCCAGCCGGGCGAACTTTTCCGCCATGACCGAGGCAATCCGGTCGTAGTTTTTCCCGGGGGGAACCTGGGTGTCGATCCGCACCAGGGATTGAAGATACCCGAGCATCTCCTCCCGGCAGTTTTCGATGGCATCGAATACGTCCCGTTCGATTCTGGACAGCATGTCGGTTCTCCTGTTATCTTTCGTAAACGATCTTTCCGTCCACCAGGGTCATGTCCGCCCGGATATCGAGGATCCTTTCAGGCGGCGTTTCCAGAATGTTTTCGGACAGCACGACCAAATCGGCCAGCTTTCCCGGCTCGATGGACCCTTTCAGGTGCTCTTCAAAGCCGGCGTAGGCGCCGTTTATCGTATAGGCGCGGATGGCCTGCAGCACATCGACCGATTCGTGGGGGGCGATCGATCTTCCCCACTTTGTCTTGTGTGCAACGGCAAAATAGATCCCGTGCATGGGATTGGGGCTGATCACCGGTGCATCCGAAGACAGCGCGGCCGCAACCCCGCCGGCAAGAAGGCTTTTCAGCGGGTAGGCCCGGTCCAGGCGCGGGTCCTCACCGAAGACCTCGAGGTAGTTTTCCCCCAACTCGTAGAGAAACGGCAGCCCCAGCACCGGCACCACCCCCAGCCGGCGGATGGTCTCCACCGCCGCCTGATCCACAAACCCGCAGTGCTCGATGCGGTGCCGGTGATCCTTGCGCGGCTGGTGCGCAAGCGCCTTTTCGTAGCTTTCCAGGGTCATGTCGATGGCCCTGTCCCCGATGGCGTGCACCCCGATCTGGTATCCGGCCCGGTGGGCCTTGAGCACCATCCGGTCCAGCTCCTCCTGGGAAAAATAGATGATACCGGTGCTGTCGGGGTTCTTGGGATAGGGCTCCCGCATGCCGGCCGACCCGCCCCCGCCGGCCCCGTCCAGCATGGTTTTCCAGGGGCCGATGCTGAGCCGCTCGTTGCCGAAACCGGTCCGGAGGCCGGTTTCCAAGAAGATCCCGCCCAGGGTGGTTGCCGGTGGTGCCTCCTGAACCATACACCGGACCCTGACCTTGAGCCAGCCCTCGGCCAGGCCGTCCTGGTAGATGACAAAATCCCGGGGGTGCCGGCCTGACGCATCGGTTACGCTGGTCAGACCGCATGCCAGAAAGTCATCGTTCATCCGACGGACCGCCTGCTTCATGGCCGCATCACCCAGCTGGGCCAGATCCCTGACCTTGAACAGCGCCTGCTCGTAGAGAATCCCGTTTGGCCGGCCGTTTGCGTCCCGTTCGATCCGACCGCCGGGCGGATCGCTGCTGGCAACCGAGATACCCGCCTCGAGCAGCGCACGGCTATTGATCACCCCGATGTGACCGCAGGTGCGAACGATGATCACCGGGTGGTCCGGAGCCGCCTGATCCAGGTCATCCCGGGTGGGATGGCGCTTCTCGATCAACTCGGTGTCGATGTAACCCCTCCCGATGATCCACTCCCCGGCCCGAATTTCGGCCGCTCGGGCTCTGACTGCGGATTTGAGATCCTCCAGGGATCCTATCCGGTCCGGGGTGCAGACCAGCTGCAGGGTCGCCGCCCCATAGCTGGTGGGGTGGCAATGGGCATCGATAAATCCGGGAAGGAGGCTGCGCCCGGCCAAATCGATCACTTCGGTTCCCGGGCCTCTGAGATCCAATATCTGCCGATCGCCCCCCAGGGCAAGAATCCGGCGGCCGGCTACGGCCAGGGCCGAAACCACCCGGCTTTGGGCATCCACCGTGATGACGGATCCGTTGACAAAAACATAACTCGGCTCGATCATTTCGCCCCCCTCGATTTTTTCCGTTGGAGCCCGTTTCAGGGGGATTTCCGTTTGGCGAATCCACCGAAAGGTTCTCCATACGACGGCTCTATCCGGACGCTCCGTTGGATTTGGGTTCGTCGTAAAACGCTTGTGTCTTCATCCATGGGGCGCCCATTCAAGTGGTCATATCTCGATTTAAGACCTCCCCCAACCGCTCCAACCCCCGCCTGAGGCTGTCCCGGGGCTGGGCATAGGAAATTCTGAGATGCCCCTGCCCCCGGACCCCGAAGGCCGAACCCGGCGTCAGGGAAACATGGGCCTGCTCCAGCACCTGAACGGCGACGGCCAGATCGTCCAGGTCGGGGGGTTGTAACTTCAACCAGAGATAGAAAGCCCCGATGGGTTCAAAAACCGAAACCGACGCGATCCGGGCCAAAAGATCGAGACAAAGATCCCGCCGGGCCTGGTACTCGACCACCATCGGGTGGTAGACCGCCGGTCCCAGCCGCAGGGCCTCGACTGCCCCATATTGGCCGAAAGCGGAAACACACATGGCATTCCGGTGGTGGACATTTTCCATGTCGTCGACCAACCCGGCCGGGGCGATCAGATAACCGATCCGCCAGCCGTCCATGGCAAAGGGTTTGGAAAAGGAGTTGATCACGATGGTCCGCTCCTTCATTCCCGGCAGGGCGGCAATACTCTTGTGCACAAAGGGCGGATAGACGATCCGGTCGTAAACCTCGTCGGACAGGACCAACAGGTCACGCTCTTGGGCCACTTCGGCCACTGCGGCCAGGCTGCTGTCGTCAAGGCCCGAGCCGGTCGGGTTGTGCGGGCTGTTGATCAGGATAATCCGGGTTCGGGGGCTGATCTTCGCCCGGAGATCGTCGGCCGAAAGCTGGTATCCTCCGGCCGCATCCAGCGGTACCCCCACGGTTCTGACCCCCAAGGGCTCGCCCCAATCCGCATAAAAGAGATAAAGCGGTTCGGGTGCCAGGATTTCGTCCCCGGGCCGCAGCACGGTCAGAAGGGAGGTCATGATGGCGTTGGTGCTTCCGGCGGTGACGATGATTTCCCGATCCGGGTCCACCCGAAGCCCCAAACGATGGGCTGCGTCCGCGGCAATGGCTTCTCTGAGGGCCGGCAGCCCCCGGGCCGGCGGGTAGTGGACCTCGCCGGCCTGAAGCGCCGCGACGGCCGCCTGTTTGATCGGTTCCGGAGTGTCGAAGTCCGGCCGCCCGATCTCCAGGTGGATGACCTGCTGGCCGGCCCGCTCCAGCTGTATCGAACGCGTCAGCATCCGCCGAATAAGCGAAGGCCGTATCCGGGTCATGCTGGGTGAAGAAAAACGATGAATCTGACGTTCTGACTCTGACATACCCACCTCATCGAACCGATCGGGAGGGCAGGAAATAGCTCACCCCCACTGCGGCGGATGACGGTTCATCTGCACGGCGCAACGGCCCGCGTGGAAACGATTTACCGGCACCGCCTCTTTCCGATCCTGTCGACTGCAAACTGTGTAGGGATTGATTGGAAACTGGTTTTCCGGGACACAGTCTATTGCAGAGGGCTGTTGGGTTGTCAATAAAAAAGGCATGCAAATGCCGACGTCGGTAATTCCAGTCGAGTCGTAACCGATCTCTTTATTGAGGATATTTGGACGGTTGGAAAATTCTGAACTATAGTTCAGAATTTTCTTGACACAATATGAACTATAGTTCATGTTACCGGAAAACACCTTGAAAGGAAGCGGATATGATCATGCAGAGTGCAGAACCCTTGAAAGCCGGCGGGCATCGGGTCTGTCCCTGGTGGGTGGCCTATTTTTTCGACAACCCCCTGCGCCGGCTGGTCCATCCGGCCGGAAGGATCCTCGGACCCTATGTGGCCCGGGGCATGACCGTTTTGGACCTCGGCTGCGGGTTCGGCCATTACACCCTGGGTATGGCCCGGCTGACAGGCCCAGCCGGCCGGGTGCTGGCCGTCGACGTCCAGCAGAAGGTGCTGGAAAAGACCATGGCCCGGGCCGGCAAGGCCGGACTGGAAGGGGTCATCCGGCCCTTTCGCTGCACCGGCCGCAGCATCGGCGTGCAGACGGCGCTCGATTTTGCCCTGGCCAGCAACGTGCTGCACGAGGCGCCCGATCCGGGGGTGCTGCTGGCGGAGCTGTTCATCCTGCTCAAGCCCGGGGGCCGGTTTCTGCTCCTGGAACCTTCGGCCCACCTGAAGCCCGAAGAATTCGAGGTCGAAATCTCAAAGGCCAAGGGTGCCGGCTTCATGGAAGTTGACCGACCCCGGATCGTCCGGCAGTTGTCCGCGCTTTTCCAAAAACCCGAACCCGGAATGGACCCATGACCTGGAAAAACGGCGAATACGAGCCCAAACAAAAGCGTGGCGACGAAAAAAAGGGCTGCATCCTGGATGCGGCCCTGGCGCTTTTCGGAACCCGGGGCTTTCACGGGACCACCGCCAAGATGATCGCGGCCCAAGCCGGTGTTGCCACAGGCTCGTTCTACCGCTATTTCCGCGACAAAAAGGCCGTGTTCATGGCCGTTTGCCTGCGCAACGAGGCGGAGCTGGGGGGCCGGGTATTTGAATTCGGGGAGCAGATGCGGCGGGAGGGCCGCTCCGAGCCGGTAATCCTCTCTTCCCTGGTCCGCTTCGCGGTCGCCGCCCACCACCAAAACAAGGCCTTCCACCGGGAGGTGCTCTTCATGCAGATCCGGGATCCGGACGTGGCCGCCTGGACTCGGGGACGGGAAGAAAGAATCCGCGGCAATCTTTTGAAGTTTCTGCAAAACAAGCGCGCCGGCTACCGGGTGCGGGATCTCGAGGCCGCCGCCGAACTGATCTGCGACGTCATCGAAGAGGTCTCGCACCGGGCCGTGCTCTTCGACTCTCCCGTGGGCGAAGAACGCCTGGTCGGTGAGCTCCAGGACATGCTGCTGCGGTACCTGTTTGATGACCGAAATCGGAAACTGGAGAAAGAAGGGCATGGCTCGCTTTCGAGTTAACGCAGGTTCTTATCTTTGTTTTCGGAACCCGGTGTCACACGGGGCGAAGATGGGGATATGCTGCAAACGGGGTCGAATTTGGAACGTGGCCGGATTCATCTTGATCCTGACTCTTCTGGCAGGTCCCGCCTCCGGCCAGACGGCAGGCGAAGAAGATTCTTTTCTAGGACCCCGTTTGTCTCTTGGGGTTAAGGTCAGGAGGTTCATCGACAGCCACACTTCGTACGAGTTCGGAAATCCCTTTCCACCCTATCAGACCCCTCTGAGCCGATTGGAGTTTCCCCTGGACTCCTGGTGGGGAGGGTTGGAGGCCAGGGTCGATTGGCCGAGGTTCTCGCTGGGCCTGGAGGCCCTGACAAGCGTCTCCTCCGAGACCGATGGAATGATGAAAGACTCGGACTGGGAAAACGAAGAGAACCCCGGACTTCGCACCATCTACTCCGAATCCCGCTGCCGTATCAGGCCGAGCTATGCGATCCGGACCGACGCCGATCTAAAGGTTGCGGATTGGCTGGCTCTCCCCTCCACCTTAGATCTACGGCCGGTGATCGGATTCCGCTGGCAGGAGTTCCGGCTGGTCACCCACGACGGCGTTCAATACGAGCAAGGATACCCGCCCTTACCCCTGCCGGGGGATGGTATCCAGTTCACCCAAACCTACCGGCAGTACTTTATCGGGCTGAAGGGCGATCTCGACCTGTCGGCATATCTCCCGCTGCACCGTTTCAACCTGCTGGTGCAAGTGGACTGGGGCTATGTGCAGGCAGAAAACGAGGATCTTCACCTGCTCAGGGCCGGCCGGCGGTTGACCATCGAAGAAACCGACGGCCAGGCCTATCACGGACTTCTGGGAGCAAAGGCAGGCCTATCCGAACACCTTGTCATCGGCCTGGAGCTGGATTGTCTGTGGTTGTCCACCACCGGCTCCCATCGCCTGCTCAACGCGCCCTTTGACATCGATTTCACCATGCACCATGGGGTGAAGGTCTGGTCCAGGCAGGTCAGCCTCTCAGTGAATTTAACGTATGCTTTTTGATGGAGCGCTGAAACATGCTTCAGCCGGCGGGCACGACCGATTTTGGCGGCTGCGCGTCGCACAACCCGCATGCCGGCCATTATGGAAAGAGAATAGTCGCATTCCGCAATGGGTGAGCATGGGATCCGTTTCATTATTGACTTGAAACATCGTCCTGCGGTAATTTGGTTTATATTTTGAATTTAAACCAAATGAGGGGCGATTTGAGCGATGAACCAAAACGAGAAAAAATGGATCCTCGGGATTGCGGATAAGATTCTGCCGCCCGGTGACATCGAGCAGAAAGCTTTCCCGGAAGCTGAAATAATTTTTTTGTCGGATTGGCGTAAATCGGAAAAGAACAAGTCCGAATGGAAAAAAGTCGATGCCTTGCTTGCGTGGGATTATATTGTGGATCCGGAAACGGTTGGGCTGTTGGATCGCTGCAAAATCGTGGTCCGATACGGCGTCGGATATGACCGGATCAATATCAAGGCCCTTTCCGAAAGAAACATAATATTCTGCAACACCCCGGATTATGGAACGGAAGAGGTTGCGGATGCGGCCTCCGCGATGATTTTGGCGTTGCACCGGAAAATCGTGGCCCATGATCGGGCCTGCCGGTTTTTTAAGGAAGGATGGCAGGTCAATGTGCTCAAGCCGATCAAACGGACGTCGGAATCGACCCTGGGAATCGTGGGCGTCGGGCGGATCGGAACCGCGGTCGCCATCCGGATGAAAGCGTTCGGGTACCGTATTTTAGGCTTTGACCCCTATCAGCCCTCGGGTCATGAAAAGGCGATCGGTTATATCCGGATGCAATCATTGGCCGCGCTGCTGGCGGCCTCCGATATTGTCAGCCTGCATTGTCCCTTGACGGATGAAACCCGGGGGCTGATCAACGATGATTTTTTTAAGCAGATGAAGCCGGGCGCTTCGCTTGTGAATACCGCCCGGGGCGGGCTGCTGGCGGATTTCGGGTGCCTTGAAAAGGCCCTCAGAGATGGACACCTGGCCTCGGCCGCACTGGATGTTTTGCCGGAAGAACCCCCCAAAAAAGACCATGCCTTAATTCAGGCCTGGCTCAAAGACGAAGACTGGATTAGCGGACGGCTGGTGATCAATCCCCATGCCGCATTTTACTCCGATACCGCGTATTATGAAAACCGGTTTAAAACCGCGGAAACGGCCAAACTCTATCTGGTCGAAGGAAAAATCAGAAATTTAATCACGGCCTGAAAGGAAGCCTTGTTTCGACCGTTCGAAGCCGGGTAACCCACAGGTCCCCGGCCCGGTTCCCCTTCCTGCGGGGAATGGTGCATGTCCGCCCGAGATTCTCAGGTCCCCTCGAAAACGGTCAGATCGACGCGGTTGGCGCTGATGAAATCCCAGTCGTAGGCAACCCCGAGGCCGGGTCCGTCTGGAACGGGAACGCAGCCGTCCGGGCCGAGGTTCGACTCCTGGTCCCCGTAGCCGCAGGTATACACCGGGGGCACCGCGTTCGGCATATCCGGGCCGATCAGCGCCATTTCGTACATATGGGTGTTTCGGGTTGCTGCATTGCACGCCCGGTGCGCCGGACCGCAGGCATGATACTGCACGTCGATGCCCAGCATTTCGCAAAAATGCGCAAGCTTCATGGCCCCGGTGATGCCCATGTCGTATTCGGGATCCAGGTGCAGGAAGTCGGTGGCGTCGCTCAGCAGCAGCTGGGCTTTGGTCTCCAGACCCCGAACGTACTCCCCGAGCATGATGGGGGTTTTGATGAATCCGCGCAGTTTGCGGTGGCTGAAGGCCGCGGCGCTGGTATCCCGGTAGGGGTCCTCGAACCAGAAATAGCCGGCCTCGTCGCAGGCACGGCCGACCTTCAGCGCGTCGGCGAAGGTGCGCAGCTGGCACGACGTATCGATCATCAGCTTCATATCGTCGCCGACCCGGGCGCGCACGCCGAGAAGGTTGCGGACCTCCCTGTCGGCGTCGCCGCTGGGCCAGGGATGGATCTTGAACCCGTGGAACCCCAGGTTTTTGCAGTGCTGGGCATAATCCGCGTAGTCTTCGGGTGTGTGCAGCCCGCCGGGAACATCCTGGCCGACGTAGGTGCTGGCGTAAGTCGGAAGGCGGTCCTTGAAGCCGCCGAGCATCGACTTGACCGACAGGCCGTGGCGTTTGCCCGCCAGATCCCACAGCGCGATATCGATGGGACCGTAGCCCATGCGATCGTAGGCGCGCAGATCCCGCTTGCAGTCTCCGAATATCTCTTCCCGGGCTTCCGAATCGCAGCCGATCAACCTCGGCGCCAGCATGATGGTCTGGGACAGGGCCGCCCGGGTGCCGACCCAGTGGGTGACGTATTCCCCGCGCACCCCGTCTTCGGCCTCGATCATTACGGCATAGCGCTGGATTCGCAGGCGGGCGCCTTTTTCGTAAACACCGTTTCCGACCCCGGCCGTCTTGTTGGGTCCGAGCCCCCGGTTGGGCACATCAAATTCGAAGGTATGGATTTCAATCCGCTTGATCCTGCTCATCGACTCTCCTCCTGGTTCTCACGATAGGTTTATCCAGTCAACGCCTCGCGCCGAAACGCACGAATCTGCATATACGGAAAAACATCGGAGCGCAAGGCGTCTATAATCGACGCTCGATTGCGGTTCAAACCCCGGTGTTCTCGGGAGCCCGGTATTTCCGGGGAATCACCGAGATCCTGGGGCAGTTGCCCAGCGGGCTCTTGTCAACAGTGAGCCGGCATCCGTAGACATCTTCGAGAATCGGACATGTGAGCACATCGGCGGGGCGGCCGACCGCTGCGAGCCTTCCGCCTTTTAAGACCGTCAGGTGTTCACCATACATGGCGGCGGCATTGACGTCGTGGGACACCATGACAATGGTGATGTTTTTTTCGGCCCGCAGCTTTTCCATTAGATCCATGATCTTGATCTGGTGCGCCAGGTCCAGGGAAGCGGTCGGCTCATCTAACAGGATGATCTGCGGCTCCTGGCAAAGCGCACGGGCAATAAAGACCCGCTGGCGTTCACCGCCGCTTAACTGGTTCAGTTTGCGATGCGCCAGATGTTCAATTTCGGTGAAAGCAATCGCTCTTTTTGCAATTTCAAGGTCCTTTTCCTGCTCCCAGCCGAGGAGTCCCAGGTGGGGGGAACGGCCCATTAAAACGATTTCCGTTACGGTAAAAGGGAAATCGTCCGGTACCAGCTGGGGCACAAAGGCGATGGTTTTGGCCAGCGTTATGCGGCCATAGTCTTCCATCGGCC
>ENA-OSEO01004814-OSEO01004814.1-sediment-metagenome-genome-assembly--contig:-NODE-4814-length-13702-cov-3.773725_pt1 | contig 13702 bp, 17 predicted proteins | sample MGYA00237883_ERZ534232 | MGnify/ENA metagenome assembly ERZ534232 | reverse complement strand
GAGGTGGACATGGCTATCGACCCGGCACAGGCAGTCATCGTGGCATAGAAGAAAAGCCCACCCCTCCCTGGACGGGTTTTCCCAGGTAGCGGCGCCTGCGACTGGAGACGCCTCAGAAGAAGCCGGCGATTCGCTGGCGTAGCCTCGATAGGAAAGTGTCCCTCGGTTGAGACAGATCAAGCGGCCGTTTGCACCGCGGGCACTGGGGCAGCGGCCATCGCCTGGGAGAGCGAAAGCCGCAGAAGGGACATCGGACGATCTGGTCGGCTTGGCCCAGCAACTCCATCAGGTTCAGCAGGGGGCCAAAGCCCTCTCCCGCCTGCACCACCAGGTGGGTTCCGCATTGAGGGCAGATCTCAGGCACCGCCTCCTCCAACCAGAACTGTCTGCACTTCCTGCAGACGATCGCTCTGAACGCGCCGAGGTATTCGCCTCCCAGTTCGGGTGTGATGTCGTTGTCTTTCGCCATACGGAGATCCCTTCAATGTGGTAGTTGACTCGCCAAGACCGCTACGCCGGGCAGGGCACGATGTCAGGGTGACGTGGATCCATCCGAGTCCTTGCTCTCTCTCAGGGTGATGTACTCGAAGGCCTTCTGAGCGACCAAGGCCACTCGTGGCAGGTCGTCGGGGAAGAGGTACTCTGTGTCATGGTAGCCGCCGTCCTGCTTGCGGAATCGTTTTCTCAGCCGCACAGTGAATCTGGTCATGTTCCGGCCGTTCCTCTGGGAGTCGTTCCGCCAGATGGAGGCTTGGATGGGGCCTGCGCGAAAGGTCTGAACGGGCTTGGATCGGGTCTTCTGGGACATGGGTGGGGTCCTTTCACTTGCGTGGTGATTCGGCTGTTTGTGACGATTGGTCTCTCTCCCGTTGGTCCATTTCTAACGGGGGACACATCTGCGACTCAGGCATGCTGATCGAGCCGTAGTCGGGCGGTATGGGCACGGTGGTACACGCGGAGGACTTCTTGCCGCGCGGCCAATCCCCGACAACAATCCATACCACTGTGAATCCGACCGCGAAAAGCACGAGTTGTTCCAGTGCCGAGAGCCCAGGCAAATAAGGACTGAAGAACACTTCTGTGACCCAATGAACCATGCCCATGATGATGGCCAGCATGATGGCAATGTAACCAACGGCCGTGGCCCGACCGTACCAAGACTCCCCGGCCATATCAGAGAATTGTCCGGCGATCTGCCGTATGCCCGTCGCCGCGTAAAGCGAAGCGGTGAGAATCAACAACGAAACTGTCCTATCCAATCGAGAAACAACAGCGCGGCTGAGACGGAAGCCTTGGAGCCAGGCAAGCACCAGAGCGATCACTGCGACGGCAAGCAGGAAGTTCCGCCATCGACGTGCGCGATTATAGGTAATCATAGAGTCTCCTTTCTGTACTTGGAGGGCTTTCTTCTCTTTCGGAGTTGCCGGGCCGGAAACCTCCTGGGGGGCAGCCGTGGCCGTGGCAGCCAAGGGCGCTGCGGCCGAGCAATAAAGGACCTGCTCGATTGCTCGGATTCGATGCCCGCTACGGGCGACCAGCCATGATAGATTCTCGATTCGAAGGGTAGTTGGCGGCTCATGGGCTCGAACCAGAGTGGTAGGTGAATGGTTGGCCTTCTGGGCTCTCCCGCAGCATCGCTATTCGTAGCTCACCCAATTGAGTACCGTGCTCAGAATCATGCCCAATCCGATGCACGTCAGTAGACGAACAACGCCCTCTGGTGAGGGTGTCCGCCCATACTGTTGGACGATCTTCTGTTCGAGCATCCAGGCGATGATGACCCCGCCGTTCATCAACATGATCAACAGCGGCGCGCCGGGTCTTGCGTACCAGGGCTCGATGGGTGATCTGAGTGCCGTTTCGCCGACGTGAGTCAGTCCGGTAGCGAAGAGACCGCCGATTGCGATGGCCATGACGATGTGGAGCGCTCCGCGTTGCGTAGTGAACAGCGCGGGGATGCCCGGCTCCACCAGGCTACCGGCCGCTGCGATGATGGCGCCGATGATCAAGAGGGCATTTCGCCTTTGCACGGCGTCTGGCGGTCTTTGGTTCATGGCCGGATTCCTTTCAAAAAGGCGGCAGGGGAGAGAGGGGACGCCTCTCTCCCTACCGCCTGCGGGTCAATCGAAGATGTCCAGAAGGCTACTGCGTCGCACCTTGAGCTGCCGTGGGGCTGGAGGCGCCGATGATACGGGTTCGTCGTACTCCACCGGCCGTACCTGCACGGGCAGGTAGCTCGCGGGCGGCATCACCATCGGCTGCGCGGATCGTCGCTCCAGTGCGGTGATCTTCGCGTTGAGCCGGGCCAGTTGGCCCAGTAGCTCTTCGAGCACCATAGGTGACGTCAGGGCCCGCGTGGCCAACTGCGTTCTTCGAGTTACGGAAGGATAGGGCGTCGGTCTTGTGGCTAAGGCATTCATCATGGTAGTCTCCTACGACGGCATTTGGCGATTGCAGATGGCACAGCCAGGCCGCCTCTGGCTGGTCTCATAGTGCACACCCGGTCCATCCGGGCTCAGTTCTTCGCGAGTGTTGGTGATGTAGATAAGGTCTTTTGCGGTATCCCAACGGCTGATCCGGCGGCCGGTGACCTTGCTGTGAGCGATGTCCAGGGCCATGCGTGCGCTGTATTCTGCGATCTGGATGATATCGAGACTACTTGCAGGCTCGCTCGCAAGTGTCCGAATGTCTGCGGCCTGACGGATGCCGAGCGTGCACGGAAGGCATGGCGTGGCAAACGGGACCGAGACCACGATGTGGCCGCTGTCGCCGTTCCTGTGCATGGCCGCATGGATGAGCTCTGTGATCGGATAGGCGAGGGCCGCCAAGCGGAGGATCTCGGGACCGTCATCGATGACAAGGATCACCACCAGCGAACGGGCGAACATGGATTTGAATTCGCAGTCCGGGACTTCCGCTGTGCTATAGGGCCAGGCGTTGATCTTTGTGCCGGGGAATTCACGCTCGAGCTTCTGCTTGGCGGCGTGAACCTTTTTCATGCCTATCTGCGTGGTATCATAGATCGTCCGGCCATGCTCGGTATGCTTGGCCTTCACGGTTCCCCAATCCAAGAGGTTTAGGCGTAGTTCTGCCGGGCCGAATCCATACGCCAAGTGGCTCCCCACGGATCCTGCGCCAATCTGGGTCACCTCGGCCCCATGGAGCACTCCCATGTCGAAGGCACCTGTATTGTACCCACGCGGCTGGCCGGAAGGCTCCGCGCGGAGATTCGCCGGCGATCCTGGCGGGGGAAGATGCGGCTCAAGTGCTGCCCGCTCCGCGAGGAAGGTGACGAGCCTGTCCGGCTTGGGCCGGACCAGGCTGCCATCTGGCCGTCTTATCCATCGACCGTGTGCCATTGTGAAACCTTGATTTGATTGGCTTTTCGGATGCGGCGAAGCCGGGGGAGCAGGATTTCCGCCTGGATGCGGCACTCCTCAACGGCCGTCGGATCGATCAAGACTATCCTGGGATCATTGGGGGAATCAGCGAGGACCTGCTTGCCCATTTCGCCCAGCATGGCCATGATTCGGTCCTCATCGACCACGAGATCGCGGCCAAAGGTCGTTTCGACAAAAACCAGTTCAGGCCATCTACACCCAAGGACGCGCTCCACCGAGTCGAGGCTCTTGCCGAGCGGCATGACCTCGTCGCTGGAAGAGGCAAGGGCAAAAGTGCCATCTCCGTGGATTTCAAGCTGGCCGGTGGCCATGGCTTTGGCCAGAACACGCCGGAATTGCCTTATGGTTGGATTCGGAGGTACAGTGAGAGCGGTCACCGGGTCGGGGGCGGATTCGACCAGGGTCTTCCAGTCCTCTGGATTGTCCGGGAGGGCGATCTGTTTGAGGTGGGATTGGAGGGAGATGGCGCCCCGCAACTGGGCCAGCACGATCCGGTCCGGGTCGTTCTGCGAGAACACCTCCCAAGGCCCGGGCTTCTTGTCGGTAGTCTCGAGCATGTCCTTGAGCCAGGCGACATGCTCATGGGACGGCCCGTTTGCCGTCTTGATCCAGACCACCGGCTGATCCACTTCGCCAGTGGTCAGGAAACAGCCTTCGCCCTGCTGAATGATCCGATGGAAGAGGCGGCGTTGCTTGGCTTTCGTGGGAAAGAGCCGCTGGATCTCAGTGACGACATCTGTGTTTTCGACCTGGGGGCGAAAGATCTCTTTGCCGACCGCTACCGGCTCAAGTCCAGCCTGGACAAGGGCAAGGACAAGCAGGCATCAGCGTGACCGGACCGCTCGCCATCACGGGTGAGCCTGGAGGATCTTGTTGACAGCGTCATTGTGAATGCTATGGTGTACGGGTTAGGTGGCCCCCAGTTCGGCGCGTCTCCTGGCCCCCGTTCTGACGCTTTTCTCCACTTGCGTGGCAAAGGCAGAACGTGTATGAAATGACAATGGACACTGGCTGGGTTTGACCCGACCATAGGTGGCTGGGTTTAACCCGATCCGTGACAACGAGGCCCTGACTGAAGCTGTTGATTCATTCGTACGTTGGCAGTGAAGGAGCCAGAGGCTGGTAGCGAGCCACGGGGTAAGTCAACGTGCAGTATTTCCAGTCTTCCGGGAACACGTCAAGGGGAATGCGGCCCTGCGATTTCATCTGATCCCACAGGCGCGTACCGGGCAACGGCGTGAGAAACAGCACGTTGAGGTGATCCACCCCGTATCGGTTGGCGGTCTCGGCGATTCGTCTGCCGATGCCTGGTTGATCGGCATCCAAGCCGATGATAAAGGAACCGGCCACCAGGATGTTGTGTCGTTGGATCCGTTGCACGGAGGCGCGGATATCCCGCCCTTTCAGAAGGTTGAATTTTCCGCCATACGACTGAAGCCCTTCCGGCGAAGGGGATTCAAAGCCGATGAAGACGCCGCTGCACCCGGCCCGCGCGGCCAGCCTCAGGAGTTCTTCGTCATCGGCAAAGTTGATGGTGGCTTGAGCGATCCATTTCTTGCGCCGATTCACCCGGGCCAACGCGCGGAACAGATCCTTGGCGCGGGCGATGTGTTCGGGGCGAGTGCCGATGAGGTTGTCGTCCACCACCAGAACACGTCTCTCGCGAATCGACTGGAATTCGCGCACGACATCAGGAACAGGTCGCTGGCGATAACGGGCGCCATTGAACGCCGTCACGCTGCAGAAGCTGCAACTCCGGGGGCAGCCGCGTGTGGTCTGGATAGCCCCGAAGGCATATCCTCGAGACAACAGATCATGACGGGCAGGTGGGACATCGGCTATGTCGGCGAATCCTCCATCATACCGGCGCTTCAGGCGGCCCTGCCGAACGTCCTCCAGGACCTCCGGCCAGACGCCATCCGCTTCCCTGGTCACGACCGAGTCCACTCGCTCTGAAACCTCGTCCAGGCACATGGTGGCGTGAATGCCGCCCATGACGACGGGCACGCCGAGACGCCGGAAGTGACGGGCCACCTCATAGGCGCGGCTTGCCTGCGAGGTGAACGCCGTAATGCCGACCAGGTCCGGCCGAGGCATGGCCGCGTAGTCCGGCACCCCAAGGTTCTCATCTACGATCGAGATTTCCCACTCCGCCGGCGTTAGACCCGCCAACACCATCAGGCTCAGCGGTTTCCACACGCGATACCGGTTCCACCGGCTGCCTTAACTTTGAGGATACTGACAAGCGGGTTGGAGGGGTTGATCAGATACAATCGCATGGCACGCACTCCGTTACTGACGGAGATGTCGACCCTTCCCGATCCTGGAGGACCAGGAGGGGAAAGAAGACTTGACGGCCGTTATTTGCTCTCGGTGAAGTCGCAGGCTACTCCGCTTCCGGGGTGTCGGCATTCTCTTTCAAGGATGCCCTGACTTCCTCCAGGTAGTCCATGGCATAGCCAATCATCTGCTTGACTATGCTGGATACGGATTTCGTATCCACCCGTTTGTGGCTATACCTGTGTGATATTCGCAGAGCCCCTGAATCCTGGTCGTACACGAAATCGTAACGCCCCTGAGACCACACAATGCCTGCCTTCCCGATCTCATCCGCCCGGCCGGGCTGCATGACGTGCAGTCTCGTCCGCAGGTTCTCCATGACTGTGTGAAGGTCGAAATCCACCTCGATACTGACGCTGAGCGTTATAGAGGGACTTCCGACGTCGTCAAATTCGAATAGTTCATTGAAGTCGCGATTCTCGGCGGAGGCAACATACAGGTCGTTCAAGTCGGCAATCAGGACGTCAGGACGGGTAGTGGCCTTCGGAGCCCACGTGTCGATGGACTGACGGACTTTGGTGAGCGTCTGAATGGTATCATCGATTTCCATGATCCACCATGTCTCCAAGCCTCTCTAGATGTTCGATCGTTGCGTGGCGAGCACCGTGGAGATTCTACGGGAAGGCCGGTCCGACGACAACCACAAAATCGACGGGTCAGTAAGCATCCTGGGGCGCAAGTGCAGGACGGCCGCCTGACGGCTGTCGAACGTCTCGAAGGCATCAGAAAGACGCACGCACTGCAACTACCATTTGCGATGCGATCACATCATTAGAATATTGCTCGACAGACATAACCAGAAATCCCTCATATCATGCGAACACAGAGGGGGGGGCTGTGTGGGTACCGGTGATTGTTCCTCTCGGACCATCGCACAGAGACGCCGCACCGTACGCTCGGCCAGTTCCGGCGGACACGGTTCGGGCGGCAGCCTCTCCAGAGGTCTGAGAGCCGCCTGTTCCGCGGGGGTCAGATCCGGGCAACCGTCCAAGGCAAGTCGTTCCTCGTCGCTGCTGAGCGGAATCATAGGCTGTCGCGCCCTCCCGGGGCATACTTCCCGTCCTGCTGAGATCGGCCCTTCATTATGGGAAATCCGTCCTGAAACGTGTGTGTGCCACTCTTTATACCCGCCCAGGGACCGATTTGTTTGGAGCAGAGCAGATTTCTTGTGGCTGATCCCGATTTGCAGCCCGAAAGCGGGGTTTGTAAAGATTTTGGAGACACAAATTAAAAAATAGCTGGCGTGCACACTCCGCGCGTACGTATAATACGTGATGGTTCAGTGTTGTTATGAACCCGGGATGATCGCTTGATGAAGCCTTGAAGCACGATCGTTTGCCAAAGACAGCATCGCCGGCCTCAAGACCTGTCTCCCGATTCATTTCTCTGGTTTGACACGCCCTCACAAGACCAGCGTTTGACGCAGATGAAAGAGGCAGAAGAATGGACATCTGTGTAGACAATCTGCCGACGGATGACATCTATCAGTGCCTCTTCGTGAGGCAAGAAGGAGAATCGATGAAGATTCGCAAGACAACCGACGGAACTGCCGCACGGATGACGGACACCGGCATGCGGGGCATTGGCGCAAGTACCGTCTCGCTTCGCACGACGGAGGGCAACACGACGAAGCGTCGCATGGGCCCGGAACCGGGTCCGTCCCCCCAAGCGGTGGCACTGAGCCATGACCGGATCGCGGAACGGGCAAGGGCCATCTGGCTGGCACGCGGGTGTTCACCCGATCATGACCAGGAGAACTGGTGCGACGCGGAAGCGCAACTGAAAGCTGAACTGGGAATTGGGTAACGTTCCAGGCGTTTGCAGTGACGAGACGACAGTCCCAGCCCGGCTGGGAGGGTATCCAATCAACGTACCATAGCCGACGTGGGCAGTTCCGGCGAAGGTCCAAGAGGGCCTTCCGAGGGGACTGCACCACGGATTCGAGGTGCAGGATGTCGAACATGACGAATGGTGCATACCGCAAGTCGCGAGGCACAAACAAGCCGTTCCGCGGCTCCGAGGAGCAGACCAAGGCGATTTGGAACGAGTCGATTCGACAAGAAAAGTATCACTACCGAAAACCGAATCCCTCGCCTGAAGGTGCGCCGAAAGGGTGATCCGACCAGGGTACCCCCGGATCTGACACGGTAATTCATAGAGGAGGTTCGCCGAATGTATGCTGTACTCCATGTATTGGCCGAATCGTTGGCATCCGACAACCTGTGGCCTGCCGTCGTTTTTCTCACGGTTCTGGTCCTTATGGCCAGTCTCAGAGCCATGGGACGTCATATCGTCGAGCGGCGACGGAGAAGACTCCCGAGAGTTGTCAGATGATGGTCCTCTGGACGCGGCTTTCGATGATCCCCGCGGCGATGGCGTAGCGGGTGAGCCCCGCGGTGTCGTGGAGGTCCAACTTGCTCATGAGACGTTGCCGGTGCTTCTCCACCGTCTTGATGCTGATGCCAAGCTCTTGTGCGACTTGCTTGTTGGCCCTGCCCTCGGCCACCAGTTGCAGCACCTCCACTTCGCGAGAACTCAAGTCGGCCACTTTCTTCTTGGGTGCTCCGCGCCCATCTGGTGCCCCCAAAGAAAGGCTATGCACGCGATTGGCAATGGACGGGCTGAAGAAGGTGTTTCCTTTCTGGATTTCCCGGACCGCCCGGCCCAGGAACTCGGCGGACGTTTGCTTGATGAGATATCCCGCCGCGCCCAACAGGATGGCCCGTCGGATGTACTCGTCATCACCGTGCGCCGAGAGGATCAGCACCCGGGTGGCGGGGATGGCTTTCACAATTCGCCGGGTGGCCTCCAAGCCGTTGAGCAACGGCATCGCGATGTCCACGAGAGCCACGTCGGGGTGGAGTCTCTTGGCCAGTTGAACGGCCTGGCGGCCGTTTTCCGCCTCGCCAACCACTTCGATATCCCCTTCCGCCTCCAGCAATACCCGAAGCCCCTCTCGGACGATCGTGTGGTCGTCAGCCAGCAGGACTCTGATTCGTTTCATAAAACCCGCCTCTGTAGAATTTCTGAGAGATCTACACCCGGGCGCCACTGCCGAAGGGGATCTCCGCGCGGATCGTCGTGCCTTTGCCGGGCGAGGATTCGACGACAAAGCGGCCGCCGACCATTTCGACTCGCTCGCGCATGCCGAGCAGCCCCAAGCCTTTGTTTCTCTTCCGGGATAATACGCCTGGCACATCGAAGGACTTGCCGTCGTCTTCCACTTCCATGCGAATGACGCCCCGGAGTTTGCGGATGCTCACGCTCACCCGGCTGGCTTGCGCGTGCCTGGCCACGTTGGCGAGCGCTTCCTGGGCGACGCGATAGAGCACCGTTCGCTTGTCACCGTCCAAGAGGTTCGTCCGGTCGCGCGTGAAGGGTGCGAAGTGAACGGCCAGACCCGTCCGCTTGGCAAAGTCCTTCACATGGGACTGGAGAGCGGGAATCAACCCCAGGTCGTCCAGGACCGGCGGGCGCAATTGGCCGGCAAATTGGTGCACGATGTCCACCGATTGTTCCACCAGCCGCTGTATGTGGGCGAGCCTCTTCTTAACGCCCTTGCCGCTGGGGATAGTAGCCTCTTTACTCAATACCGCCAGATGGAAACTGATTGCCGTCAAGACCTGGGCGACGTCATCATGCAACTCGCGGCTGATTCGCTTTCGTTCTTCCTCCTGCGCCTGCAACACTCGATGGGACAGATGCTGCAACTTTTTCTGCAATTGAAGGGACTCCGCCAACAACTGGCGCGAGTATCGCTCGCTTTTCTTGAGGGCTTTTTCCACCGTCTTCCGCCGGACGATTTCCTGTTTCAACTCCCGGTTGGCGGCATCCAGAGCCTCCACGCGGTGTTGCGCTTCTTGTGCCCGCTTGAGGGCGGAAATGTCTGAAACCGCCACGCGGCACCATTTCCGCGCGCCCCTGGGGGAGGCAGCAGACGCGGCCTGAAGATTCGCCCAGAAAGGCGTGCCGTCCTCGTACAGAAGGGACGCCTCACAGACCTGCTTTCCGGGTTCTGCAAATACCTTTTCCAGGAAGGCCAGGAAGATCGGCCGGCTCGTCGGGGCCACAAAACGCGGCAAGCGGCGGTTGATCAGGCGGGATCGTTCCACACCCAGCAAAGCGGCTCCCGTCAGGTTCACCTCCAGGATCAGGCCTTGGTCATCAAGGGAGAAATAGCCGACCGGGGCGAAATCGTAGAGATCGGTGAATTTCTCCAGCATCGTCTCCATCTGGTCCCTGGCGCTCTGGAGTTCCGCGTTCTGCATCTCCAGTTCAACTTGGTGGACCTGCAACTCGTGAAGGAGCCTCTGCGTGTCAGCGTCTCTTCGGGGCGAAGCCGTGCTCTTGAGCTGCCCTTTCAGCCTGACTTCAGCGCGGCGGCGCAATTCGGCGGCATTGCCTGAGGTGTTCGGTTTCCTCTGCATGGCGAGACCTTTCATGTTCTGGCGGACGCCGACGCTTCTCCGGTACACTGCTCGACACGTTTGTGCGCGAGCGCATCGGTCTGCGAACTCTTCTTTTCCTTGGCCCGCTTCGCGGGCTTGCCCGCTCCGCTCTGGACGGCTTCTTCCTCTCCGCTGGGTTCTCCTGCTGCGACCATCACGGATGGATCGCCGTCGGGCACGGCGATCAGGAAGATGCTGCCTCGACCCGGCGCGCTGCGGATCTTCATGCGCCCGCCCAGCAACTCGACCCGCTCACGGATACTCAAGAGCCCGGACGCGCCCGTGTGCCCCAGGGCCTTCGGGTCGAAGCCTCGGCCGTGATCGCAGACGGTCATCCGCAACCGCCCATGCCACCACCGAAGCCGGACGGCCGCCTCCGTGACTCCCGCATGCTTGACGATGTTGAACAGAACCTCCTGGGCCGTGCGGAATAGGAACACCTTGATCGAATTGGACGACACGTCGCCCGGACCGTGGACCTCCACGTGGACGGCCAGGCCATGTTTGGCCTGGATCTGGTTCGCCAGCCATTCGATGGCTTCGCCGAAATCGCCGTGGTACAGCAGGGCCGGACCGAGCTCGTGGGAGAGGCTGCGGGACTTCGCGATCGCATCTTTGATCATTGCATCGACCTGGTCGATCGCCTCTCGCAAGGAAGCGTCACCCTGGATCCGTCTGCCGAGCAGACCCAAGTGGAATTTCGCCGCCGCAAGCTGCTGTTGCAGGTCGTCGTGCAGGATATCCGCCAGTCGCTTGCGTTCACGATCCTCCGCCTGCAACAGCTCCAGCGCCAGCTTCTGAAGCTGGCGGGTCCGATGCTCCAGCTCTGCGGTCCGCTGAACCACTCTGCTCTCCAGCGTCGCCGTCAGCTCGCCCATCGTCTCTTCCGCCCGCTTGAGAGCCGTAATATCCGTGACGGCCATCCGGCACCATTTCCGCGCGCCCGTGACGGAGGCCGCAGACGCAGCCTGAAGGTTCGCCCAGAAAGGCGTGCCATCCTCGTGCAGAAGGGACGCCTCGCAGACCTGCTTTCCGGGCTCTGTGAATACCCTTTCCAGGAAGGCCAGGAAGATCGGCCGGCTCGGTGGAGCCAGAAACTGCGGCAAGCGGCGGTTGATCAGTCGGGAGCGTTCCACGCCCAGCAAGGCGGCTCCCGTCAGGTTTACCTCCAGGATCAGGCCCTGGTCGTCGACGGAGAAATGGCCGACCGGGGCGAAATCGTAGAGATCGGTGTATTTCTCCAGCATCGCCTCCATCTGGTCCCTGGCTTCGTGGAGTTCCGCATTCTGCATCTCCAGTTCGATCTGGTGGACCTGCAATTCGTGGACGAGCCTCTGCGTGTCGGCGTCCGTTCGGGGCGGGCCTGCGCTCTTGTGGTGCTCTTTGAGACGGGCCTCGGCGCGGCGGCGTAGTTCGGCGTCGCCTGAGCTGTTCGGTCTTCTCTCCACGGAATGACCTCCTATGTCTTGCGGGACCCGGGCGATTTTCCGGTGCGCTTCTCGACACGGTTGCGCGCGAGCGCATCCGTCTGCGAGCCCTTCTTGTCCTTGTCCAGCTTGGCGGATTGGTCCGCGACGCGCTCTTCCAGGACGGCCTGCTTGTCCCGCAATTGCGCCTCCAGCGTCTTGGCCGTAGTAGTGTCCGCAAAGGTGATCACCACGCCGTCAATCCGGTCGTCCAGCGTGCGATAGGGCATGATCCGCACGGTGAACCAGCGGCCGTCGCGCGCGGCCACCGCCTTCTCCGTCGCGGCCAGCGAGCGCAGCACGTTCCGCACGTCGGCCGCCAGCGCCGGGTAGTTCAGGTCCGAAACCAGGTCGCTGATGGGTCGTCCCACGTCGCCCGGGATGAGCTTGATGATCTTCGTCGCCTGGGTGGTGAACCGCCGGACGCGGAGTTCCTTGTCCAGAAACAGGGTCGCGATATCCGTGCTTTCGAGCAGGTTCTTCATGTCGTTGCTGGCCCGTGACAGCTCGTCCACCTTGGCCTGCAACTCGGCGTTGAGCGTCTGGAGTTCCTCGTTCATGGACTGCATCTCCTCCTTCGAGGTGGTGAGTTCCTCGTTGGTGGACTGCAGTTCTTCATTCGTGGATTGCAGTTCCTCGTTGGCGGACCGGAGTTCCTCCTGCGAGGTCTGCATCTCTTCGTGGGTGGCCCGCGCCTCGGCGCGGACCTGCAGGAGTTCCTGCTCCAGAGCCACGGTGTGGGCGTGAGGTTTGGATGTCCGGAGCGGCGTCCTGGCAGTCACGGGCGCTGCCACGTCCGTGAATACGATCATCACCAATCCCTGCAGCGGCGCGGGTTCATCGAGTCGCTGGACGGTGACATTCACCGACTGTTCCCCGCCGTCGGTCCGGACCTTGAGGCCATCGAGCGGGACGGCCCTATCTTGCCGGAGCGCTTTCTGGAAGGCGCCGGACAGTTCGTAGCGCAGACCTTCGCGAGCCATGGCGAAGAGGTTCCAGTTGGCCTTGCCGGCAGCCGGTTCCAGGTACTTGCCCGTGCGACCGCTGACGTAGAAGATATCGCCCTTTTCATTGACGAGCACCGCCGGCGGGGCATAGTGTTGCAGAACCAGTTGATCCGCCAGGGACTGGAGACTGAGCGGTGGTTTCACCGCCGGTTGTTCCGCAGGTCCACAGGGCAGGGCCCCCCGGAAAGACGGGGGAAACTCCAGCGGCTCCGGCCGCAAGCTGGACCCCGTCCGCCGAAACAACCTGAATCGGCCGCTGAGGGGGACGAACAGGTCGGTGAAACTGGCAATGGTCTCCGCGCTGCCCAGGAACAGGACACCGCCGGGACTGAGGCTGTAGTGAAACAGTGGAATCAGTTTCTTCTGTATCTCCGTCGTCAGGTAGATCAGCAGGTTGCGGCAGCTCAGGAGATCCAGCTTGGTAAAAGGTGGATCCATGATGAGATTCTGCGGCGCAAAAACCACCATCTCACGAATCTCTTTGCGCACTCGGTAGCCGCGTTCTTCACGGGCAAAGAACCGGTTCAGCCGCTCCGGCGACACATCAGCGGCAATGTTGTCCGGGAAGAGGCCCTGGCGGGCGCGGTCAATCGCGTCTCGGTCGAGGTCAGTGGCGAAGATCTGCAGGGCGCAACTCCGCTTGGGCTTGACCTCTTCCAATGTCTCCCTGAGCACGATGGCCAGGGAATAGGCCTCTTCTCCGGTAGAGCAGCCGGGCACCCACGCCCGCAGCGCCTGGTCGGACGAGCGGTCGGCGATGAGCGCCGGGAGGATCTGTTCGCGCAGATGCTTCCAAGCCGCGGGATCACGGAAGAAGCTCGTCACGCCAATCAACAACTCCTTGAAGAGCAGATCCATCTCCTGAGAGTTTTCCCGCAGGTACCGGACATAGTCGGCAATTCTGGCAATCTGGTGGATGCCCATGCGACGCTCGATCCGGCGGTAGACGGTACTCTTCTTGTAGAGGGAGAAGTCGTGGCCGGTGTGGGCGCGCAGCACAATGACCGCTTTTTCCAGAGCGCTCTGCGTCTTGTCTTCCA
>ENA-OSEO01004812-OSEO01004812.1-sediment-metagenome-genome-assembly--contig:-NODE-4812-length-13705-cov-6.374230_pt1 | contig 13705 bp, 7 predicted proteins | sample MGYA00237883_ERZ534232 | MGnify/ENA metagenome assembly ERZ534232 | reverse complement strand
ATGGGGAGGGTGCCCAGAAGGGCGGCCATGGTGGTCATCATAATCGGCCTGAAACGGGTGATGCATCCCTGATAGATAGCCTCTATCGGGCTTTTCCCCTCCTTTCTTTCCGCAGCCAGGGCGAAATCGATCATCATGATGGCATTTTTTTTCACCAGGCCCACCAGCATGATGACGCCTACAAAGGCATAGATATTGAGGTCCACATCGAAGATGACAAGGGTCACGAGGGCGCCGAATCCTGCGGAGGGGAGGCCTGAGAGGATGGTCAGGGGGTGGATGAAGCTCTCGTACAGGATCCCGAGCATGATGTAGATGACCAGGATCGCCATCAGGAGAAGGAGCCCCAGACCGCGCATGGAGTCCTGAAAGGCCTGGGCCGTCCCCTGAAAGCTGGTGCTGATCCCTTCGGGGAGGGTTTCACGGGCGACTTTCTCCACCACGGCCACGCCCTCTCCCAGAGACACGCATGGACGGACATTGAAGGAGATGGTCACTGCGGGGAGCTGACCCAGGTGGTTGACGGTCAGGGGCCCGAAACCCCTGGCAATGGTGGCCACGGCATTGAGCGGGATGAGCCGGCCTGAGTCCGACCGGACGTAAAGGAGCTGGACTGCTTCCGGATCGCGCTGGTACTCGGGCTTGAGTTCGAGGATCACCTGGTAGTCGTTGTTGGCCGCAAAAATGGTGGAAACCTGTCGCGAGGAATAGGCGCTGAAGAGGGCGTCTTCTATTTGATGGGCGGTCACACCCAGGGCTGCGGCCTTGTCCCGCTGGATTTCGATGTCGATTTGGGGGTTTTCAACGGCCAGGTCGCTGGTAACGTCGTGGAGTTCCTTGAGGCCCCTGAGCCGTTCTTCCAGGATGGGCGCGTAGCGGTACAGTTCATCCGTATCCGGGGACTGGAGGGTAAACTGATACTGGCTCTTGCTGAGGGTGCCGCCGATTCGTATGGGAGGGGGATTCTGCAGAAATGCCTGGATGCCCGGAACTTGATCCAGTTTGCCACGGAGTCGCTGGATCACCTCGTCCACATGGAGATCCCGTTCGTGGCGCGGCTTGAGATGAATAAATAGACGCCCGGTGTTGTTGGCCCTGCCCACCCGGCTCCCGCCGATCCCCGACATGAAGGCCTCCACATTGGGGTCCTCGGCCACGATGGCGGCCAGGGCCTGCTGGTGACGGACCATGGACTCGAAGGAGATCCCCTGGGCCGCTTCGGTGAGGGCGAAGATCCTGCCGGCATCCTCGCTGGGGAGGAAGCCTTTGGGTATGTTAACAAACAGGAAGATTGTGGCGACCAGGATCAGAGCGGCTGCCGTGATGGTGGCCAAGCGGTGGTTGAGGACCCTCTGAAGGCTCCACTGGTACCCATCGAGCATTCCCTTAAAGACCTTTTCGGATGCATTGTAGAGTCGGCCGTGTTGCGCCGCTGTTCGGGGGCGGAGGAAGCGGCTGCAGAGCATGGGGGTCAGGGTAAGGGACACGAAGCCGGATATCAGGACCGCACAGGCGATGGTGACCGCGAATTCATGGAGGAGTTTTCCCATGACGCCGCCCATGAAGAGGACCGGTACAAAGACCACCACCAGGGAAAGGGTCATGGAGACGATGGTGAAACCGATTTCCCTGGCCCCGTTTAAAGAGGCCTCCAATACCCCTTCCCCCATCTCCAGGTGGCGGACGATGTTTTCCAGCATCACGATGGCATCGTCCACCACGAATCCCACGGAGAGGATAAGGGCCATCATGCTGAGGTTGTTGATGCTGAAATCCATGACATACATGGCCGCAAAGGTCCCCACAATGGATATGGGGAGGGCGAGGCTGGGGATGATGGTGGCGGAGAGATTGCGCAGGAAGAGGAAGATCACCATGATCACCAGGCCTATGGCCAGAAGGAGGGTGAACTTGACATCGGCCACGGATTCGCGGATCGATTCGGATCGGTCATAGAGGACGTCGATATTGACCGAGGCCGGGATGTTGCTTCTGAGGGCATCAAGGATCCCCTTGACGGCGTTTACCACATCCACCGTATTGGTTCCGGGCTGGCGCTGGATGGCCAGCACAATGGCCGGGATGTTGTTGAACCAGGTGATGGACTTGTCGTTTTCCGCGCTGTCCATGACGCGGCCGATGTCCTGAAGCCGCACCGGTGCGCCCCCCCGATAGGCGACCACTAAAGGACCGTAGAACCGGGCCTCGGTCAATTGGCCGCTGGCCCGTACGGTGACGGCCTGCTCGCTCCCCCAGAGGGTCCCTGTGGGGAGATTCACATTGGCCTTCTGGACGGCGCCAACGGCCTCGTCGATCCCGATCCCGCGGGATGCGAGGGCCTTGGGGTCCAACTGGATCCGGACCGCATATTTCTGCGCGCCGTAGACCATGACCTGGGCCACGCCCGTGACCATGGAGATACGCTGCGCCAGGAGGGTCTCTGCGTATTCGTTGACCGTGGACAGGGGAAGGGTAGGAGAATTGAGGGAGAGATAGAGCACCGGCTGATCCGCGGGATTCACCTTGCGGTAGGAAGGCGGACTGGGCATGTCGGATGGGAGTTGTCTGGCAGCCGCGGTGATGGCGGCCTGGACATCCTGGGCCGCCGCGTCGATATCGCGGCTCAGATCGAACTGGAGCGTGATCTGGGTGTTTCCCAGGGTGCTCGACGAGGTCATGGAGTCGATGCCGGCGATGGTGGAAAACTGGCGTTCCAGGGGCGTGGCAACGGCCGAGGCCATGGTCTCGGGGCTGGCCCCAGGAAGGTCGGCCATTACCAGGAGGGTGGGGAAATCCACGTTGGGAAGGTCGCTGACAGGGAGCTTCTGATACCCCATCACGCCGAAGAGGAGGACCGCCGCCATCATGAGCGTGGTCATTACGGGTCGGCGAATGAATATCCCGGCGATGTTCATGAGGCAGGCGTCGCTTTCTCAAGCCCGCTCTTGACGGTTACCTTGACCCCCGGCAGGAGCCGGAGGGCGCCGTCCGTCACCACCCTTTCCCCCGGCGCAAGCCCTGCGGTCACCACGGTTTCGCCGTTCAGGGACCGGCCCAGCGTCAACTTCCGGTATTCAGCTGTCTGATCCGGGGTCACAACGAATGCATAGGGCCCTTCCTGGCCCGTCTGGACGGCCTGGGAGGGTACCACCGTGGCATCCTTCTGCGTATCGAGGATGACGACCACATCCACGAACTGCCCGGGCCACAGACGGTTTTTTTCGTTGGGAAAGGTCCCCTTGAGCCGGATGGTGCCGGTGGTCTTGTCCACGGCATTGTCCACAAAGGTGAGGCGGCCCTGTTCCGGGCCGTTTGCATCCCCCGGGACACGGGCCTCCACCTTCACGTCTCCCATCGTCAGTTGGCTCCGGATCCGGTGCAGGTCCTGTTCCCGAATGGAGAAGGCCACATGGATAGGACGCACCTGATGGATTTTTACCAGGACCGCGTCGTTGGCCTTGACCACATTCCCTTCCTTGACAAAAAGGTTCCCGGTTCGGCCGTTGATAGGGGAATGAATATAACAATAATCGAGCTGGAGCCTTGCGCTTTCAAGATTTGCCCGGGAAGCGCGAACCGCGGCCTGGGCGTGCTCCAGGGCCGCCTCCGATGCCTGCAGGGCGGCCCGGGCCTCCTCCACCCCCGCCTGGTCGGCCAGGATGACCGCATCCAGCGCGTCGGCCTTTGTCTTGACCTGATCGTATTCGTCCTTGGATACATTCCCTTTGGCTGCCAGGATGCCGTACCGTTCCGCCTGGACCCGGGCCGTCTTGGCCTCGACCTGGTCCCTGGACAGGATGGCCTGGGCGTGTTTCAGCTGCGACGCGTTGCTGATCCGGTTGGCCTGGGCCTGTTTGACAGCGGCCAAGTCCCTTTCCAGGATGGCCTCGGCCTGGTGCATTGTTGCCTCAAAGGGCCGTGGGTCCAGCACGAAGAGGAGATCGCCCTTCGCCACGTCTTGACCTTCCTCGAAGCCTGTCCTGGTGACCTGGCCGTTCACCTGGGATTTGACGGCAACCTCGGCATAAGGTTCCACGTTGCCGATGGCGACAAGCTGGATGGGGACATCCTTCTGGATTACGGAAGCCACCGTGACCGGCGCTGCGGCCTGTTGTTTTTGGTTTCCCTGGGTCTCAGCAGAACAGCCGATGCAGCTTACCGAAAGGATGGCGCCAAGGAAGAAACAGAGCCCTCTCCACAGGGACGTCTTCCCGGAGCGATTGTTTTTTCCATATGGGCTGTTATGCCGGACGATCTGATCGAGTGCCAAGGCGCCCCCCGCAAATCTGTTGTCTGCCCTATCCTCTCCTCGTTTGTTTGTCACTATACCCTTCAATTACCCCTCTTACAACAGGGAAATCGCGTCTCAAGACGACCGAACAAGATGTACTGATTTACAAAGGGGTCCATGGGGCGGCATGCGGCACAATGCCGACCCGTGCTTTCGAAACATCAGATCAAAACCATCCTTGACCTTGACACCAAAAGGCAAATCCCCTATCCTCCCAGCGGAAAAAAGTTGTTATCATGAAATGTTAAGGGATCTTTGCCATTTCGTTTTATTCACCGATAAGACAGAATCAGAAAACCGGGGGCAAAACCGATTGAAGCCCCCTTTCCGGCTTTTGCTGCCATAGCATGAGAGGCTGATTCCAGCGTCGGCGGAGGACGTGGAAAAATCATCGGACGGTTCTCTGTTGACTGCCGCTGAGGGGGTTGCAGAGGAATTTGAAACGATCACCAAGGAGACCAGATTTACATGGAAGAGAGAGAACGCCATAGTCTTTCCCAGGAAGAACTGACGGATTCGAAAGAGGGGAAGGAGGAAGAAGATTTTTCGGCCCTTTTTGAGGCGAGCCTCAAGAAGGCAGGCAGGCAACGGGTCCAGACCGACGGCAAGGTGACCGGGACCGTGGTGAGCGTGGGGGAGGAATGGGCCTTTGTGGATATAGGGCAAAAAAGCGAGGGCGTGATCGCGGTCCAGGAACTCCTGGATGAAGATGGAAAGCCTTCGGTGGCTGTTGGAGACAGGATCACGGCCTACGTGGTGCGCGTGAAAGACGGCGAGATCGTCCTGAGCGTCAAGATGACAGCCGCTGCCTCCGGCCAGGCTCTGGCAGGCGCCCACAGGAGCGGGCTCCCGGTGGAGGGGACGGTGGTCTCGGAACGCAAAGGGGGGTATGGGGTAAAGGTGTTCGGAAAAGAGGCCTTCTGTCCCTATTCCCAGATGGACCTGCGGGGGGCCTCCGATCCAGAAGGATATATTGGAAAGAAACTTCTCTTTCGGATTATGGACTATGAGGAGGGGGGACGCAATATTGTTTTGTCCCGCAGACAGGTTTTGGAAGAAGAACGGAAGCAGCGGGTTGAGGCGCTTCGGAAATCTCTCCGTGTAGGAGACGTGATTTCAGGGAGGGTCGCCAGTCTGGCCCCCTACGGCGCATTTGTGGACATAGGCGGGGTAGAAGGCCTCATACCCATGTCCGAACTGGCCTGGCGGCGGGTGCAGTCGGCAGCCGATGTCCTGGCCCCGGGAGAGGCGGTGGCCGTGAAGGTCCTGAATCTGGACTGGTCCGGGGAAAGGATCACCCTCAGTCTCAAGGCCACCCAGGAAGATCCCTGGGCCACGGCTGCCGAGCGCTATCGGGAAGGGATGGTCCTGTCTGGATATGTGATGCGGCTGGCCCCGTTTGGCGCCTTTGTCCAGCTCGAGCCGGGGGTCGAAGGCTTGCTGCACATCTCCGGGCTGGGCGTGGGCCAGCGGATCTCCCACCCCAGGGAGGTTGTGTCCGAAGGCGAGGAGATTTCTGTCAAGATCATGTCGGTGGATCAGGGTGCGAGGCGCATCGGTCTTGAACTATGTTTTCCCGGTTCGATTGAAAATGAAAACGGGCAGAAACAGGTTCAAGAGGGCGCTGTCCTGACCGGGACAATCGATGCGGTCAAGCCCTACGGGGCCTTTGTCCTGCTGCCGGGGGGAAAGACAGGGCTGCTTCACGTTTCCGAGATGGCCGGGGACCCCGGCGGGGATTTAAGGCGCAGATACCCGCCCGGATCGTCCATCACGGTCCAGGTGCTGAAGGTGGATTCGGAATCGGGCAAGATATCCCTCAGCGCCAGGAATCTCGCAGCAGTAGAGGAAGACGCATCGTTTAAGGCCTTTCAGACCGGAAAGGGGGGCGCGGGATCATTGGGGACCATGGCCTCCCTCTTCAAACAGGCCAGGCAAAAAAAAAGGCAGGGTGGAGCTTCGTAACCGCCCGATTGGCAGGTGGTTCCCCATTGATGCCTTCTGGTCCCACAGGTGTCCGGATCCCATCAGTGATGGAGGGTGTGTTTGAAAAAAAGAGATGCATCGATGGCGGCATCGGCCAGGTCCATTAGGTGACGGTGGTGGGTGAAGACAATGACCTGGGTTTTTTTGGAGAGATCGGCCAGGACCTGGAGGGCGGCCGCTGCACGGGCGTCGTCGAATTTGATCATGATGTCGTCCACAATAAATGGCATGGGAGGATTGTGATCGAGGTATGTCTCCAGGCTGGCGAGCCGGAGGGCCAGATAGAGCTGATCGGTGGTTCCATCGCTCATGCCATGGACGCCCACTAATTCCCTTCCCCCTAAACGGATTCCCACCAATACCGGGTGTCCCTGGGGGTCCAGGTCGGCCCGGATCCCCTCAAAGGACCCGAGGGTCAGTTGGCGAAAGAGGCGGCTGGCCCGCTTCAGTACAGGACCCTGATGGGCCTCCCGGTATCTTTCAATGAATCGGGACAGGGCCGTGGATGCAATCCTGAGGCGAGCATAGGTCAGGATCTGGACCTCGAGCTCTGCCATGAGGTTCTGGGATTCCTCTGCGAGATCTGCGGCCCGGGCGCTTCCGTCCATCCGGCTGAGCTCATTTTTCACTTCGCCGATAGTCTGATCCAGCCGGGACCGCTCCTCTTCCAGTGCCTCCATTTCCCCGCTCAACCGTGCGATCTGGGCATCAATGCCGTCAGGATCCACCTCCTCGATCTCCTTGAGGAGGCCGTCGATTCCCGAACCGGCGCTCAGCCTGAGCAGGTGCTCCTCCGTGTCTTTCACCCCCGCCTCCAGCCGGCGACGGGCCATGGAGCGTTCCTCTGCATCCTTGAGGACTGCGTAATCCGAACATCCGGCCTCTTCGCACATGGCATCCAGTCTGCTCCGGATGCCTGCAATGGATGCCTCGGCCTGTTTTAGTCGTCGGGTCTCCTCCTGTTGCTGCTTTTCCAGTGCCCGGCGCTCGGATAAGGCGCTCCGTGCCCGGGTCAGTGCCCCATTCAGTTCAGTGACTGCGTGTTCAACCGGCATACCTTGAAGCTCAGGCGCCACATACCGGGCCAGTTGCATCACCTTCTGAGAAAAGATGGCTGCGTCCCTGTCGATCCCCTTAATGCGCGCGCCCAGGATCTCCGCATCCTTTCGTTTCCCAAAGAGGTCCTTGAGCTCCTCTATGATGGCATTGGCCTCTTCCGGCGGGGCATCGCTTCCCAGACCCAGGGGCCGAACCGCCTCGGTCCATTGAATCTCCCACCGGCCGAACTCTTTCTGTATTTGTTCGATGCGTGACTCGATCTCTCTTTTCTGGGATGTCCTCTGTTCGATGTCCCTGAGGAGCGCTTCTCGCTTGGAGCGCATGGACTCATTTTGATCAACAGCCTTGCGGCCCCTCTGGATGAGGGCAGTCAGGTTCCCGGTTGTGCCTTCCGGACGTTCTGAAACCGCGGCAAGGGTCTGTTCCAACTCCTTTTGCTCCTCATCAATTCGGGCCCGCAGGATGGCTGCCTTGCGGGTGCGGTCCTGGATGTCTGAGTATTTCTCGCACAAAGCCCGCTGGTTTTGTACCCATGCCCGCATCTCCCTTGGACTCTGAGGGGATATGCCCATGGCCGACCACATATCCTTCCAGGCATCCAGAGCCTTTGCCAGTGCATCTTCGGCCTCCTTCAAATGGTCACTCAGCCGTTTCCTGTGGCGTTCCCGCGTTTCGCGCTCGGCCAGGAGCCGGGCCTTTTTGGCCACCCGATCCGCCTCCCGCCGCAGCCGGTCCGATATCTCATCGGCCGTTTGCACGGCTGCCTCATAGGCGTCTGCCAGGGTCTCATGCCCCTCTGATGTCAGCAGAAAGGCGTGTGTCGCCTCTTGCGGCCGCTTCCCTGTTTCCAAAAGATTGCGGATGAGCCCCCAGCCTGCGTCCCTGCGGTCCCTGGCCGCCAGGAGGTCCTCCTCGGTCGGAACCTCGCGTTCCAGTTCCAGTTCCCGGATCTGTCCCTCGATGTCCACGGCCAGGGCATCCGAGGCATCCAAATCTGCGCGGACCTGGGCAGCCCGGTTTTCTGCGGACTGGAGATTTGCCTCCATGCGGTCAATGGTTTCCATGGCAGGGAGGGGCAGGTCTTCCAGGGCCTCAAGGGTCCCTGACCACAGGGTTTGTTTGGTCAGCGCGGCTTCAAGGCCTGCGAGGGAGCGCTGGAGGTCTGCCTCTTCCATGGCGCACTGCTCCTCCATGGCCTCGTATTTTACGGCCCGTGCGAGCATGTTCTTGAGGTCATCCATTGCACGGGCCTCTGGCATGACCTCCAGTTTTGTGGTAAGGAGGGCGATCTGCCGGGCCAGTTTTTCAAGCTCCTCCCGGCCGGCCTGGCGTCGGGTGGTCAATCGCTCATATTGGGCCCCCAGCCGCTGTATCCGGATAATCTCGCTTTTCTTGAGCCGCAGTCTTTCCACCTCATCCAGCGTGAGGCCCTCCCCCAGTCCGGAGAGGATCTCCATGGCCTCTTCCTGGAGCACGTGTCTTCGTGTCTCAAGCTGGATGCGGTCCCTTTGGGCCTTCTGAAAGCTGCCCAGTTCCCGGTGCGCCTGTTCAATCCGGTCAGCGGCCTCCAGGATCGCATGGGATACGGTCAGGCCATTCATGGACTGGTCGATGGCCTCGAGGGTTTGGGCCGCCCGGTCCCTGGCCGTCTCGGCAATCCGGAGCTCTGAAACAAGTTCGCGTCGGCGCTCGCCAAAATCATCCGGGAGGAGGACGGCATCCGCGCATGATCCCAACGCTTTGAGAAAGGCGGCGCGGCGGGCCGCCAGGGGTAAGGCCTCCTGGATTCGGCCCAGGCGATGTCGCTCCGAGCTTTTTTTTTCGAGGGTGCGCGCGATTTCATCCCGGTGTGTCGCGGCCTGCTCAAGGGCCTCGCGGCGCCGCTCCCATTCCCGTCCCGGGAGCTGGATATCCCGGATTTCCTTCTGATGCGTCTGGATGGCCTTCAGGGTTTCGTTGATGGGTTTCTTGGAGGCCGCAGGGGTGAAAAGGGCCTCGGCCTCGGATTGGAGCGCTTCACGCGCTTTTTGAAGATCGGCGATCCCAGCGCCTGCTGAAAAAAGGGCCTGACCCAGCTCTCCGCCCCCCTGCATGAGTGCCTCGCCCCCTCGAATCAGATCCGAGTGATCGATGCCGAACATGGTGGCAAAGACATCTCCGTCCACATGGCCCAGCAGATCAGCCAGTACGCCCTCCTCCAAGGGTTCCCTGTCGTCGCCGGTCCGGAGGGTGTTGACCCTTCCCTTTCGCCGGACCAGTTCCAGGCGCCGGCCGTCGTTTCCCTGGAGCACGCCGGCGATCCGCATCTTGCTGTAGGGGTGCCGAAAATCGTCCGAGGAGCGCTCGGGGATCTCGTAAAGGAGCTGCCTCAGTGCCCTGAGGGCCGAGCTCTTGCCTGCCTCGTTCAGGCCGTAGATGACATGGAGGCCTTCTTGTCCCTGGCTCAGGTCGAGGGTCTCGTTGGTAAACGGTCCGAATGCGACCAGCTTGAGTTGAAGGATCTTCATTCACGTCCTCTTTTCATCAGCCGGCGCACCAGCATGGGCCGGATCTGCGCCATGAGCCGGGCGATCAAGGCAGGGTCGTCGAGCGGAACGGTATTGGGCCCCTGTCTGAGGTCCCGGGGCAGCTTCCCCCGGATCCCTTCCAGGGAATCCACAAGGGCGGCCAGCTCTATGGGATCATCTTGGACCTGATCCAGATACCGAAGAAGTTCGCCCATGGGGCCGGCCGAAAGATCCTCTTCATGGCCCGTGAGCGGCGCAGCGGTGTTCCATTGCACCTTCTCGATCCACACCAGGCCCTGGGCCGCGTCGAGGGCCGCCGACCGGATTTCGTTGATCCACCGTTCAGGGTCTCCGGCCAGTTGGTCATGGGCCCGGCAGGTCCCAATGAGCGTCACCCTGACGGCCAGAGGGAGGTCTTCGTGCTGGGCCGCTGTGTCCTTGAGCACCTCTGCGAACCGATCGACCGCATCATGGGCCGATCTGAGGCCCGACACATCCAGCTCTATCCTGACCCATCGCATCACGTCCAAGGCCCTGAAATCCGCGCTGGGCCGGCCCCGGTCGTCGACTGTGACCAGCATGACTCCCTTGGGCCCGGTTTCGCGTACATGCCTTCCCTGGATGTTGCCGGGAAATACCGAGAGCGGTTCGGCAAGGACCATTTCCTGCTGATGCACGTGTCCCAGGGCCCAGTAATTATATCCCTTGGATTCCAGGTCCCTGACCGTGCAGGGGGCATAGGGCGCATGGCCTTCACGGCCTGTGGCGCAGGTGTGGAGGAGGCCGATGTTGATATGCCCTGGGAGGGGGAGGGGGTAGCCGGGGATCAGGTTTTTTTGCACCGAAGGGGTTTTGTAGCTCTGACCGTGGATGGCCGCGTCGTATTGGGGGAGGGTATGGGTTTGGGCCGATTCCGCAGAAAAGAGGATGGTGTTGTCCGGAAGGCGGAGGGTCCGTGTGATCTTGCTCTGGGCATCATGGTTCCCGGCGACCATCAAGACCGGAATCCCGGCCTCTTTCAGCCGGTTCATCTGAGAGACGAAATACAGACCGGTATTGTAGTCCTGCCAGTCGCCGTCATACAGGTCTCCTGCTATCAGGACGAAGGCGACCTCCTCCGATATGGCGAGGCGGACCATATTTTCAAAGGCCCGACGAGTGGCCTGCCGCAGTTGCTGAACAGGCGCCCCCTCATAGGTCTCCAGACCCATCAAAGGGCTGTCCAGATGGATGTCGGCAGCATGGATGAATCGAAACATGGATGTTGCGCAATGTTCGGTTTGTGCGGCCTTTTCGGTTCCAGACAGGAGCGAAAAAGAGCCGGTTCAGTCCCTTCTGTTGGCTGCCATGCCGGCTGCCATCCAGATGGCGGCCTTGAGGCTGGACGGATCGGCCTTTCCGGTCCCGGCAATGTCGTAGGCCGTGCCGTGGTCCACCGAGGTCCGGATGATGGGAAGGCCCAGGGTTATGTTGACTGCATCCGAGAAATGGAGCAGTTTCAGCGGTATGAGCCCCTGATCGTGGTACATGGCGACCACCGCGTCATAGGCCCCGGATGCCGCCTTGTGAAACAGGGTGTCGGCTGGAAAAGGCCCTTCCGCCTGGATACCCTGTTTCTGGGCCTGGTCTACAGCGGGGGCGATGATACGTGCTTCCTCATCCCCGAACAGGCCCCCTTCGCCCCCGTGCGGGTTGAGGGCCGCAACGGCCAGACGGGGGCTGGGCAGATTGAAATCCCGCTTCAGGGCCTCTTCAGTAATTCGAATCGTCTTGAGCACACTGTCCACAGTCAGGAGGCCCGGCACATCCCGGATTGCGGAGTGGATGGTCACGAGGGTCACACGAAGCCGCTCGCCTGCCAGCATCATCACCACATCCGGCGTATTTGTGAGATGGGCAATCAGCTGTGTGTGCCCTTCAAAGGCGTATCCCGCCTCCTGCATCAGGCTCTTGCTGATGGGACACGTAACTATTGCGGCGATGTCGCCCCGCAGGGCCATTTCCACGGCACGGAAGATAAAGTCCACCATGGCCCGGCCCCCGGCCCCCGTCGGCCAGCCCGGCTGAATCGCGCTGTCCCTCAATTCGGAAACGGCTATCAGGTCGATGGTCCCGGGATTTCCTTGGGCTTCACCCGGTTTTCGGATCACATTGAGGGTCAGTCCGCGGCCTATCCTGTTGCAATAGTCCAACAGGGCTGTTGAGAGAATCCCTGCATCCCCCAGGACCAGGGGCCGGCAGTACTTATAGATTGCCGGGTCAGCAAGACCTGCCACAATGATCTCCGGGCCGATTCCTGCTGGATCGCCCATGGTAACGCCTATGACCGGCCGGTCGTCCAATGCTCCGCCTGAATGTGGAAAGAGGTTTTTGTTCTGTTCGATGCAACCGTTTCAAGGGGACCCCAAAGAGGCGTCTGTCGGGGTTTCTCACGCCATGCCAAGTTCTTCCGGCGAGACCTCCTTCAGGATGGAGACCTCGTGACTTTCCACGATCTCGGCCCACCTCTCCATGAACTGCATCATCTCCGGATCAGCCAGCATCCGGTCCATCAATGTCTCCATCCGGGCAAGACTGTCCCAGTCGCTGGCGAATGTCAGGGTCTGCACGCCATCGCCGCCGCTGATATAGACGTACATCCTGAAAGGAGGGTATCCATTTTTTTCAGCCAATTCCTTGAAGGTTTTAAGCAGCTGGCCGGCCTCTCTCCACTTGCCGGCGGCAAATGTCACCTTTTCGAGAACTTTAACCTTCATGGGTTCCTCCGGTGCGCTAAGGGGTTGTCAGATCCTTTCCGTGCCGTGCCACAGCCTGGCGGCGGCCGTGTGCGCAGGGTCAGTGCGAAACCTAACAGTTTTGCAGCCCAGGCTCAAGGGAAAAACAACCATTTTCCCAGGCGCTTTCAGGACGCCAAAATCCCATCCACCATCTGCTTGATCTTCGCGAAATGCGTCCCCTGCCAATAGATCCGGTCACATCCACTGCAATATGCATAATCGGCGTAAAAGGCCCTCGCCTTTGGGGGGATCCTGTCGTAGACGCTTTCTTTTGTCGCCTTGACAAGGGGAGTATTGCACACAAGGCACCTTGAAAAAGGTGCGATGGCCTCTCTCAATGAAAGAAGGTCGATGATCCGCCGGATCTGCTGGGCCGTTGTGCCGGGCCGTATGAATATGCCGCGCGCTGCGTCCCGGTGCTTGAGGAGGTTTCGACTCTTGGTCAAGATGGTCCGTCTCTCCTGGTTGGATATGCGGATGATCTCACGGGGAGAAAGCCCCGGATCGCAGTAGACGTCCATGCCCAGGGCCCGCATATATTTCACGATATCCCCGATGTTGACATCTGCGATAAAGCGGCTTTCTCTCAAGGGCAGATCCCGCAAATGGGTCACATCGCGGATATCGAAGGACTCAAACACCGGATAGACGCTGACCCGGTCCCCATGCTCAAGAATATATCCGAAATCCACCGATTTCGCGTTCACCAGGATGAGGTCCACCTCGGTATGGGGTACGCCCAGGGCCTCGATCATGTCCTTTACAGACTCCCTCCCCTTGAACGCGATTTCAAAATCCCGCTTGCGCCGTTCTTCGGGTAGAAAATCATTCAGTTCTTCATAGAATCGAAATGTTGCTGTCGGCATATGCCTTGCTCACTGCCCAAGGCGGGCTGACGGCCGCAGCCAAACAGCGTTCTGCCCGCCCGTGGGGGTCTCTGCCCAAGGGCTGCAATAAGATGCGTCCGTATCGTTCGGCGACCGCCCCCGGGCCCGGGATGCCGTTTACTGAAAGGCAGCAAGGAATCCCTATCGACCCGCCTGACTCGCCTCACTCGCATGGCGGGCAGGTGAAAGGGTGTCCTT
>ENA-OSEO01004811-OSEO01004811.1-sediment-metagenome-genome-assembly--contig:-NODE-4811-length-13709-cov-2.972271_pt1 | contig 13709 bp, 11 predicted proteins | sample MGYA00237883_ERZ534232 | MGnify/ENA metagenome assembly ERZ534232 | reverse complement strand
CCCCACCTTGGGGCAAGTCGGATGGCCCCCCACGCGAACGCCACGGAATCCCCTCGAAACCGACCCAGCGGTTGTCTTCTGACGACTGAACCTGTCAACCTCCCAGCGTTTACAACTTGACCTATTCCCAAAGGGTATTTACCATAGAGACCTTTATTTGGAAAGGTCCTTTGTCGTTTGAGGGAGAATGAAAACCGCCAGGGGGTCACCTGGCATGGCGAGGCGTATGGTGGAACCCTTTGATGTCCTCATCAGGAACGGCACCCTCCTGACCATGGATGCGACGAATTCGGTCATTGAAGACGGCCAGGTGGGCGTACGGGGGGATACGATCGTACGGGCGGGGCCTCGCGCCGGCGAGAGGGTCGAGGCCGAAACCGTGATCGACGCCGGGGGGGGGCTCATCCTTCCCGGCCTGATCAATGGTCACACCCATGCGGCCATGAGCCTTTTCAGGGGCCTTGCCGACGACCTGCCGCTCATGGAATGGTTGAACCACTACATTTTTCCTGCAGAGAAGCGGATGGATGCCGCGTTTGTCTACAGGGGAACCCTCCTGGCCTGCGCGGAAATGATCCTGTCCGGCGCCACCACCTTCTGCGACATGTATCTCTTTGAGGACCAAACAGCAGAGGCGGCCTCGAAAGCCGGCATGAGATGCGTGGCGGGCGAGGTCCTCTATGATTTCCCTTCGCCCAATTACGGAGACCTGGAAAACGGGTTCGCCTATACAGAATCCCTCATTCGAAAATGGAAGGGACATCCCCTCATTTCCATCGCTGTGGAGCCCCATTCCCTCTTCACCTGCAGCCCCGATCTCCTGGTGAGGGCGAACGAGATGTCATTGGCCTATCATCGGCCGCTCATCATTCATGTGGCTGAAAGCCTGTCCGAGACCTCGCAGATTCAGGAGCGCTACGGCAAGACGCCGGTCGGCCACCTCGAATCACTGGGACTCCTGGGACCCCATCTGATTGCGGATCATGCTGTGCATCTGAACACACGGGACATGGACCAAATCGCTGACCACGGCGTCAGGGTGATTCACAATCCCGAGAGCAATATGAAGCTTGCCTCAGGCATCGCCCCTGTGCCCGACCTCCTGGCCCGCGGCGTCACCGTGGGGCTTGGTACGGACGGCTGCGCCTCCAACAACAATCTGGACCTCTTTACCGAAATGGACATGGCGGCCAAGCTCCATAAGGCGCGGGCCATGGATCCGACCGTTATGGACGCGGTCACCGTGTTGCGGATGGCCACCATCGAAGGCGCTCGGGCCCTTGGGCTTCAGGATGCCATCGGTTCCATCGAGACAGGCAAAAAGGCGGATATCATCATTGTCGACACAAACAGGCCTCACCTGACGCCCATGTACAATCCCTTTTCCCATCTGGTATATGCCGCCCGCGGAGACGATGTCAGCCACACCGTCATCAACGGTCGCCTGGTCATGGCCAATCGGAAACTCCTCACCCTGGACCTTGAAGATGTGATGCAACAGGCCAGAGAAAAAGCAATGGCGGTCAGGAAGTGGGTCGCGGATGGATGAGCGAATGAACATCTGTGCCTTAAGAGGGGAGCAGGAACGATTCACGTTCACATACGGGGTTGAATGATGCTTGCAGAGAGAGGTAAATTTGTCTCATTGGGGAACCGCTTAAAAGGGGTCCCAGAGGTAGAGACCCTTGGCGTTCGACCCAATTTTCTGGATTATACGCAAACAGAAAGGGACCTTCTTCTCAATGCCGACATGGTTCTTTTCCCGACGCTCAACTACGCCCAGTTTCTAACGACCTCCGGAAAGAAGATTTTTCCCAGCCTGGAGACCTATCTCTATGCCGACGAAAAGATCAAGCAGACCACCCTCTTTTATATGCTGGGGATCCCTCACCCTCGCACCCGGGTCTATTATCATCTCCATCATCACGACATCCTCAATGACTTTGACTTCCCGTTTGTTGCGAAAATCCCGAGATGTTCGGCCCGCGGAAGGGGGGTCTTCAAAATCGACAACAAGGAGGCCCTGAATGCTTATCTCGAGGTTCACCCGATCGCCTATGTGCAGGAGTATCTTCCCCACAACCGGGACCTGCGGGTCGTGCTCATCAATTATGAACCTGTCCTGGCCTACTGGCGCATCCCCTGCCCGGGGAACTTCAGGAGCAATCTGGCCCAGGGTGGGACGATCAGCTTTGACGAGATTCCCCCGGAGGCGTGAAGGCGGCACAGGAAGCTGCCTGTAAATGCAGGCTAAATGATGTGGGGATCGATCTCATCCAGTCTCAAGGTCTGTGGCATGTCATAGAGGCCAACATGAAGTATGGACGCAACGGGTTGAGAATGAAAGGGCTTGATCTCAAGGAGATCATTCGGAAAAAGCTTTTGTCGGGGGAATTGGGATGAAGGGCTGAGACGTGTGAGCTGCTACGCTGCTAAACTGTCGAGTTGCTTAGCCATCAACCACGAGCCACCGGCTAATGAACCACTATCCAGAAACCAGTATCGAGTATCCAGCATGAAACGTATCCTCCTCATTTTTCTGCTCCTCCTCATTCTTGTCCCCTGCGCCTTCTTAGGCTATTTTTATTACGAGGTGAGTCAGGAAGCGGATGAACGGATCGAGCGGGGGGCCATTGATCGCGTCACTGCCTCTGAAAGTCCGGTCTATTACGCGGATGGCGTCACCCCCATCGGCGTCTTCTTTGAAATGACCCACAGCAAACACGTCCCTTACTCCGAGATCCCCAAGGTTTTTGTCAAAGCACTGCTTGCTGCGGAAGACAGCGATTTTTTCGATCACATGGGATTTGACATTAAGTCCGTTGTCAGGGCTTTTATCTCCAACATGAGGGCAGGTCGGGTGGTGCAGGGCGGCAGTACAATCACCCAGCAGACTGCCAAGAACATATTCAAACGGGAAAAACGGTCCTACATTTCGAAGCTCAAAGAGGTGATGCAGGCCTTTTTTTTGGAGAGGCGATATAGCAAGGAAGAGATTCTTGAGATGTATACGAATCAGTTCTTTGTTACCGGATACGGAAAAGGTCTCTGGATAGCGTCCCAGTATTTTTTTGGAAAGGACCCCCGGGACCTCGACCTGGTGGAGGCGGCCTTTATTGTAGGGTCGCTGAAAGGACCGAATCGCTATAACCCGTTCATCAAGAAAGGCCAGGTCGAAAAGGACGAAGCCAGAAAACTGGCCAAGACCCGTAAAGATTACGTATTGGCAAACATGTTCAAACTCGGCTTTATCGGCAACGAGGAATACACCGAGACGCTGAAGCAAGAGATCCCATTCAAGGAGGGAAAGGTCACGTATCGGCTGAATGTGATTATGGACTATGTCCGAAATCAGCTCGAATCCGAATATTTCAGGGCTATCCTGGAGGAGCAGGGGGTTGACAACATTGCTACGTCCGGTATCAGCATTTACACGTCGGTTGACAAGGATATTCAAAATGCCGCCCTCATGAGCCTTCGCAGGCGTCTCCCGTTGATAGATGTGGAGCTGAACGGATACAGACCCTGCCGGGAAGGGGAGCCGTGCCAGGCACGGATTGAAGATAAGGGAAAAGAAACAGAAGAAGGACTCCCCTTTCTGGCGCAGATCACCTCTGTCAAGGCAGGCAAGGACAACAGTCATCTCGTGGTGGCATGGGACAATGGCGGCGGCATCATCGACTTTGACGGGTTCGAGGCCATCGGATCGGCCTGGTTCAAGGCGAAGCAGGGGATTTGGGCGAAATTCGACCGGGAACACGGCCCTGCCTTCCTGAAGAGCCTGCGCGTCGGCGACCGGGTGCCGGTTCAGCTCGTGCGAGATCCCAATGCTGCAAGCAAGGAAGAAGGCCCTGCGCCTAAATTGGTGCTCACAGCCATTCCAGAGATCGAAGGCGGGATCGTGGCGCTGCAACGGGGGATGGTCCGGGCGATGGTGGGCGGGTTCTTTGACCGCTACTACAACCGGGCAGTGCATGCCAGGCGTCAATTGGGCTCCATCTTCAAACCGATCGTCTATGCAGCGGCCCTTAAGCTGAAATGGAATGTTCTCGACCCGCTCAAAAACAGCTCAGATGTCTATCAATTCCAGGAAACGTCCTATATGCCCCGGCCGGATCACAAACCTGACAGCAACACGGTGTCCATGGCATGGGCCGGCGCAAAATCGGAAAATATGGCAACTGTCTGGCTTCTCTACCACCTTACCGATCATCTGAACCTGAGCGAGTTCCGCCAGGTGGTCAATCTCGTCGGGCTCGGAAGAAAAGAGGGAGAGACTTACCAGACCTACAAAGCCCGTATCAGGGACCAGTATGGCGTGCTCGTCTACAAGGATACCCTGATGGACGCAGCCTTTGAAGAGGCCAAGCGTCAAGTGAAGACCGATATTATCTTTGGAGGCCATGAGGCTGCCCTGACGAACGTGAACCGTCTCCATTTTGATCTGGAGAAAGTCGATCCCGATATGGAGGTCCCCGAGACCCGAGAAAACCTGCGATACGATTTTCAGAGACTTCGGCGCATTGACGTTCGAATGCGCACGCAGCTCAAAGAGGCTGTTCAGAGACTCCAGGGGCAGGCCCAGGGCGGCGGCGCCGGGACCAACCGCCCTCTGTCGGAGGCGCTCAACGGTTTTTACAGAATCAGCGAACCGGAAGCAGGGACCCGTATTGTCTACACCGACCACCCTGAAGACCTGATCCCGGCTAACCTGACGCCGGTCACGCCGGCGTGGCTCCTCGAGATGGAGCCCGACATCAACATAGAGAGGGATGTGTGGATCGACGGTCTCATTCCCGCCGCTGTACTTGAGGCCCTTCAAAAATACATGGAGACCCATTACAGGAAGAGCCTCACAGATGACCGGTACAGCCTGGAGGTCCTCTCTAAGATCAGGGACTTCAGGACCCTTGTCAATCTCTTATACGTGGTATATCTTTCAAAAAAGATCGGCATTTCGACGCCTCTCGACCCAGTTCTCTCATTTCCCCTGGGGCCGAATTCCATCAGCGTTATGGAGGCTGCCCTGGCCTATGAGACGCTCGTGACCGGAAATGCCTACCCCCTGTCTCCTGAGGGCGGCGTTGCCATGGTGCCGATTATCACGAAGATCGTTGACAGGGAGGGAGAGATCATCTATTCTTTTTCCCCCAAGCCTGAACGGGTCTTATCTGAAAGGGTTTGCGCCCTGACTACCGAGATCCTGAGAAAGGTGATGGAGGTTGGGACCGGACGAAAGGCCGGGGACGCTGTCCGCATTTTCGACATTCCACTCCCGACCTTCGGTAAAACAGGGACTTCAAACGAGTTCACCAATTCCAGCTTTGTCGGCCTCATCCCCGGCTACAATCAGGAGACGACTCTGTTTGACATGGATCAGGGGTATTCGATTGCCGCCTACGTTGGATATGACGACAATCGTCCCATGAAGGGGAAACACATAGAAATATACGGCGCATCCGGGGCCCTTCCCCTCTGGGTTGACACGGCCAACGCCGTCATCACCTCCTCTGAATTTCTAAAGGGGATAGAGGTGGCTGATCTGGTTTTCAGCGGTCCAGTGATGCGACCTTCGGAAGGACAGGGCAATATCCGCAGCGTACGGGTTTCTGCCGTCACCGGGCTTCCATTGAGCCCGTCCAGAGAGGGGGCAGGCCCTCTCTCAGGGGTTTCGGTTCTAACGGAGGGAGAGGCTCACCAGGGAACATGGAAGCTTAAAAGGGAGTTTGATCCGTTTTAAAGTCACAGAACGTTCATCACTGACTGTTTTAAGACTGAATTTATGAACTATTTTCATGGCAAAGGAATTGTATGACAGCGCGGAGCATATCTCTGTTGATTGTTTTTTTGGCATGGGTTTCAGGGTGCGCCTCCCCCCTAAAAGACCGGGTGCAGGTTGCGCCACAGACTGTGGAACATTCCGCCCTTCTGATAGACGAAGCCCTGATCGATGAAAAGATTCGTTTTTTGGAGGGCATTCTGAAAAACGAGGCGTTGTCAAGAGAGGATCGGGAGACCGCCATAGAGGTGCTCACTGCCTATAAACAGCTCAGGGAATCGGCATCCTCCCATCTTGTGGAAAATGACTATCAGAGGCTTATCTTGTCACTGTTCAAGGCTGTGAGCTTGATGGACGATGCATATTATGGCGAGAAGGAGATCGGCCGCGATGGCGGCGGCAGTTTCGCTCGTTTCGCAGGGGATCGCCGTGCCATTATTGATCAGTATGTGAAAGGGAACTATAAAGGGGTCATCCAGGGGACGCGTGAACTGGAAAGCGTATTCGGTGCAAATGCCGTTACGCCTGAGATAGGCATTATTTTCGCCCTGTCGCTGGCAAGAGAAGGGGATTTGAAGCAGGCCATTCAGGTCGGGGAGGGGATTTCCCGTGAGCTGGACCGCCTTCCGGATGGCGTTGAGCTGCGTTCCAGGTACGCCCAGTGGCAACTGGCATTAGGAAGGCGTGAGAAGGCGCTTCAGGTCTATGAGGGACTGACGCACAAGGAGGATCAGCGGGCTGCCCTGATCGAGGAAATCGGCCAGCAGGTCCGTGCGGTCGATAAGGAAAGCGAGGCGGACGTGACTGCTGCTGCTGAACCCGAAGCGGGCCCGGTCTCGGATGACCTTCCACCAGAGGGGGGATACACCCTGGACCAGCTCCTCCAGAAGGTGCATTCCCTGGTCCAGGAAAATGCTTACGGCAAGGCAAAACTTCTTATCCTGAGAGAGCGAATACGAATTGGGGAAGGCCCTGAGATGGAGCTGCTGGACAGGGAAATGGAAAAGATCGATCAACGCGAGGCAGAATTCCAGGCTCAGAAGGAGATGCAAGATGATCCTCTGAAGGAGACGCAGGAAGCGGCCAGGGAGATGATCGAAAAAGAGGACTATGAAGCGGCAATAAATGCATTCAGCAAGGTGGAAGCGTCCCACGAACTCGATGCCGAATCACGTGAATTAAAAGAACGTGCGGTGGAAAGTCTGATCAATAAGGAAAGAAACCGGGCAGCGGAACTCTTCCTGGCAGCGAGGAAGACCAGTGACCCTTCCAAAAAGAAAGCGCTTCTTGAATCAACCTACGACATACTGAATCGCCTAATCAGAGAATATCCATCATCACCGCTCAATCAAAAGCTCCAATCGCATATTGACGTTGTCCAGCGTGAGCTGGATAGACTAAAATAGAGCGGCCTACGTACGACAGACCATCTCCACTTGTCCTTCTGGCATGCCCCTATATGGAAATCGGTGAAACCGCTTTTTATTCTTGATATCCCCCATGGTTAGGAGTAAAAGCCTCTAAATTGAGGCCCTTAGTATCTTATTGCCATGGCTTCTGTCATGAAAGACAAGAAAATTCCCGCAGAATGTAAGAGTGACAGTAGTAAGAGCTGAAAGCTCAAAGCTGAAAGCTCAAAGAAAGATTGAACCGGCAGTTGCCTTTCAGCTTTCAGCTTCGAGCTTCGAGCTAAAGGACGACATTGGGTTGCGGGTACGTCCCGCCTTGGCAAGAAATTGAAGAACGCAGAGAAAACCGATATTTGGGAGCATTGCAGGGCTTCAAGTCGCTTCATTGGGAAAAGCTATGCAGTGATGATTGACATTATGCTGCATTTCTGGAAAAATCAATGTAGATTTCTCATGGCTTGTTTTTGATGACATCATCTGCAAAAGCCGACACCCAAAAGCCGCCTGGTTCAAACTGACAGGAAAAATATCCCGACACAATAACCATCGGGAGTGATCCGTACGGGCTTTTCGATGCATTTGGGCAAATAATGGCGAGGTACAACACATTCTTGAAATCATAAACAGCCCGATTTGCAGATAAACTTGCAAGAGAAAAAATGCGAACCTTGCCTGCCGCAGAAAATGGAGTAAATCATTTGTAACTTATCTGTAGGAAAGGACTTTTAAAATGACGACCTTTACAGACCATCGACCCCCAATCCAACGACTCTACAGCCGGCGAGAATTTCTGACGATATCCGCCCTTGCGTCAGCAGGCCTGTTGGCAGGATGCGCTGTGAACCCTGTAACCGGGGAGAAACAGATGATGCTTGTCTCAGAGGAATGGGAAATACAGGTTGATCGGCAAAATTCACCTCACCAATTTTCCACCGATTATGGAACGCTCCAGGATGAGGGATTGAATCGATATATCGCGCAGGTCGGCGCCTCGATGACCCCCCATACCCATCGCCCCAACATGCCCTATTCCTTTCAAGGCGTCAATGCCACCTACATCAACGCCTATGCCTTTCCGGGCGGCAGCATTGCCGCCACACGGGGCATCCTCCTTTCGCTTGAGAGTGAGGCGGCCCTCTCTGCCCTTCTGGGTCACGAGCTGGGGCATGTCAATTCCAGGCATACAGCCGAGCAGATGTCAAAGGGGATGCTCATTCAGGCCGTCGCTGGAGGAATTAGCGTTTATGCGGGAACCCAAGGAGAAGTCTATGGGCAACTGGCTTCTCAGCTCGGCATCCTGGGCGCGGGAGCGCTTCTGGCGTCCTACAGCCGTGACAATGAACGTGAGGCCGATTATTTAGGCATGTCATATATGGTCAAGAGCGGGTATGGAACAGAAGGTTTTCTGGAGCTTATGACCATGCTGAACGGCCTCCATCAAGGAAATTCCAATGCGGTTTCCCTTCTTTTTGCCACGCACCCCATGAGCCAGGAGCGCTATGAAACCGCCGTCTTACTTGGAAACTCAGAATTCAGTTATGCAAAAGGGAAGTCACTCAATCGCGAACGATATATGGATAATACCGCCGGTCTTCGAAAGCTGAAACCGGCCATTCAGCATTTCCAGCAGGCCGAGGAATTCATGGCTAAAAACTCATATGACAAAGCGGAAACATCTTTTCAGAAAGGATTGAAAATTGCGCCGTCGGATTATGCCGGACTGGTTATGATGGCCAAATGTCAATACGCACAAAAAAAATATGACCAGGCATTACGCTTTTCCGAAGAAGCCAAGCGGGTGTATCCTAATGAGGCACAAGCAAACTATCTTAGCGGGCTTACCAAGATCAATCTTAAGAAGTTCGATGAGGCGGCTGGAGATTTTACAGCCTATGAAAGCAAGCTGCCGGGGAATCCGAACACTATTTTTTATAGAGGTTATGCCTTTGAAGGAATGGGAAACAAGCAGAAATCAGCTGACGATTACTATCAGTTTCTCCAACAGGTAACAGAAGGGGATCAGGCCAACTATGCCTACCGGCGCTTAGTGCAGTGGGGAGTTATAAAGTAGTCAGGGCGCTGATGAGAAGATGGACGATCAATCTGACTTAAATTTATTTCCTATCTTTGCCATTGGCATCAGGATATGTCCAAGTGCCTTTTTGAGTAGGCGAGCCATGTTTGAATTCACCTACATACGTTGAGCCATTCGCATACATATATATCCCTTTTCCATGAAACTGACAGTTGTTCCATTCGCCTTCATATTTCCCCCCATCAGTAAAAGTCCAAGTACCTTGTCCATGTGGATCATTATCTTTCCACTCACCGACATACGTTGAACCTTCAGGGCGGGTTAAAGTCCCTTTTCCGTGTTTCATACCATTTTTCCACTCGCCCACATAGGTCGATCCATCAGAAAAGGTAAACGTTCCGTGTCCATCCCTGCAATTGCCTGTCATACAAATTCCGTCCCCAAAACTGTTGACAGGCAGGAAAAAAATCAGGGGTAGAGAGAACAATAAAATTCCTATTTGAGACATTCGTTTCATTTTTCATCTTCCTTTTTCGATATCCTTGACGGTCGTTGAATAGAATACCCTGCAACATTATACAACAAATCTGATTTTCCTTTTTATTCGTTTCATCCGATAATTTTCAAGTTCTTTTTTCAACCGGCAACCCATCCTTAGATTCCCCTTCATAGTCTGTATCATCACGGCTGGTTAAAATTCCTTGTCCATGTGGTTTGCCATCTTTCCATTCCCCTACATATTTTTCACCATCGGGAAGTGTGGAGATCCCTTGTCCGTCAAACTCACCGTCCTTGAATTCTCCCACATATTTTAAACCATCCGGAAATCTCAACGTCCCCTGTCCATGTGGGGTAAAATCTTTGCATTCACCTACATAAGTCGAACCATTGGGATAAGTCCGAATGCCTTGGCCATATGATTTGCCATCATTCCATTCACCTGCGTATACTGAACCATCTGAAAAAGTATAGGTTCCTTGTCCATGTGGTTTACCATCTTTCCATTGTCCCACATAGGTTGAACCATCTGAAAAAGAGTAGGTTCCTTGTCCATGCTTATAACCGTCTTTCCATTCCCCTTTATATTTCTTATCATTTGGATATAGGAATATCCCTAATCCATCGAATTTACTTTTCTTGAATTCACCCACATATTTCCCTCCGTCAGGAAAGACGTAAGTCCCTTGTCCATGGGGCTCATCGTCTTTCCATTCACCCATGTATTTCTCACCATTGGGATATGTGAGTGTTCCTTGTCCATTTTTAAAACTTCTCAATCTTTTCCATGACCAATTCAAATCACCTACATAGGTTGAACCATCAGGATAAGACCTTTTCATCTGTTATAACTCTCTTATCCATAAGATTTGTCTAATGTTGACGGCGACACAAGGCAGCACACCTATCGCAGGTTGAAATAGACACAGGGGAAGAAAAAATCGGTTCCCAAAAATGCGGGCCGATTTGTTTTGCATTACAAGGAGTCGCACTAACTGAAAGCGTACCATGAGCGTACCAAAACGGAGGATTTTCATTTTCCCGGTAATAGAAAAAGCTGAAAAGATACATTTTAACTTATTGATTTCATTTGGTGCCTGGGACGAGAATCGAACTCGTACGGTACTAAGTACCGAGGGATTTTAAGACCAAATAGAAATCACATCCATTAGCGGGTTAAGTTATCGTAATTATGACACTTAACCCGTTTTTTTATGCTCAAAAACTGTAACCGAAAGTTTGTTTTTGTTAGGTTTTGAGTTTTTTATTTGATCCTGTGAGTGACAAAAACCGTTACAATTTAGCAGTACAATGGCTTAAAGTCAAGATGTGCTTTACAGGCACAAAATATCTAATGAAAATAGTAACTTAGCCCTTGACAATCGCTGTAGATGTTTTAAAATGTTTTTGAACATAACCAGAGCACACAGGCGGCGAAACAAATAGCCTGAATTTTTGGTCACACAATCGCCAAGCTCGGGTCGGGGGGTTTATCCTCTCTGCCTGGACTTGGCGATTTTTTTTTGAGCAAACGGAGGTAAACAATGGGACGGCGGATCACACCCTTAAAACTGACGCTCATTGAGCGGGGCATCACCCAGCGGCGACTTGCTGAGGAAACAGGGATGAACCCCGGCATCATCTCTTGGATTGCGAACGGCCGGTTGAATCCAGATGATTCACAAAAAGCCAGGATCGCGACGGCGCTGCAAACAGATGAGCAAGAGCTTTTCAGTAAGTAGGCACCAATGGAAAGGCCCATGATGCAAGGAACATCACGGGCCGAGGGGGAAGATAACTCGATATGTATCCCCCTTTTTAACCACCACACACGATTTGTCAAGGGGGAGAACCATGGAAAAAGATTTTGAACAAGCTGTTTTCGTTGAGATTCTTCAGAGTGTGGGCGTCCTATCATGGTTGGCAAAAACCACCGGGCTTGACGAACACGAAGTTACTCTTCGAGCGGATTCTGATTTTGATGGGCTGCTGGCAACGCTTCAGGGAGCCCAGCCATGAAAATGACAGTAGCGAGCCAGACCCTTGTTCAGGGCGCCCCTGCATGGTTTGCGGATGAATTGAAAGCCCGCTACACTATCAAAAACCCGGCGTACATTGATAATGTGCGCATGGGGAGATGGAACGGCGGAACCCCTGAGTTCATTCGATGTTTCCAAAAAACGAAAACCGGGTTGATAGTTCCGAGGGGAGAAACCCGGAAAATCATTTCACAAGCCCGCACTCACAACATCGAACATTCCATTATCGACAAAAGACGGACCCTTCCACAAGTCCCCTTCTCATTCAAGGGCCGACTACGGCCCTTCCAGGAAAAGGCAGTTGCAGACATCCTAAAACGCGACCAAGACACACTGGAAAGTCCTACTGGTTCAGGCAAGACCACGATGAGCCTTTACTGTATTGCAGAGCGGGGGCAACCGGCCCTGATTGTGGTTCATACTTCTGAATTGCGGGATCAGTGGGTGGACCGAATCGAAACGTTCCTGGGGATCCCAAAAAATCAGATCGGCATCATCGGCGGCGGGGATATGCGGATTGGCGACCGGGTTACAGTTGCGACCGTTCAGACCCTTTACAAATGCGCCCGGGACGTGGCCCCCCATATCGGGCACCTGATCATTGATGAATGTCATAGGTGCCCTTCAAGGACGTTCTTGGAGGCCGTGGCCGCGTTCGATTGTCGGTTCATGTTGGGGTTGAGTGCAACACCCTTCAGGCGGGACGGACTGACACGGCTTATTTATTGGTACCTGGGGGATGTAGTTCATGAAGTCAAAAAAGAGGATCTTGTCGAGACCGGCGACATTCTTCGAGCTGAAGTCGTATGGCGGGAAACCAACTTTCAAACTTCTCGGGATCCTTCAACCGAATACGCGACCGTTCTTTCAGAACTCACTCGGGACTTGGCGCGAAACCGGCTGATAGTGGCTGACGTGGCCCAGGCTGCGGGAAACGGAGGCGGGACGTGTTTGGTATTAACCGACAGGAAACAGCACGCCACGGCACTGTCAGCGCTTCTCATGGGGGACGGCATCGAGAATACGGTTTTAACCGGGGACATCTCAAACGGGAACCGGCAAGCGATTGTTGACCGGCTGAATCGAGGCGAGATCCGGGTTTTGATTTCCACTACACAACTATTGTCAGAAGGATTTGACGCCAAATGCCTTACCACGTTGGTTCTTTGCACTCCTATCAAATGGCACGGGAGGCTGACTCAATGTGTCGGTAGGATTTTGAGACCGGCACCGGGGAAAGATGCAGCGAAAATCTTTGATTACAATGACGTGAACGTTGGCGTTTTGGCGGCAAGCGCGAGATCGCGACAGAGGGTTTACAATGGCGAATGACAGCGGCTGGGAATTCAGCACCCCTAAAACGCTCACACCGGCGGACACGAACTGCATCCAGTTTATCGCCCAGGACCCGCCCAAACTCGAATACGTGTTCAAAGACGTTCTTCCCAAAAATATCGTTGGTGGAATTGTCGGCCCGGGCGGGGTCTCAAAAAGTTTTTTCCTGCTGACTATCGGGATCGGCGCAGCGACAGGCCGGAAGGTCCTGGGCAGTTTTGAGCCGGAACGCCCAATGAAAGTTTTGTGCCTGTTCGCTGAGGATTCGAAGGATGAGGTTCACCGGAGGACGTATTTTACAACCAGGTACGTCTTTCCAGAACTGACGAAGGAAACTAAGCATCTTCTGATGGATAATTACCACACCGCATCCGTCATGGGCCGGATCGGGCCACTAATGGCGCTTGAGGAAAACAATCCAGTCAAGAGCATTTGGTATGAATGGCTTTGGCAGACCGTGGAATCGCACAGAGGGCTTGAACTGCTTTTCATTGATCCGAAATCAAGGTTTTACGGTCTGATCGAAAATGCAAATGAGCACAATGTTGCATGGATCGCGGCCCTTGAAGAACTCGCCCAGGAATTCGGCCTTACAGTCATATTTAGTCACCACA
>ENA-OSEO01004810-OSEO01004810.1-sediment-metagenome-genome-assembly--contig:-NODE-4810-length-13716-cov-2.596085_pt1 | contig 13716 bp, 22 predicted proteins | sample MGYA00237883_ERZ534232 | MGnify/ENA metagenome assembly ERZ534232 | reverse complement strand
ATGCATCTTCTTCAGGCCAAGTGCCGCGAGTATTCTCTTCTGTCTCTCAGGCTGGCCTATGCTGCTTTTGATCTGGGTTATCCTGACCTTTGTCATATTATTAATTTTTCTAACCGTTAAACACTTTTGCCAGCGTCACTCCCCTCTGGTCAGCCACAGTGTTGGCATCGCGCAGTTCCATGAGGGCTGCTATGGTGGCCTTGACGAGGTTATGGGGGTTTGATGATCCTTTCGATTTTGCCAGCACGTTCTTCACGCCAACGCTCTCGAGCACTGCACGCATGGCACCACCGGCCTTCACACCTGTTCCTTCCGTGGCAGGTTTGATAAATACATATGCACCCCCAAACTTACCGTACTGCTCATGAGGGATTGTTCCCTTGTGCACCGGTACCTTTATCAGGTTTTTCTTGGCATCCTCAATGCCTTTGGCGATGGCAGTGGTTACTTCGCTTGCCTTACCGAGGCCGTGGCCCACAATACCTTTCTCATCACCCACCACTACGATGGCCGAGAAGCTGAATGTGCGGCCTCCCTTGGTTACCTTGGTTACTCTCTGGATGCTTACCAGCCTGTCGGTAAGTTCAAGATCGCTGTTCTTAATTCTTTTTGTTCCGTATGCCATTGGTTAAAATTTTAATCCGCCTTCGCGTGCTCCGTCAGCCAATGATTTCACTCTGCCGTGATACTGATAACCGTTCCTGTCATAGATGACGGTATCAATACCCTTCTCCCTGCAAACCTCAGCAAAGCGCTTGCCCACGAGTGATGCCACCTCGCTTTTCTTCTTTCCTTTCACAGAAGCTACCTCCTTCTCCCTCGAAGATGCAGAAGCCAGTGTCACACCTTTGACATCGTCAATAGCCTGCACATATATCTGCTTGTTGCTGCGGTAAACACATATCCTCGGTCTGTCGGCAGTTCCTTTTATCTGCTTGCGGATCCTCAGTTTGATCTTTTCTCTTTTTTCTGTCTTTGATAAAGCCATGACCTTAATAGTTAATCATGTTAAACACCTGCCGACTTACCGGCTTTTCTCCTGATCTGTTCACCGACGAATTTAATACCTTTCCCCTTATAAGGTTCAGGCGGACGCAGTGATCTTATTTTTGCCGCAACATGTCCAATGAGCTGTTTGTCGATGCTTGAGAGGGTTATGATCGGATTGCTTCTCTTTTCCGTCTTTGTCTCAACCTTGATCTCCTTGGGCAGTTCCATGATGATATCATGTGAATAACCGAGGCTCATTTCAAGGCGCTGGCCGGTGGCTTCCGCACGATAACCAACACCTACAAGTTCCAGGTCTTTCCTGTAGCCTGTGGATACTCCTACCAACATATTGGCAATGAGGGCCCTGTAAAGGCCGTGCAGTGACTTGAGACGCTTCTCGTCATTCGGTCTTGAAAGCACTATCGTATTGTTTTCCGTCTCTACCTTGATATCACCGTCAATCTTCTGTGACAGGCTGCCGAGCGGACCCTTTACGGTGACCACGTTGGCATCGTCAACAGTAACGGTGACTCCGGACGGTATTTCAACGGGTAATTTTCCTATTCGTGACATCTCAATTCTCCTCCTGTTTAGTAAACATAACAAATTACTTCACCCCCGACATTCTCCTTTAATGCTTCCTTTTCGGTCATCAGACCTCTGGAAGTTGAGAGAATGGCAATACCCAATCCGTTGAGCACTCTCGGAAGTTCATCAGCACTTGCATACCTCCTCAGGCCCGGACGGCTGATCCTCTCTATCGACTTGATAGCGGGGAGCTTGGTCTTGGGATGATACTTCAGGGCTATCTTAATCTTTCCCTGCAGGTTGTCGTCAATAAACTTATAGCTGAGGATATAACCCTTGTCATAGAGTATCCTCGTGATATCCTTCGTCAGACCGGAAGCAGGTGTCTCTACAACTTTATGTCCGGCTTTTATGGCATTCCTTACCCTGGTAAGAAAATCTGCTATGGGATCTGTCATCATAATGCAATCGAATTTTTTTTGTTCTCTGTCGGGTTGTTACCAGCTTGCTTTTCTTACGCCCGGGATAAGGCCCTTGGAGGCCATCTCCCTGAAAGTGATTCTGCTGATGCCAAACTGTCTCATGTAGCCTCTTGGCCTTCCGGTGATCATGCACCTGTTGCGTTGTCTGATGGGATTTGAGTTACGCGGCAGGGAGCTGAGGGCTACATAGTTGCCATCTGCCTTGAGCGCTGCCCTTTTGGCTGCATATCTCTTTGCCATTTTTACGCGTTTGACCTCGCGGGCTTTCATTGATTCCTTAGCCATATTCCGATCTGTTTACTTGTTTTTAAAGGGTAATCCAAATTCTTTAAGCAGGGCATAAGCCTCTTCATCACTCGTGGCAGAGGTTACAAAGGTTATCTGTAACCCCATGATTTTCGCGATCTTGTCTATGTCAATCTCGGGGAAGATGATCTGCTCGGTGATACCGAGGGTATAGTTGCCGCGGCCGTCGAGCTTTGCGCTGATACCCTTGAAGTCACGTATGCGTGGCAGGGCTACTGCAATGAGCCTCTCAAGAAACTCGTACATACGGTCCTTGCGGAGCGTCACCATAACGCCGATAGGCATTGCCTTCCTGAGCTTGAAATTAGATATGTCCTTCCTCGAAACCGTCTGCACAGCCTTCTGTCCGGCAATATCACTTAACTCCTTCGCTCCCATCTCAAGCAGCTTCTTGTCAGCAATAGCCTGTCCCAGTCCCTGGTTGATGACTATCTTTTCGAGCCTGGGCACCTGCATCACAGTCTTGTAACTGAACTGTTTGATCAGCGCAGGTGTGATCTCACTCTTGTATTTTGTCTTTAAAGCAGGGGTATACATTACTTGATCTCCTCTCCTGATTTTTTTGCGTAACGCACAAGTTTGTTCCTATCATTCAGTCTGCGGCCCACGCGTGTGGGTTTGCCGCTTGCCGGGTCAATGACCATGAGGTTTGAAATATGGACAGGTGCCTCTTTCTTGAGGATCCCTCCCTGCGGTGCCTTGGCATTCGGCTTGGTATGCTTTGATACCATGTTGACGCCTTCAACCAGGGCTTTGTTCTTATCCCTGTCAACCTCGAGGACACGACCTTTCTGCCCTTTGGATTCACCGGCTATGACAGCCACTGTGTCTCCTTTCTTAATGTGTAATTTCTTCTGCATCGGGTGTCAGTTTTCTTATATTATAACACTTCAGGCGCAAGTGAAACGATCTTCATGTACTTGTCGCGCAGTTCCCTGGCGACGGGACCGAAGATACGCGTGCCACGAACTTCATCCTGGTTTGTCAGAAGCACCACGGCGTTATCGTCAAAGCGGATGTAAGATCCGTCAGCGCGGCGTATCTCCTTTCTGGTTCTCACCACTACCGCCTTGCTTACCGATCCTTTCTTGGCTTCTCCGCCCGGCAGCGCGTTCTTAACGGAGACGACGATCTTGTCACCGACGCTTGCATACCTTTTTTTACTTCCGCCGAGCACCCTTATGCACAGGACCTCCTTGGCACCTGTGTTATCGGCAACAGACAACCTGCTTTCCTGCTGTATCATAATTACTTAGCTCTTTCAATTATTTCAACTAATCTCCAGGCTTTATTCTTGCTGAGAGGCCTGGTCTCCATTATGCGTACCGTATCACCGATGTTGCAGGTGTTTTCTTCATCATGGGCCATCAGTTTTGTCGTCTTGTTGACGAACTTGCCATAGATGGGGTGTTTTACCTTCCGGCGTATGGCAACGACAATAGACTTGTCCATCTTGTTGCTGACGACAACACCTGTACGCTCTTTTCTAAGATTTCTTTCTTCCATTGCTGATACGGCTATTTAGATTTCTCATTCATCTCTCTCTTGCGTTGCTCTGTCATAAGCCTCGCTATGGTTTTCCTGCTCTCCTTAATCTTCTGAGGATTTTCCAGGGGGGATATAGCGTGGTTTAGTTTCATGCGCACGAGATTTGTCTTCTCATTGTCAATGCGTTCGAGAAGCTCCTGGTTGCTTAATTCTCTTATCTCTGAACTCTTCATCTCTGATATTTTTTATTCCTCGACATAATCGCGGCGCACCACGAATCTGGTTGCCACTGGCAGCTTCTGTGCACCCAGGCGCAGTGCTTCCTTGGCTACATCAAACGGGACACCCTCGGCTTCGATGACAATGCGTCCGGGAGTTACCGGAACCACAAAGCCTTCGGGAGCACCTTTACCTTTACCCATACGCACTTCTGCAGGTTTCTTTGTTATCGGCTTGTCGGGGAAGACGCGGATCCATATCTGACCTTCACGCTTCATATGACGGGTGACGGCCTGGCGTGCAGCTTCAATCTGACGACCGGTGATCCATGCTTCCTCGAGGATTTTGATGCCAAATGATCCGAATGCCAGCTGATTGCCTCTCTGGGCATTGCCTTTCATCTTGCCCTTCTGGCTCCTCCTGTATTTGCTCTTCTTCGGTTGTAACATCGCTCAGTAATATTATTATTGTTTTATATTTATCGTGAATCCTTCTTGCCTCCGCCTCTTTTCCTGAAGCCTCCTTGAGCAGGGCCACCCTTTCCGGTCTTGATATTCCTGGCACCGATATTGGGACTGAGGTCACGCTTGCCGTAAACTTCTCCGTTGCAGATCCATACCTTAATACCGATCAATCCAACTTTTGTGAGAGCTTCAGAGAGGGCATAATCAATATCAGCCCTGAAGGTATGGAGCGGAATACGGCCGTCCTTGTAAGTCTCATTGCGTGCCATCTCGGCACCGCCAAGCCTGCCGGAAACCACCACCTTGATACCCTCGGCGCCCATGCGCATCGTTGAGGCAATAGCCATCTTGATTGCACGGCGGTAAGATATCTTGCCTTCCACCTGGCGGGCAATGTTTCCGCCCACTATGGCTGCATCAAGCTCGGGTCTCTTCACTTCGAAGATGTTTATCTGAACCTCCTTCTTGGTGATCCGCTTGAGCTCTTCCTTCAGCTTGTCAACCTCCTGGCCGCCCTTGCCTATGATGATGCCCGGGCGTGCCGTATTGACAGTGACGGTGATGAGTTTCAGGGTGCGTTCAATGACAATCTTCGAAAGACTTGCCTTTGCCAGCCTGGCATTCAGGTATTCCCTGATTTTGGTGTCTTCGACGAGCTTGCTTGAAAAGTCGCTGCCACCATACCAGTTTGAATCCCATCCCTTGATGATTCCTACTCTGTTCCCTATCGGATTAACTTTTTGTCCCATTTTTTACTCTGAAATGTTTTCAACTTCCTGTTTCCTGCTTCCCAGCACAAGGGTTACATGGTTTGATCTCTTGCGTATACGGTAAGCCCTTCCCTGGGGGGCAGGCCTGATTCTGCGCAGTATGCGGCCGCCATCAACCTGGACTTCCTTGACGTAAAGGTCGCTATCCTCGAGCCTTACGCCTTCGTTCTTTGCCTGCCAGTTGGCTATGGCTGAGAGAAGCAGTTTCTCGACCCTGCGTGATGCTTCCTGCTTGCTGAATTTCAGTATATCAAGAGCCTTGTTCACTTCCTGACCCCTGATAAGTTCAGTCACCAGCCTCATCTTCCGTGGTGATGTGGGGACGTTTCGGAGCACGGCCTGTGTCTTCTCTTTTGCGGCTTCCTTCCTGTTGTTTGCGCTTATTCTTTTTCTCGCACCCATTTCTGATCTTTTTTCAGTTATTATGATACAATACCCTATTTCTGTTTCCCGCCATGACCGCGGAAGATACGCGTCGGTGCAAACTCTCCGAGCTTATGTCCGACCATGTTCTCCGTAATATACACGGGGATGAATTTGTTCCCGTTATGTACTGCCAGGGTATGACCCACAAAGTCAGGTGAAATAACTGATCTTCTCGACCAGGTCTTGATCACAGTTTTCCTTCCGCTGTCATTCATTGCATCCACCTTTTTACCCAGGTGGAGATCGATGAAGGGGCCTTTTTTAATAGATCTGCTCATCGTATCAATTATTTTTTCCTTCTTTCAATAATATGCTTGTTCGAATACTTTGTATGGCTCCGGGTCTTGTAGCCCTTAGCCGGCATACCGTTGCGTGAGCGCGGATGACCTCCGGAAGCCCTTCCCTCGCCACCACCCATCGGGTGATCAACAGGGTTCATTGCAACACCCCTGGTGCGGGGTCTGCGGCCCAGCCAGCGCTTGCGGCCTGCCTTGCCCGATCTCTCCTGGTTATGGTCAGTGTTTGAGACCGTACCTATTGTTGCACGGCAGGTGGTAAGCACCATTCTCGTCTCTCCCGAGGGGAGCTTGATGATGGCATACTTGCCGTCGCGGGCAGCCAGCTGTGCAAACGTACCTGCACTGCGGGCGAGAGCAGCACCCTTGCCGGGCTTGAGCTCTATGTTGTGCACTATCGTTCCCAGCGGAATGTCATCGAGGAAAAGAGTGTTACCCGGTTCGGGGGTGGCTGTCTTCCCTGACATGACTTCCTGTCCGACCTTCAGGCCGTTGGGTGCGATAATATACCTCTTCTCACCGTCAGCATAGGTGAGCAGCGCGATCCTGGCCGAACGGTTCGGATCATACTCTATTGAAGTGACAGTGGCGGTAACTCCATCCTTGTCCCTGCGGAAATCAATCACGCGGTACATCTTCTTATGCCCTCCGCCAATATACCTCATGGTGCGCCTGCCGTTAACATTCCTTCCTCCTGACTTCTTCAGTGGCGCGAGCAAGGATTTCTCCGGCGTCTCACGGGTGACCTCGCTGAAGGTACTCGCGATCTTATGTCTCTGGCCTGGTGTTACAGGCTTGATTTTTCTGACTGCCATATTTTATTAAATGTTGCTGTAAAAATCAATTGTCTCTCCCTTGGCAAGAGTGACAACAGCCTTCTTGGTGGCTGCAGCGCGACCCTTCATTACACCTGATTTGGTATAGCGGGTCTTGAGCTTGCCTGCGTAGTTGATGGTGTTCACAGACTCAACAGTAACGCCGTAAAGGTCTTCAACAGCCTTTTTTATCTGAAGCTTGTTGGCCTTACGCGCAACCAGAAAACCATACCGGTTGAAAGTCTCTCCCTGGCTGGTCATTTTCTCGGTCACTATGGGTTTAAGTAATATTTCCATAATCTAAGTCCTGGTTTTATAAGGTTGACTGCAAAACATCAACTGCGCTCTCCGTAAGCACCAGAGTTGAAGCTTTCATTATGTTGTAAGTATTTAGATCACTGATGGTTACAACTTCAACTCCCTGCAAATTTCGAGATGACAAATATATATTTTTATTTTGTTCCGGTAAAACAAAGAGTGATTTTTTATTCATTATACTGAGGTTGGCGCTCATTTCGGCCATTCTTGACGTTTTCGGAGCCTCCAGGGTGAAATCCTCGAGAATAATGATTTTGTTCTCTTTTGCCTTGTATGAAAGGGCTGATTTTCTTGCCAGCTGCTTTACCTTTTTATTGAGTTTGAAGCCGTAGTACCTGGGCCTGGGGCCGAATATGCGTCCGCCACCGCGGAACTCCGGGTTCTTGATGCTTCCGAAGCGTGCTGTTCCGGTACCCTTCTGCCTCTTGAGCTTGCGTGTGCTTCCGTTGACCTCTGCGCGTTCCTTGGCCTTGTGAGTACCCTGTCTCTGGCTTGCCAGAAACTGCTTGGTGTCAAGGTAGATAGCATGATCATTGGGTTCTATGCCGAAGATGGTCTCATTGAGAGTCACCTTTCTTCCGGTCTCTTTGCCTTCTATATTAACTACTGCCAGTTCCATTACTTTGTTATTATTACGTAACCACCTTTAGGACCCGGGACGGATCCTTTAACGAGAAGAATGTTTGATTCGGGAATGATTTTTACCTTCAGCAGTTCTGTCTCCTGCTGTTTCCCGCCGGTGCGGCCTGCCATGCGCATGCCGGGCATCACCCTTGAGGGCCATGATGAGGCTCCCACTGAGCCGGGGGCCCTGAGCCTGTTATGCTGGCCGTGGGTCGTTCCTCCGACACCGCCGAAGCCATGACGCTTGACGACACCCTGGAAGCCTTTACCCTTGGTCCATCCCCTTACATCAAGGTACGTATCATCATCAAAAAGCTCTACGGTGATAACATCACCCAGCTTATACTTGTCTTCCTCAAATCCGACAAATTCAGCAACCTTTCTCTTGGGGCCTGTGCCGGCGTTCTTAAAATGTCCGATCTCAGCCTTGTTGCTTGATTTTTCCTTCTTATCGTCAAAGCTAAGCTGCAATGCCGAATAACCGTCTCTCTCCACAGTCTTTACCTGTGACACCACACACGGGCCCACTTCGAGAACCGTGCACGGGATGCTCTTTCCGTTTTCATCAAAAATGGAAGTCATCCCAACCTTTTTACCTATTAATCCCTGCATAATTCAATGATTTTCCGGTTTCACACTTTGATTTCGACTTCCACTCCGCTGGGCAGCTCAAGTTTCATGAGGGCATCAATGGTCTTGGGTGTTGAGCTGTAAATGTCAAGCAGACGCTTGTATGATGACAGTTCGAACTGCTCTCTTGATTTCTTGTTCACAAACGGAGAACGGAGCACCGTATAAATTCTCTTATGGGTGGGGAGCGGGATCGGACCGCTGACTACTGCACCCGTAGATTTGACAGTCTTGACAATCTTCTCAGCCGATTTGTCAACCAGGTTATGATCGTAAGACTTAAGTTTGATGCGGATTTTCTGACTCATCTTTCTTAAAGAATTTTTCCTGTTGTTGTTTCAATTATTTTCTTCGATAATTCTGCAGGCACCTCTTCAAAATGTGAGAACTCCATCGTTGATGTGGCTCTCCCGGAGGTAAGGGTACGCAGTACTGTAACATATCCGAAGTTTTCTGCCAGAGGTACTTTTGCTTTTATTACCCTTGCACCTGCTTTCGATTCCATACCTTCCACCTTTCCTCTGCGCTTGTTGAAGTCGCCGACGACGTCACCCACGTATTCTTCAGGGGTAACCACTTCGGCGTTCATCACCGGTTCGAGCAGCACCGGGTGGCATTTTCCTGCCGCATGGCGGAAGGCCTGCCTGGCTGCTATCTCGAACGAGAGCGAATCGGAGTCAACCGGATGGTACGAACCGTCTTTAAGGATAACCTTGAGACTGTCAAGCGGGAAGCCGGCCAGGGGGCCGTTGAGCATGGCCTGGTGGAATCCCTTCTCTATTGAGGGGATATATTCCCTTGGCACATTTCCACCCCTTATCTCATTCACAAAGGTCAGCCCGGGAACACCGTCGTCGGCAGGCATTATCTCCACGGTGATATCCGCGAATTTGCCCTTGCCGCCGGTCTGTTTCCGGAACAGCTCTCTGTGAGTGTATGATGAGGTTATCGCCTCCTTGTATGCGACCTGGGGTCTGCCCTGGTTGCATTCAACACTGAACTCTCTCTTAAGACGGTCAATAAGTATTTCAAGGTGAAGCTCTCCCATGCCGCTTATAATTGTCTGTCCGCTGTCGGGGTCGGTTTTTACCTTGAATGTAGGATCCTCTTCTGCCAGTTTGTTAAGTGCAACGCCAAGCTTGTCCATGTCTGCCTGTGTCTTCGGTTCTATGGCTATGCCTATTACCGGTTCCGGAAATTCCATTGACTCAAGCAGGACGGGCTTGTGTATGGCACAGAGAGTATCGCCTGTCTGCAGTTCCTTGAACCCCACGCCTGCACAGATGTCTCCTGCCGAGACCATGGCTACGGGGTTTTGCTTGTTTGCATGCATCTGGAAGAGGCGGTTGATCCTCTCCCTTTTTCCTGTTCTTGTATTCAGCACGGTATCACCTGCGCTGATTGCGCCTGAATAGACCCTCATGAATACCAGGCGGCCGACATAGGGGTCAGTAGCTATCTTGAAAGCCAGGGCTGAGAATGGTTCATCAGCTTCAGGCTTGAGAATTATCTCCTTGTCATCACGCGGATCCCTGCCCTTTACTGCTCCCACGTCGACGGGTGAAGGCAGGTAGGCTACCACTCCGTTGAGCAGCCGCTGAACACCCTTGTTCTTAAAAGCAGCGCCGCAAAAGACCGGTACTATCACGCCCTCAACAGTCTCACGCCGTAGCACCTTCATGAGCTCATCGGCAGTGATGCTGGTATGGTCTTCGAGGTAGCGCTCCAGGATAGAGTCATCCATCTCGGCGCATGCCTCGACGAGTTTCATCCTCCATTCTTCTGCTTCCTCTTCCATATAATCAGGGATATCCTGAACGGTGAAGTTCGTCAGCGGATCGACTCCTTCCTCATAGATGACCGCCTTCATCTCAATGAGGTCGATCAGTCCGATGAAGTCTTCTGAAGAGCCTATGGGTATCTGTACAGGCACCGGGTGAGCACCCAGCTTGTCAATCATCTGCTGCACGACACTATGGAAGTCAGCCCCGGCGCGGTCCATCTTGTTCACGAAGGCTATGCGAGGCACATTGTATTTGTTGGCCTGCCTCCATACCGTCTCCGACTGGGGTTCAACGCCACCCACGGCGCAAAAGACCGCGACGGCACCGTCAAGTACCCTGAGGGCGCGCTCCACCTCAACGGTGAAGTCAACATGCCCGGGTGTGTCAATGAGGTTTATCTTATAGAGCTGATCGTTGTACTTCCAGAATGTCGTTGTAGCTGCCGATGTAATGGTGATCCCCCTCTCCTGCTCCTGCACCATCCAGTCCATAGTGGCATTGCCGTCATCGACCTCGCCGATGCGGTGTACACGGCCCGTATAATAAAGGATGCGCTCGGAAGTGGTTGTCTTCCCTGCATCGATATGGGCCATGATGCCAATATTCCTGGTATGTCTCAGATCGTTATTCATCTTTAGCTGATAGTTCATCCGGCGTCAGTCAGATCAGAACCTGAAATGTGCAAAGGCCTTGTTAGCCTCGGCCATGCGGTGTGTATCCTCTTTCCTTTTAAAGGCTCCGCCCTCCTGGTTGTAAGCAGCCATCACCTCAGCGGCAAGTTTCTCTGCCATGCTGTGTCCGCTGCGCTTGCGGGCGAAGAAAATGAGGTTTTTCATACTCAGGCTGACTTTGCGGTCAGGGCGGATCTCAAGGGGCACCTGGAAGGTGGCACCACCCACCCTGCGACTCTTAACCTCTACATGGGGAGTGACATTGTCAAGAGCCTGCTTCCAGATCTCAAGAGGTGACTTTTCCTCATTCTTCATCTTGTCAGCCACTATATCAAGTGAGTCATAAAAAATCCTGAAGGCAACGGTCTTCTTGCCGCTAAACATCAGGTTATTGATGAAGCGGGTTACATACGGATCGTTGAACTTGGGGTCCGGTAAGAGGATCCTCTTCTTTGGTTTTGCCTTTCTCATATTATGAATCCTTTAACTGTTACTTCTTTGGTCTTTTTGCACCGTACTTCGACCTTCTCTGCTTACGGCCATCAACACCGGAGGTGTCAAGTGCGCCACGGACGAGGTGATAGCGAACACCCGGAAGGTCTTTTACCCTGCCGCCCCTGATGAGCACGATCGAGTGCTCCTGGAGGTTGTGTCCTTCACCCGGAATGTAGGCGTTGACCTCCTTCTGGTTGGTCAGCCTTACCCTGGCTACTTTTCTCATGGCTGAGTTAGGTTTCTTCGGCGTGGTAGTGTAAACGCGGACACATACTCCCCTGCGCTGAGGGCAGGAGTCAAGAGCAGGTGCCTTGCTTTTGTCTACCAGCTTCTTGCGGCCTTTTCTTACTAACTGCTGAATTGTTGGCATAATTCTCTTTTAATTAATTTTCCTTTATCTATATACTGGTCTGCAAAAAAATTCATATTCACTAAGCTCCCTGCAACTATCGATGCATATCGCTATGCATATAAACCCCGCTCACTGCAGCAGGCAACCTGCCGTCATGCAGTCTTGCGAAAAAAAAGTTTTCTGAATATGTAACTTATGGTTTGTAAGTTATTTACAGGATTTTCTTCCCGACCTCTTCTCTCGACCTATTTTGTAAACTTACACTTTGAAGAAGTGACCGGTACTCCCGTTTTCAAAAAACCGGTGCAAAGTAAATAAATATTTTCCAAACAACGGCAACTTTTATGTTCTCTTTTGAAATTTTGTTATTTTTGCGCTCCCATCGAGATTAAAATACAATATAATATAACAATCCGAAGATGAAGACTTACTCAACAGACCAACTCAGGAACATTGCACTGCTGGGGAACTCAGGCTCAGGAAAGACAACCCTTGCGGAGGCGATGCTGTTCAACGGGGGTGTCATCGAGAGGCGGGGTACCATTGATGGCAAGAACACCGTCTCAGACTATAAACCCATTGAGCAGGAAAACCACAACTCCATCTTTTCAACGGTGCTCTATACCGAGTACAATGACAAAAAGATAAATATTCTTGATACTCCGGGACTCGATGACTTTTCCGGCGGCGTGATATCATCATTCTATGCAGCCGACACGGTCATGATGCTGGTCAATGTTCAGAACGGGGTTGAGGTAGGAACCGAGATTCATTTCAGGCATGCCGAGAAGTTTGGCAAGCCACTGATAATCGTGGTTAACGGTCTCGATCATGAGAAGGCCAATTTTGAGAAGTCGGTTGAGATGCTCCACGAGCGCTTCGGCAACAATGTTACCCTGGCCCAGTTCCCGGTGAATGAAGGTACCGGTTTCAACACGGTCATTGACGTCATCAGCATGAAAATGCTCCGTTACGGCAAGGACGGAGGCAAGGCCGAGATACTTGACATACCTGCAGATCACAAATCGAGGGCTGAGGAGCTCCATGCCTCTCTCATAGAGAAGGTGGCAGAGAGTGATGAGGAACTTATGGAGCTGTTCTTTGCCAATGACACGCTGACGGAAGAAGAGATCAGCAGGGGCATGCGTGAGGGACTGCTTAACAGGGGTATTTTCCCGGTCTTCTGCGTATCGGCAAAGAACAATACCGGTGTTGACAGGCTGCTACAGTTCATTACTGCTGCAGCGCCGTCGCCTGCCGATATGCCGGCACCGAAGAACTCAAAAGGCAACGAAGTAAAATGCACTGCTGCCGGACCGGCATCAGTGTTCGTATTCAAGACAACAATCGAGGAGCACATAGGTGAGATCAACTATTTCAGGGTGATGTCAGGCAGGATCAACGAGAACCTTGACGTGGTCAACACCAGCAACGGCACCAGGGAACGTCTCTCACAGATCTTCGTTTGTGCCGGCAAGAACCGCACACGCGTTCCCGAGGTACAGGCAGGTGACATAGGCGGTTTTGTCAAACTTAAGAACACCAAGACAAATCATACGCTCAATGCTCCGGGCAATGACTGGACCTTCGAGACCATGCAGTTCCCCGCTCCCAAGTATCGCACAGCCATCAAGCCTGCCAACGAGAGTGACGAGGAGAAGATGGGTGAGGCGCTGAGCCGTATGCACCAGGAAGACCCGACCATCATCGTCGAGTACTCCAAGGAGCTGAAGCAGATCATTATCCACGGCCAGGGCGAGTATCATCTCAATATTTTAAAATGGCATCTTGACAATATCTTCAGGATAGAGACGCAGTACCTTGTACCGAAGATCCCGTACCGTGAGACCATCACCAAGGCTTCCCAGGCAGACTACCGTCACAAGAAGCAGTCAGGCGGCGCCGGTCAGTTCGGTGAGGTGCACATGATCATCGAGCCTTTCGAAGAAGGATCCGAAGCCAAAACAATGATGAAGATCGCCGGCAAGGACATAAAGCTCTCTAACCGCGACCTTGAAGAGATTGAACTTCCGTGGGGCGGTAAACTGGTTTATGTTA
>ENA-OSEO01004809-OSEO01004809.1-sediment-metagenome-genome-assembly--contig:-NODE-4809-length-13717-cov-5.410044_pt1 | contig 13717 bp, 13 predicted proteins | sample MGYA00237883_ERZ534232 | MGnify/ENA metagenome assembly ERZ534232 | reverse complement strand
TGCTGTTCCTGCTGCGCAGCCGCTTTGTCACCGGGCAGATCCTCTACATCGACGGCGGCTATCACATGAAGGGACACGTGTATGACTGAGGACGCGTCGTGGCCGACTCCCGACCGGATCTTCATTCGCGGACTGCACGTTCGCTGCATTATCGGCGTGGACGAGGAGGAACGCCGGGAGAAGCAGGACATCTATGCGCATATCACGCTGGACACCGACCTGCGCACGGCCGGCCGGACGGATGCCCTGGCCGACAGCGTGGACTACCGGGCCCTCAAGAAGCAGATCCTGCGCATGGCGGAGAACTCGCAGTTCTGCCTGATCGAGGCTCTGGCCGAGCGGATCGCGGAGGAATGCCTCCGGCATGAGCGCGTGCAGTGCGTCACGGTGGCGGTGGAGAAGCCCGGGGCCTTACGATTCGCGCAAACCGTGGGCGTGAAAATCACCCGCCGCAGAGAGTTCACGAACCCACACGCGACATAACCTCCCGTCTGCTCTCGATCCTGTGCGCGATCCATGGGGTGGGGGGCCCCACAAGACTCTCTCATGACGGGCCATGCGGAGGCCGAATTGCGCAGCAAGCCTGACATACGCCCGGAGGAACTGGATAGACCTGGCGACACAAGAGCAAGGGCAGGGCAACACGCGTGGTTCCCCTGCCCTTGTGGGAGCATTTTCTTGACGCGTGCGGCTCTTACTCGATGTCGGGGTTCGGAATCAGGTTGTGCTCAAAGAGATACTCACTCGGCTGCCAGGCGATCATCTTCGGGGGATCAGCATCGCAGTTCACGTCGCTTGACAGAACCAGCCAGATCTTGATGCCTTCTGAGTTGCCCAGGTCGACACTGCCGGCTAAATGGACATTGCCGCCAGGATTCGATGTGCCACAGGCAAGACACACGGGACTCCCCGGCCAGGGTTCCGTGTAGGAAATGAGGGTATAGTCTGTATTCGGCTCAAGCCCGTGACCGTTGAAGACGAAGTCGATGACCGTGTCGGTCAGGCTGAAGTTCATCTTGCCCCAGGCACCATCCCAGACGATGTCCCAATTGGCATCCTTCTCATACAGATATAGCGTGTTGGGCTTGTCGTTTGCCGGGTTGTCATCCTTGGCCATGACCAATGGCATTGTCGCCAGGCTTGCCAACAGCACAACTGCGGTCGCCAGAATCGTTGCCTTCTTCATGAACGGTCTCCTTCTTTTCCTAATCTACTTCCTTATCTCTTGGATGTGACATCATGGGTGTGTGATAAGGGGACTCCTTCCCTCGCTCGGTGGAGCCCTCGCCCGATGGGGAACCGCTCTGGACCATGTTGCGACGAACCGGTCTTCTCGGAATTGGCATACCATTGAACACGTGAGAGACCAACCCCGTCGGTCGATGCGCACTGTACATAACTGGCGTGGCGACGCGTCACCCCCAGAAAGGGCCGCTACATTGCCTATTCTGCCAAGGAGGCAGGCCATAGCAAGAATCCCTCGCCAAGGCACTGGCTCTCCCCCCGCGGCGATTCGGCCCTGTTGACGACGAATACGCCATCTACGAGGGCCTTGTCCAACCCTGTTCTGAATAAGGAACTGCCGAAGATCTGTCGATTAGGGAAAACACTCCTTTGAGATGAGGAATTACCGTAGACACGGCTCGGGCGCGGTTGGATCCGGAGCCATATTTCCGGCCTCTAAACAGTGGGCCGTGTGCCTGTGAATCCGGCGGCCGGGCTCGATGTCTTCGACGCCTACACCGGGCAGGACTGGAGCAGGTTGTCCCGGATGTATCGGACGGCGTTGCGGAAGAGCTTGATGCCGTCGGGGTCGAGATCCTTGCTGAGGCGGGACCAGTGGGGATGCTGCGTCCGTCGCACGTATCGCTCCGGGTGCGGCATGAGGCCGAGGACCCGGCCCGTGCTGTCCGTCAGGCCGGCGATCGATTCGACCGAGCCGTTGGGATTGATCGGGTAGGGACCTTCTTCGCCGTTCTCGTCGACGTACTTGAAAGCGATGCAGCCCTCGGATTTCAGCCTTTGCAGGACTTCGTCGTTGCGCGGGACGATCTTGCCTTCGCCGTGCGCGACCGGCACGCAGAGGCGCTGCCGGGGATCGATGAAGACACAGCGATCGGTCTGGGGCGCCAGATACACCCAGCGGTCCTCGTACTTGCCGCTGTCGTTGCAGGTGATGGTGATGTCTTCCTGGCGAAAGCTGCCATGGCCGCCGGGCAGAATGCCGGCCTTGACCAGCACCTGGAAGCCATTGCAGATGCCCAGGACCAACTTGCCGTCGTCGATGAATTTGCGGACGGGTTCCGCGAGATGGTGGACGACCTGATTGGCCATGATCCGGCCGGCGGCCACGTCGTCGCCGTAGCTGAACCCGCCGGGGAAGATCAGGATCTGGTATTGATCGAGCAGACTCTTGTTTTCGATCACGCGATTGACATGGACCCGGTCCGCCTTGGTCCCGGCCAGCTCCAGCGCGTACTGGGTCTCCAGATCCGTGTTGATTCCTGCCGCCCGCAAAACGACTGCTCGGATTTCCGCCATCACTTCTCACCAATCAAACGTTCGCTGCCATGCCTGTTTGAGGATATCGATCTCTGCGTCGATGACGCTCCGGCCGCCCTCATCCTTGATGACTAGGCGCGGCGCCTCGGTCACGGCGCCAAGCTGCCCAAAAGGCAGGTTCAGCATCCGTTTCGCGAAAGCGTCATAGTCCTTGGGCGCCACCTCCACGATGTACCGGCTGTTGGACTCGCTGAACAATTGGACGCTGGTTCGGGAGCAATCCTTGCTCTTGGGCAAACCGCGCAGATTCGCCTCGATGCCGAAGCCACTGGCGAAGGCCATTTCCGCCAGAGCGACCGCCAGACCGCCTTCGGAGCAGTCATGGCAACTGACGACCAACTCGTCGGCAATGGCCGCCGCGATGCGTTTCGCGATCTGCGGCGCCAGGGCCAGATCGAGCTTCGGTACGTTGGCGCCGACGTGCCCGTGCACCCTGTAATAATGCGAGCCTCCCAGTTCGTTGTTCGTCCGGCCCACGATGAACAGGAGGTTTCCCGCTCTCTTGAGGTCCATGGTCACGCATTTGTCGATGTCGTTCACGAGTGACATGGCGCTGATCAGGAGAGTGGGGGGGATGCGGATGACCGTGCCGTCCTCGCAGACGAACTCGTTGTTCAGCGAGTCCTTTCCCGAGATGAAGGGCGCCTGGAATGCCATCGCACCGTCGTAGCAGGCCTGCGCCGCGCGCACCAGGCTGCCCAGGACTTCCGGATCGGTGCACTTGGCCCAGCAGAAATTGTCGAGCAATGCGATGCGGTCCACGCGCCCGCCGACGCAGATGAGATTCCGGATCGCTTCGTCGATGCCCGCCAGCGCCATCCAGTAGGGGTCGATATCGCCGTAGAGGGGGTTCATGCCGCAGGCAATGGCGAGTCCGTGTCGGGAATCCAGCTTGGGCTGAATTACCGCGGCGTCGCTCGGGCCGTCGTTGGCGACGCCGACGAGCGGCTTGACCACCGAGCCGCCCTGGACCTCGTGGTCGTACTGCCGGATGACCCACTCCTTGCTGGCGATGTTGTACGACGACAGCAGCTTCAGGAGATCGTCGTTGTAGTTGTCGTTCTCCCCCAGCGTCGGCTCGCTGCGCTGGGGCGGGTTCCACGTCGCTTGACGACGATACTTCGGAACGCCCTCATGGAGGAAGTCCATGTCGATCTCGCCCACCTGTTGGCCGTTGTAACACAGGCGGAGTCTCTGGTCGTCCGAGAACCGTCCGATGACGGTGGCCTCAACGTTTTCGCCGGCGAAAATCTTCTGGATCACTTCGAGATTCTCCGGCTTGACCGCGACGACCATTCGTTCCTGGGCTTCGCTGATCCAGATTTCGGTGTAGCTCAGACCGGTGTACTTGAGCGGGACCTTCTCCAGGTCCACTTCGGCGCCGAGCTCGCTGCCCATTTCGCCGACCGCGCTGCTGAGGCCCCCGGCGCCACAGTCGGTGATGGCCTCGTACAGCCCCGCATCGTTGGCCTGGAGGAGCACGTCGAGCATCTTCTTTTCGGTGATGGCGTTGCCGATCTGCACCGCGTGCGAGAAGATCGTTTCGTATTCGTGCGTCATCTGGCCGCTGGAGAACGTGGCGCCGTGGATGCCGTCGCGCCCGGTCCGCCCGCCGACGACGACGATCAGGTCGCCGCTGTGGGGGTGCTTGAAGGCCTTGGTCTTGTCCATCAGGCCGATGTTGCCGCAGTAGACGAGCGGATTGGCCATGTACCGGTCGTCGAAGTAGATCGCGCCGTTGACGGTCGGGATGCCCATGCGGTTGCCGTAGTCGCGCACACCGGACACGACGCCCCGCATGATCCGGCGGGGGTGCAGGACGCCCTTGGGGATCTCGTCCAGGCTCTTGTCGGGTTCGCCAAAGCAGAAGACGTCGGTGTTGGCGATGGGACGCGCGCCCATACCGGTGCCCATCGGGTCGCGGATGACGCCGCCGATGCCGGTGGCGGCACCGCCGTAGGGATCGAGCGCCGAGGGGTGGTTGTGCGTCTCGACCTTGAAGCAGACCGCGGATTCATCGTCGAAGTCCACGACGCCCGCGTTGTCGGCGAACACCGAAATGCACCAGTCCTTGTCCAGCTCCTTTGTGGCCCGGAACACCGTTTCCTTGAGCAGGTTGCCGAAGTGGATCGTGTTGCCGTTGGTGGTCAGGTCCACCTCGCTCTTGAGGGTCTTGTGCACGCAGTGCTCGCTCCAGGTTTGGGCGAGGCTTTCGAGCTCGATGTCGGTGGGTTCCCGCCCGAGCCGGCGGTAGTAGTCCTGAATCGTTTTCATCTCGACGAGGTTCAGGAACAGGTCTTTCTGCTTGCTGAGAGCCTGCAAGCCGGCGTCGTCAAGGTCGCGAATAGGCCAGTGGGCGAGGTTTAGCTCGTAGGGCTTCAGGTGCGGGCTCGGCGGCTCGGCCTCGTCGCCGATTACGACGTCCTCAATGACGTCGTTGGCCAGGATCTTCCGCGCGATCGTCTCGATCTGGCTGGGCTTGAGGTCTCCCAGAAGCACGTACTTGCGGGCGGTCCGCACGCCCGCGGGCGTCGCGCCCATGTCCTTGATCGCCGCCATGACCGACTCGGCCACCGGGTCCGTGACGCCGCTCTTGAGGTGGACCTCAATCAGCGTGGCCTTGGCCAACCCCGCCGGCGGGCCGCTGCGACCGATGTAGCACTCCTCGCACACTGGGTCCGTCAGCAGCTCGTGGGCGATCCGCTCGGCGAACGCCTGGTCGAAATCGCCCTCGATCAGGAAGACGCGTGCCGATTGAACCGCCTCCGCCGACTTGATGCCCAGCTCGCGCATGTCGGCCAGGACGCTGTCGCCCTGTACGTCCGGCAGGCCGGGACGATTGAATACCTCAAAACGCCATTGTCTCACTACAGCAGTTCCTTCTTCCTGATCTTGTACTTGACGAGCGCGGCCCGCTTGCTTCGAGCCGCCTCCAGTAGTTCCGTGATCGCGTCTCTGTGGCCATCCCGGATGGCCTGCTGGAGCTTCGACAGCTCAGACATGGCGCGGTCGATGCCGTCCGCGATGTTCTCGCGGTTGGCCAGCAGGACGTCCGTCCAGATCGAGGCCGGACCCGATGAGATCCTGGTGCTGTCCAGGAATCCCTTGCCGGCGAACTTCATGTCGCCATCGTCGCTGGCGTTGACCAGCCCGGCGGCGATGACGTGCGGCAGATGGCTGATGTTGGCGAAGACCCGGTCGTGCTCGCTCGGGTCCATCGAACAGACAGAGCATCCCAGGCCGGACCAGAAGCTTTTCAGCATCCGCGCCGCCGTGCGGTCCGTCGCCGCCGTGGCAGTCAGGATGCATTGGGCCTGATCGAACAGGTCGTCCCGGGCGAACTCCACCCCTCGCTGTTCCGAGCCGGCGATCGGGTGTGATCCGACATACCGGGCCTCCTTGCCCAAACGCTGCTCGGCCCACCGGTGGGGCAGGAGCTTGGTCGAGCCCACGTCAGTCACGATACAGCCCGACGGGACGAGGTTGGCTAATGCCGCGAAGTACTGCTCGAATGTGAAGATCGGGGTCGCCAGGATCACGAGGTCGGCGGTGCGGACCGCGGCCGCGAGGTCGCCGACGATCTGCGTGGCGATCCCCAGCGCCTTGGCTCGGTGCCTCGTCGCGGCGCGATGGCTGTAACCGACGACTGCAATGCCGGGCATGCGGTGACGTATGGCCAGAGAGACCGAGCCACCCAGGAGTCCCAGCCCGACGATGGAAACTTGACGTAAGCTCTTCACAAATAAGACCTTATAAGAGGAAGGTGCAGCACAGGCGACAAACCAGCCTATAGCTCCCAGGGACGGCTGTCAAATTTTTTTCTTCCATTTGCCCGGCCCGGATGCTACATTTTATCTCTAAAGAAATGCCGATGGACCAGGCGATAAGAACCTCAGTGCCGCCGATGGGCGGCCGGTTTTTTGTATATGGCATCGGGGTTCGGGAAGATGGCAGATGAGGCCTATGTTCTTCAGGGAAACCTCCTTCCTCGATTTCCTTGGAGAATCGGCCCCAGTGGCTCTTCGCGATACGGCCACGGTTTACGAGGGCAGCATTGAAGAATAGGGATTCTTCCTTTGTGAAGTAGGCTTCGTCTGCCATCTTCCCGAACCCCGAGAGAGCCAGCGTTTCCGAACTGAAGGGGAGTTGCACCTCCATGGAGCGGATCGAATAAGACTATGGCGCCCGAAGGCAACAAATCAGCCGGCGGATACCTGGATTTCGAACAGCGAGTCGCTGAGCTGGAGCTGCAGGTAGAAGAACTGCGCAGACTCAGCATGAAGAAAGGGATCGACTACTCCAGCGAGATCCGGCGGCTCGAGAAAGACCGAATTGTCGAGTTGAAGCGGATCTACTCGAATCTGACGGCTTGGCAGACGGTCCAGGTGGCCCGGCACCCCCAGCGGCCCCTCCTGACGGACTACCTCAACTTGATGGTCAAGGACTTCCGCGAACTGCACGGGGACCGCTGCTTTGGCGACGACCCGGCAGTCGTGGCCGGAATCGGCCAGATCGCCCGAAACAAGGTGCTGATCGTCGGGCAGAACAAGGGCAAGACGACCAAGGAGAAGATCGCCTGCAACTTCGGCTGCCCCAATCCCGAGGGCTATCGCAAGGCCCTGGCCAAGATGAAGTTCGCGGAGAAATTCGGCCTGCCTATCGTAACCCTGATCGATACCCCCGGCGCCTATCCGGGGATTGGGGCCGAAGAGCGGGGCCAGGCCCAGGCCATCGCGGTCAACCTGGCGGAGATGTCCCGTCTGAAAGTCCCCATCGTCTGTGTCTGCATTGGGGAGGGCGGCTCGGGCGGTGCCCTGGGCATTGCAGTCGGCGACCGCCTGGCCATGCTGGAGTTTGCGTATTATTCCGTGATCTCGCCGGAAGGGTGTGCGGCGATTCTCTGGCGCGACGGGTCCCAGGCGCCGGATGCGGCGGAGGCCCTCAAGCTGACCAGCCGCGACCTGCACAAGCTGGGGCTGGTCGATGCGATCATTCCGGAGCCCATCGGTGGAGCGCACCGCAATGTGCATGACACCGTCTACAACGTGGAATCGTACATCGCACAGACGCTCGGCGCTCTGAAGCGCATGAGCATCGAAAATCTGGTGGAGACCCGCTATCGAAAGTGGCGCTCCGTCGGGACCGACAGCGCCGTGAAAGCCGGACGCAAAACGCGCATCGTCAGCACGGGCGGACCGGCAGGGGCACGTCGGGACTCTTCCCCGGCGCGGGTGTAGAGACAGGTAGTAACGAATCGGGCGGACGCGGGGAGATTGGGACGCATCGTGGTCCATCCCGGGTCGGGTCCGATGGGAACTCATAGAAGAAGAGGAGGAGTGGGATGATGAAAAGATGGTGCGCAGTCGCATCGGTGCTCACGGCGGTCTGCTTGGCCCTCGCCGGAGGTTGTGGCGATACGGTCGGGGAGACGGCGAACTCCAGTGCCGAGGTCAAGCAGCTCAAGACCGCCCTGGAGGATGCACAGCGACAGAAAACGCAGCTTGAGGGAGACGTCGATCGGCTCGACAAGTCGTTGCAGGAGGCGGAATCGAAGCTGGCAGCGGCCGGCCGGACCAATGATGAGTTGCAGAAGCGGATCCAAGAGCAGACGACGTATCGCGATGCTCTTGAGACCAAGCTCAACGATCTGACCCAATCCCGCGTCGATCTCGAGGCCAAGGTCAGTGGGCTGACGCTGTCGCGCGACGAACTGCAGCGCCGGGTCGAGGAGCTGGCCAAGTCGCGGGATGAGCTGCAGAAGACGGTCAGCAACCTGATGGACACGCGCGGCGTGTTGGAGACGCAGGTGGCGGCCCTGGCGAAGTCCCGTGCCGCCGCGATGGAAGACGCCAAGAGCGCGCAGGCGAAAGTGGATCTGCTGACCGACAAGCTCAAGACACAAACCCAGCAGATGATCGACCTACAGGAGCAAGTCAAGACGATCCGGTCCGTGCTGGAGCAGTTGCAGCAGAAGCTCGAATAGTGCGGATGGTGACGGGCCGCGTGCGGCGAAAAGGCCAGACCTCGGCCCGGCAGAGGCTCGGCGGCGAGCCGGGAGGAGCGTAGAGCGACAGAGAACGCGACACCGAGATGCAGGTTGAGTCGGCTCGGCCATAACGGCCGGGTGCCTCCATGCTTTGACGATTGGAGTCATGCACGAGTTCCTGACCAGAATTTTTGGCTTCCTCTTCAACCTGCTGCTGCGGTGCGTTTGTGGCTCCAACCGTCTGACCGTGACCCGCGAGGACGTCTTCGATGAACACGTCGAGCAGGGCAGCAACGTCTTCGTGTTCTGGCATAGTCGGCTTTTCTACCTCGTCTACTACTACGTGATGCGTTCGCCGCGGCGGAAGGCCTGTATGCTCGTGAGCCTGAGCCACGACGGGGACTACGGGGCGGCCTTGGTTCGCCGGCTCGGGCAGGACGCCGTCCGGGGGTCCACCAGCCGGGGCGGGCAGGCGGCGCTCCGCAAGCTGGTGGCGCGGATCGCCGAGGGACGCAACATCGCGATCACGCCCGACGGCCCGCGCGGACCCGCCGCGGTCGTGAGCGAGGGGGTAATCAAACTCGCCCAGATGACCGGCGCCCGAATCATTCCGGTCAGCTATGACGCGACCCGCAAGCTTCTGCTCAGGAGTTGGGACAGGCTGATGATTGTTCTGCCCTTGGGCCGGGTACATGTGGCATTTGGAGAGCCGATCGAGGTCCCCAAAGGGATCTCACCCGAGCATCGGCATCAATATACCGAGCAGCTCGACCAGACGTTGCACCATTTGGATCGCATCTGCGCCGCCGCATTGGACGGGCTGACCGCGGAAGCGCGGGAGGAAGCCTGTGTCGCGCCGGAGCGAACCTCTCAGGATGCCGAGCCCTCGCAGGAAGCCGGCGTGAGCTAGCCGGTCGAGAACACCTGGCTATTGGTTGCGGCGGCGACGCCCGTCTGACACAACGAGCGACGCAACCGGGGGCAGCAGCCGGCTGGCAAGCTATCCGTTCGTGACCTCGCGCGGGTCCCGCCCCTCCTCAATGGCGGTGATCTTATTGACGCGCCGCTGGTGGCGTCCCCCGCTGAATTCTGTGGACATCCAGGCTTCCACGATCTTGCGCAGCAGGACTTCGCCGATCTGGTCGCCCGACAGACACAGGACGTTCGTGTCGTTGTGGTCGCGGGAGATCCTGGCACTGAGTTCGTCGTGGCACAAGGCCGCCCGGATACCGCGAACCTTATTGGCGGCGATGTTCATGCCCAGCCCGGTCGCACACACCAGGATGGCCCGGTCCGCCACATGGTCCGAAACCGTTTTGGCGGCCGCGTAGGCCAGATCCGGGTAGTCCACCGGCGTCGCGTTATCCGTCCCCACGTCGATGCATTCGTGTCCCATCTGGTTGACGATCGCCTTGATCAGTTGTTTGGCATCGAAACCTCGGTGATCGCTTCCCACTGCTACTTTCATAGTGCCAGCTCACTTATTCTTGCCTTCACGGCCGCCTCGATAAAGGCGGCGCATCGGTTGAAGTATTCCTGCGGCCGGCCGATGGGGTCGGGGACCTCGTCGCCGGGCACCAGAAGGTCGCACCGCCGCTGCGCCTCCGGAGACAGGTCGATGACTTGCTCGCAGTGCGTCCGCGTCATGCAGTAGATGACATCACTGGTCTCAATGAGTGACGGCGTCAGCGCCCGGCTCAGGTGATCCGCGATGTCCACCCCCTTCAAGTCGCACGCCGTCACCGCCTCAACGCTTGCCGGGACGCCAACCATATTCATCGTGCCTGCAGACAGCACCTTATAGCCTCGGTCCTGGAGTTCGTCAACGTCGCAGCCGACTTTTTCCGCGAGGTATTTTCGGAACAGACCCTCCGCCATCGGGCTGCGGCACGTGTTGCCCGTGCAGACGAACAGGAACGTGATCTCGGACATTCTTTTGATCTCGGCGGCCGTGTAGACTCCCTCGCGCAGCACCTCGATCCCGCGGGCGCCCGCCACCGTGACGGTGCTGCTCTTTCCGTATTTGCAGAGCCCGCCGTCGAGGATGAGGTCCACGTCATCCCCGACCTCTGCGACGACCTGGTCGGCGTTCGTGGCCGGTGTCCGGCCGGCTCGATTGGCACTGGGCGCGACGACCGGGCCGTTCGCCAGTCGCAGCAGGAGGGACGCGACGGGATGATCGGGACAACGGATGCCGATCGAATCTTCCTTGTAGAGGATCGACGTTACGTCGCTGCCCAGGAGACTTCTCTGGTGCGCGATTTGTTCGGCCTCCAGTTCGAACACGAGGGTCAACGGTCCCGGCCAGGCGCGGTGGATCAGCTTCTCGGCCCGCAGGCCGATCTTCGGCACGTACTGGCGATACTCGTCGATCTGCCCGAGGTGCAGGGTGTAGTGCTTGGCGGCGTCTCGCCCTTTGATCTCGTCGAGACGGGCCAGGGACGACGGCGCGACCCGGCATGCGATGCCGTAGACCGTCTCGGTCGGGAAGGCGACCAGGCCGCCGGCCTCAATCTTCTTCGCGGCTTCTTCAATTCGGTCCAGGTCGCTCGGGCGACCACTGATCTTAATGACTTCTGCTGTCATAAGAGCAACCATACACGAAACATCGCCATCCCGCAAGGATCGTGGCGCCGTGATCTTCCGTCGCGCGAACGGCCGATAATGCGGCGCGGCGTGCCCGTGCAGAAAGATTGTTTGGCGAAGGCGCTCCTTCAATCCGTTTATTCGCTAAATTCCATAAAGCTCCCATCTTGACCGTGCCGATAACGGGTGCGTCGGAGAAACACAGGTCAGTTCCCGGACACGCAGGAGCGCGTTCGGGAGCCCTTGCAATGGAGGTCTCGACCATGGAGACATTGGTAGAACAACGCAGGGAACGCAGGACGGATCTCTCGTGGCCGGTTAGTGTCTGGCTGCCCGAGGCGGACCGCTTCTTCAACGGTCGCAGCGCCAACATCAGCAAGACGGGCGCCCTCATCACCGTTCCGATCAGCATGCCCGCCCGGGAAGGCAGTGTCGTCGAGTTGAACTTCCCGCGCACGGACGCACTGGCCCAGGAAAGAGGGCAGTACGCCCGTCTCAAGAAGGGTCGGATCGTTCGCGTGGATCGCCGCAATACCCTGAACAATGCGAGCATCGGTCTGGGGATCGCGTTCGAGTGATTCCCTACCGCTTTCTTGCAGGTTCTGTTGTTCCGGGAGGGAACCCGGGCGAACCTGCACGCACGGGGCGACGAAATAGCACGGGCTGGCGGTTTGAAGGAGGCCGTCAGCCTTTTGTGCGCGCATCGAGAAACAGATGGAGACCGGCGGACGCAGAGGCACGGCCTCTTGCCGCGCGAGCCGCCGACGGCAGGGATCATCCCCCGACGATTGCGCTTCGTCGCGCCACCTGCCTATCGGGCCCTCGAAAGGGCCTTTTGCACGAACGGGTCGCCGTGGCCGTCGCGCCGTGGGCTGGCCGAAATGACCAGAGCCCTGACCCACGTGTGCCCTCCGTCTCTATATCACCGCTCCCAGGAACAGCAGGAGAATGCCCAGGGCCGCGCCGCTCAGCGTAATCCGCAGCCACCGGGTGTACCTCGCATATTCCGGATGCTGATCCTCGAATTCGTGGTAGTAGTCATCCAGGTCCGAGTCCTCGCGTGGACGCAGCCGCAGCCGCACGTAGAGATGTGCGGCGACCGAGACCAGGAACAGCAGACCGCCGACCATGTACAGTAGAGTCAACATCGTGGGTGCTATGATACCACTGACGCGCGCCCAGCCAATGGGAAAAACCGACACGAACGCACACCGACGGGCACGGACGCAGTGTCCGTGAGGGTCCGTGTCGGTCCGTGTGTGTCTGTGCTCCGGTTGCCCGCGAATCGCATCGTTGACGGAATCGGCTCGTTGGACTATCCTTGCCGGGGTGATGAATCCTGCGATTGAAAGTGCGATCTTATGCGAGTAGTGGACCTGCGCAGCGATACCGTGACTCTCCCGTCCGACGAGATGCGCGAGGCGATCGGCCGTGCGGAACTGGGAGACGATGTGTTCGGCGAAGACCCCACGGTCAATCGGCTCGAGCAGATGGCGGCCGAGCGAACGGGCAAGGAAGCGGCCCTCCTGGTCGTCAGCGGAACCATGGGCAATCTGGCATCCATCCTGACGCACTGCCGGCGGGGCGAGGAGGTGATTCTCGGGGACCAGTCGCACACGTTCGTCTACGAGGCGGGGGGAATCTCGGCCCTGGGCGGCATCCACCCCCACACGATCCCCAACCAGCCCGACGGCACGCTCCGGCTCGAAGACATTGAGGCCGCCATCCGCCCGGACAACGTTCACTTCCCGCGCACGCGTCTGATCTGCCTGGAGAACACGCACAATCGATGCTACGGAGCGGCGTTAAGCCCGGCGTACATGGCGAGTGTCGGCCGATTGGCCCGCCACCACGGTCTCGGCATCCACCTGGACGGCGCCAGGATCTTCAATGCCGCTGTGGCGCTGGGCGTGGATGTGAAGGAACTGACCCGGGAGGCGGACTCGCTGAGCTTCTGTCTGTCCAAAGGACTGGCGGCGCCGGTGGGATCGGTCATCTGCGGCTCCAAGGCCTTCATCGCCGAGGCGCGTCGTGCCCGTAAGGTGCTCGGGGGCGGCATGCGTCAGGCAGGCATCATCGCCGCCGCAGGTCTCCTGGCCTTGGACCAGATGGTCGATAGAATCCGCGAGGATCATGACAACGCCGCGTGCCTGGCCCAGGGCATTTCGAGGACGAAGGGATTGTCGATCGACCTGTCGCGCGTGCATACCAATATCGTCTATTTCGACGTGTGCGGCGATGGTCGGACCGCCGAGACGCTGGTCAAGAGGCTCGGTCAGACCGGAGTCAGAATGCTCGCGGTAGGGTCGAAACGCATCCGGGCCGTCACCCACTATGGCATCACGTCCGCGGACATCGACCGTGCGCTGGGCATATTGACCGAGGCGACCTGTGCCGTCTGATGCGTGTCACATGGGGGCAATCCAATCGAAGCCGAGGAAGGAGCAAGGAGATGAGGACTGTTCATTCGATCTTTGTTCTCGCGATTGTGCTGGGAATGGCGGTGCTGGCCGGCAACTTCGTCAAGGGAACCGCCCACACGGACGACGGCGTGCGACTGCCGGGAGCAACCGCGGCAATCGA